>JAAUYG010021840.1_pt1 | contig 12249 bp, 9 predicted proteins | sample 7278091 | NCBI WGS metagenome assembly JAAUYG01 (sample SAMN14350201, study PRJNA611818) | marine sediment metagenome | isolation source: surface marine sediment (0.6m) | place: French Polynesia: Moorea | collected 2018-08
GAGGCATAACCTTCATCTCATTATTATCAGAAGAATGTGTATGCATTTTTATGAGATTTTTGTAAAATGAAGTATTCTACTTTATTATCGCGCGAGTATTTTGCTGGCGAAGGAACTTCTTCTTTAAAGTAAAGTGTTCACTTCTGGCGTAAAATATACAAATTTGGGTATGCACTAATTTACAAGGACCTACATTGGCGCTGCATGATCGTGTTGTTACTTTGACAAATAGAGCTACTGGGCTAACTACGCGAGCGTCTTAAAGGTATCGTCTTACAATTCAAAATATTACGTGTTGTGGGGCTGTGGCGGGGGCTGTGGACACTGACCATGCGGACTTTCTCGCAATCAATCAAATTCCCAATATCTAATTGTAAGTTAAAACCTATTACACAACTTCTTTCAGTTCAACGATCTCTTACTGCTGTGTACACGGAGGCAGCTTGGGGGCAAACACGAGGTGAAGTACGCCCTTGACGTGGACGGCCTTCAGGTAACTGAACACGTGAACAGCCATGCTTATTGCGCATGTTGTGTTAGACAGTTGCCGATTATAATTCTGCTGGGACATAGACCAGAACCCAACACAAAGTGTCTGATTTGCTCTTCTGGGACTTAAACCAGAACCCAACAAGAAATGTCTAATTAGATCTTCTGGGACTAAGCTCAGAGCCACCCAAAGGTGTCAAATTAGATTTATTGGGACTTTGACACGAGAAAAAAGTGTTATTTCTGTCGGGACGTTTATCAGAGCCCAACATATAAGGTGTCCAATTGGTCCTGTCGGGACTTGGCTCAGAGCACCACAAAATGTTTCTATTTAGCTCTGTTCAAACTTAGACCACAACGCAATACAAAGTGTCTAATTGGCTTTGTTTGGACGTATCAGTCCTCATATGTGTCGAATTAGATTTATTTTCACTCAGAGCAGAGCCTAACACAAAATATCTCTCTGAGAAAGAAAAGCAATATTCCTTATATGGGCAGCTTGGGATTTTTGAAATTTACACGTCACTAATATGCTACATGTATTTTGCACGATATTTTAACCAACCTGTCTGAACGTTAGCCGTGTACTAAATGCACTCTGGATTGAATTAATATGCTACATTGTATCGGATCATCTCCAGGTATATGATGGAGACAATCTGATGATTCCCCACACGTTTTACGTCCAGAGCAGACGACAGGCGCTGGAATTCGTTTGCAGGTAGTAATGTCATGCTTATGCGTAGAAGCGCAATCATGCAACTGTGAGTACTTCACTGAGTACTGTAAACTGTACTGTTTCACAATGACGGAGTACGGCTCAAGCCGTAGGTCGTTAGGCTTAAGTTACTAAGTCGACCAATTGAAAATTGCACTTGACTTGTCAGAATGTGATGTGACCTGTGACCTTGAATAATGACCTAGAAATGTCGAACTCGAGGTCATGCGACTTGAACAGGCTCACAGATATTGCACTGTAAGTCTACAGACCACTACAGAACAGTACGTTTAGAAATGCATACAATTTTGAGGTTTCATTATAGGGCGTGATCTTGACCTCCAAAAATTAAAAACAAGATGATTCTCTTCAAAGTATTTTGACTACTAAGTATAGCTTTAACTTGCTTTGCTAGGTGGTCAAGCAAAGAATCAAGTCTCCTGTGCGGCCTTTTCATTTCTTTTACCCTTAACCTTGCAATATCAAACATCGTTATTCGTCATCTCACTTAAATCTTGCTTGATATTGTCAGTATATGGATATGTAATATGGACATATTAACGTATTTTCTTTGCTTTTCCCCGCTTCTAGTTCACAAGAGCTGAAGGAGCAGTGGATAAAGGTGAGTTGGAAATTGTATATCTCACAAAATGGTTTAAGTTGAACAGACATACTTTGGTAAACATTCTGTTTAGTCTTCGCGAACAAAGACGAGCCTTTGGACCAAAGAAAAGTTGTCTTTATACACAGGTTGCCGACTTGGGCCATAATATCCTGATTTCTCTAATCCACTTTCACGAAGGACACTTTACTCATCTTCTTCTTCTTTTAAAACTTGACTTTACATTTCACTGCAAATTGCCAACTTGTCGAATCGATTTTAACCCATGTATACCCCTAGTTGTTCAGAGCTACTTATAATGAATAAGGTAAAGCAAGTATATCGGTAAAACAAGTACCGTTATGTCGATATTCAAGTACGTTAACAGCTACAGTTTCTCTTTGTAGGCTATCTTCCAATGTATCGAAGATTTCACGAGATCCAAGGTGTCCGGTATGGCCAGCGATTTCAATAAAACAAAGGTAAATTATAAATTGCAGCCAGATAATTTTTTTTCTTGTCAAGCATGTTTCTGAACCATTGCACCAAAGGGGGCGCGTACACTCGAGCTCACAACCGCAGCGCCAGAGGGCCTATAATTATGACTGTAAATCGAACTGCTTCAACCACATATATGGAAGTATGCAGGTGCTCCAAGGCAGTCCAATATCTGAAATTATTCACACCTCTCCAGGGTTACGAGGAAATAACAGCCACACATAATCCGAGGCTATGGATTTCGCTACGCTTATATATAGTTACAAAAACTCAAGTCTTTGAAGTTTTTTCAAACTAGTCATATTATTATGTTGTTAACTGCATAGTTTTTATTGATACTATAGTCATGAACTCATTCACCACCTTGTGCAATATTCTGAGAAGTGCGGTATGTACGAAATTCAATGTATGACCCTTTCATGTTTCGTCTAATAGAAATACTCACATATGCTAAAAATAGTAGATATAACCTGACTTTTACAATTTTCTGTTTAAATTTGTGTCAGCCATATTGTCTAGCTTAACATCCATTTAGCGATGATGGAATCCGCTTATGATTCTCGGATTTTAAAGAAACTTCATAATCCTCTAAATTTAATCTTTTACAAGGTTGAGGAAATTGGAAGAAAACGGCCGCTGCCAGCTCGACCGACTGGCGTGTGTTCCCTGTGTTCTACCAGTCTGGGGGCATTACAACGTAAACATCAGTGTATGGGATGCGGGAAGGTGAGGGCATGTATTGCAACATAAACATCAGTGTATGGGCTGTGGGAAGGTGAGGGCATGTATTGAAACGCAAGCATCAGTGTATGGGCTGTGGGAAGGTGAGGGCATGTATTGAAACGCAAGCATCAGTGTATGGGCTGTGGGAAGGTGAGGGCATGTATTGAAAAGGTAAACATCAGTGTATGGGCTGTGGGAAGGTGAGGGCATGTATTGAAACGTAAACATCAGTGTATGAGCTGTGGGGAGGTGAGGGCATGTATTGAAACGTAAACATCAGTGTATGGGCTGTGGGAAGGTGAGGGCATGTATTGCAACATAAACATCAGTGTATGGGCTGTGGGAAGGTGAGGGCATGTATTGAAACGTAAACATCAGTGCATGGGCTGAGGGAAGGTGAGGGCATGTATTAAAACGTAAACATCAGTGTATGATCTGCAGGGAGGTGACGGCATGTACCACAACGTAAAGTGTTTGAGTATATATAGTAGTCTATCATGAATTATTCCTACCGACGCAAGGTGAAACGTGACACTTCGTCGGATATTTATTTATTTTGCTTCTGAAGTTCAAATTGAAGAAATTTCAAGCCAGAAACATGGCATTGCATTGTATTATGAATGACAGCAAGAAGTTGTACCAGCATTTCTCGCGTAATGAATTTTCTAGTTTTATTTTTTTACCTTTTTTTTTCGAACATATCCTAAAAACTTCATACTATAAGGCCATGATAAAGTGCAACATATCCATTACAGAAGGAATGCTGTTTCCAAGGATGATGCATTTTCGTAATATATTTTTTAGAAAGACACGTTTTTACTTGAACTGCTCAATATGAAATGTCTGGTTGCAATAGTTTTATTAGATGATGACTGAATATAAAGAGATGAAACAGTTATAAGCCAGAAATTATAATGTAAGGCATGATTTAATATGATAAATAATAGAAAATGATGGCTTTTACACTCGATACTCGAGTTGCAACACCATATTTTCACCTTGTTTACACGGTACATCATTTGGTAGATCGATGCAGTAATGAAGGATTCGCCGAATGTAGGGACAATTTTGCCCATTGTGTCTTAAAGAAGTGGGAAGCGAGTTAACACATTTTTTTATATAAAATGGTAACTTTGTGCTTCTGTTCTGCAGTTTGTCTGCACCAAATGCATCAGCCACCGAGCTCGCCTGGACTATGACGCTGGTCGTCTGACGCGTGTATGCGACGAATGCTACATCGTCATCAGAGGCAGGGAGATGGGGGAGGGAGGCAGAAACGAGAAAGACCTGGCGGCGCCAACGGTTAGTTCGGACATCTGCTGCCACAATTAGATTAAATATAATAGGGACAATTGCTTTATGGCTTTACCCAAACGCTTATGACCCTACCCATTTTCGAACCATTACTTTCGAATCACCGAATTGCTACCTCGGGTTTTCATGTCTAGATGTGATAGTAGCCTGGAAATTATGAAGCCAAACGGAGATCAAAAATGTTATATGAATTATCGAGTTCTTCTGGCAAGAGGCAGCGGATCACATCTACCAGCTTGTCCCTTTTTCCCAGGTGTTCGTAGTAGTAGTAGTAGTAGTAGTAGTAGTAGTAGTAGTAGTAGTAGTAGTAGTAGTAGTAGTAGTAGTAGTAGTATTTATTCGTATCTAACAAAAGTTGATACAATAGAGTTGAGACAATACAAACGTGATAACAGATTGAATACATATTCATTCAAGCTAAAAAAGCCACACAGTGGCAGATTACAGTAAAACACGCCTAGTTCAAAATATCTTGACTGTGGTAATAAATTACAAGGCTGTAATGTATGCACGGACCAGTGCATATAAAGCATGTCGCACGTTCCACCATGCAGGTTGTCAATTCGATGTCTTTGACTACCCCAGGTCCGGGCGGATGAACCCTGTCTCCAGTCAGGCTATATCCTCGTCAGCTGTGACAAAGGTTCTTCCTGGAAACGGCGCTGGGTCAGCGTCCATAGCAACGGCATGCTCTACTGTTTCAAAAGCCATCAGGTGAGTCTTCCATGGCGATTTTGTTTTTGTTTTTATCAATAAAACAAACCAAGCTACCACTATATAGAGTGGAATCTCCGAAGTTAAGACTACCTAAGGACGGGGCCAAATTGGTTCTAATTCTGAAGTAATATAGCTGCACGTGTGGAAGGTTTGATCGTTCCATAACTGATCTTAATTCTTTGATGGCCGTAATTCAGGGGCTGTCTTAAGGCGGGGTTTCACTGTATGTGTTTGCATTGCTTTATAACTCTGTGCATGTTACCTCTGCTTCAGCCATCTTTTATAAGGATTGTGTTATTTATAAGTTGTGTACGTTGTTGTCTGCAGGCCTCCTGTCCCTGGACATGGCTGCCTCTGGCTCGGTGGTCGGTATCCGAAACTGTCAAAACCGACCCCGTCTGCAAACCTAACGCCTTGAAGATATGTAACATGCGCAGGGCCTACTACTTTCAAGCGGACTCCACACAACATTCAAAGAAGTGAGTGCTAAAAATAATACAACAATGGACCCAATACGGTCCCCTGTGGAACACAACTTACAATTTCTAACCATGGACTTTGGTGACAGTCAATGTTATGTACTAACAGTTGAATTCTCTCTCTAAATTAATGTATAACTGTGAATTAGCCGACCGCGACACTGGTCTAAACCACACTGGAACAGTGTTTTAAACGATATATCGTGAGCCAGGCAAACGAAGGCCTTGTGGAAGTCTGTTAAAACAGCACGGGCCACTGCATATGAACATGTTTTCACAGCCGCAATTATACTAATAAAATCTGAGACGGTTGTGTCCCGAACCCTACCTACCACAAACTATACATACTGTGAAAGCCGATTTTCAAACTATTCTGAAATTTGGGCCACAGAAATAAACTTTAAAAATCTTTAGAGTTGCATGGTAATTAATACATTCCTTGCGGGTCCTGCCAGGATGCGGACTTATTATTGCATCAGTCCTTTAATACAGTCGTCATGATTTTATGGTGAGTGTTGTAGATTGCTTTGTATATATGAGAAGAAACAGTGCTTGTTACTAAATACAGTCCAACTGCAATTACCGCATGCATCCTGGAGTGTCAAGGTTCAAACATCACTAGCAGATCGGTATCGAGTGAATGTCCCGCTAATTAGCATGAACGTCAATATTTTTATCAATGTGAGCTTTTTACATTTTGATCTCGTAGGTGATAAATTTTGTGGCCACAACATGGTTCATAACGTCAGTTTTTGTATAGGTGCTCCTGTCTACACGTAACTAACCATACGCATGCGCGTATGCCTTCTCGCATACAATCGTCATCTAACGAGCACTCGCGACACCAGTCTAGTTGGCTGACGCGTGTAGTATGACACTTTGGCTTGCCAACCAGCCAATAATTACCCAGTTAATTTCGGCTTCGCTCTACACATGCTACCGTTAAATAGCTATGCGTGGTTGTAGTTTATGGGCCTATGTGATTGTCCAAGGCTGTTAAACGAGACAGGCGATACAGGACCCTCAGGCAACTCACAGAATACATACAGTCGGCCATGTTGTAGGTTTTGTTATCTGGATGTTATTGTTCTTTTCAGATGGATTTCTGCTATTGCCCAGTTTTCTGACAGCACCGCATGATTGAATAGTCTACAAACAGTATGGAATCCACCACAGATATGTTATCAACGGTCACCCAGAATAAGTTATACATCACGGAAACGAGACTGCATTGTAATTTTTTTATAAACATTTTATTCCCACAATAGATTTCGTGAACAAGTTTTTTTCTCCTCATGTCCATTCACCCAAAACAATTGTTGTTCACACGTTTGAATAAATATTCCCTAGGCAATATGCGGCTCATTCTGATGTCATACGGCCCTCACTTTGACCTGCACTCCTGAAAAAGACAAAATTAAGAATGCATCTTTTGTCTGCGAGTCATGGACTGGATTCTGAGGTGATCGTAACACCCTTAATGCCACATGACCGAAATGGCTGCCCACATGTTTCAGCTTTAGGTGGTCTGAAAGACAGTTTTCACTATTTGATCGTAAAGCGAATTTTTTTGCGATGAATAATTCCACCAAAATGTGAAAAAATAAACTCATTCATACCCAGGAACAAAGTAACCGCATGCTGGGCGATAATGCAAAATTTCCGCATTAAAGTTACATGCTAAGTTCGAAACTATTACTAGTATATTTCGTTTCAACAAATGTTTTATACGTATATATTATTTCACGTCGCAGGAAACTTAATAATCTAAAATAGCCTATAATTAACACAGTTTAAGTACTTCTGGCATACAACATATTTGACTAATGTCTTTCGAAGGATTTCTAGGATTCTGAGGCCTACTCATTTTTAAGTGAGTGAATACGTATTATGTCCCCCTAAAAGTGCGCCGGTTTGACACTGTGGCAACCCAGGAGGTACACGTACCTCCACAATTTCGACTGCCATAGCTTATAAGTTCAGCTAACGTCAGTTGGATTATTGCATAATCCAGACTATATTTTCAAATTGGAAATTCGATACAAGGTTTCATTCATTCTGTTGTACACCAGTTCTGCAAGTAGTATCTTATCTGTTATTAAAGTGGGGGTATTTACTGGCTGAGTATTCTTGCCATCCCATAAAAGTGATTCTTATCTGTCGTCAATCTTACAATCTAACGAACGATAGTAGTAGCTGCGACCTTATACAGTAGTCCCCCTCTAATAAGACCGCCCTATTTGCCAAGAAATTGTGGCCACATTAGAGAGGTGGCCTTTGGCGAGAGGGAGAACTAAATGCATTCATAGTAGTAGCGCCAAAAAGTTGTGGCCACATTAGAGAGGGTGGCCTCTGTTCAGAGTGGCCACTAAGACAGCGACCGCTGTATCCCAATTGGATCGTGTAAAACTTATGGCAGAAAGATTTTCCTTTCTGAATATACTTAATAACCTCATCTCGAACCTCTTGTGACATTTCATGTTGTATTTCATCAGGCTCGTCTTTGAAATTGTTTGCCCGTTTGATAAAATCTATCTAGCCCACATATGGAGACGGATTTTTTTTCTGCAGTTGGATGTTAATTATCTAGGTACCGCCAACGGTGCTTACGACAGAAATGTAATGGCCTATATTACCATATTACCTTAATTAATAAGCTCTGTATCCGCCAGGATATCCGTAGTATCCGCTGTTGCGTGCATGTGCCGCCTCATATCCACGCAGCTGGTCATCATAACCCTAAGAGGAGACAAAGAGCTTGGACGTAAACACAAACTATCAGCCCTTTGAGATGCATGCCTTTATAAAGAACAATGCTGGGTTCTGCAAGCGATTCAATTTCATAGTGACATGTGTTGCACATATCCGTGCCGCAAATTCCATCTCAACAATTTTCCGCGCGCTGTGGTAAAAGCCGGAAAGCACACGGTAATTGTAACTTTAAATTTTAGCAAAAAAAATAGAAAATAGTCTTACTTGCTCCATCACAAGGGAACCCTCGTGATTGGAATATGACAAGAAGGATATTAAAGTGTTTTTTTTTTTGGTGGTGGTGGTGGGGGGGGCACCAATCCTGAACCCAGCATGAAACTAGCACGTCCAACGTTAAATGTACTACTAATTGCGCGGCATAATTTCACACTGGGCACAAGCTTTCGTCCGCTTCTCTGTACCATCTCTCTTGATAATTCTATTTTCTATATAGCATGTACGACACAATGGTAAATTTAGTATTTGCAATAACACTATCCCAAACGAAAATTTTCAAAATGCCGCCTGTAGTTTTATGCGGACCATCGCAGGGCCGTTCTCCAGATAATTGCATTTTTTATTTTCCCATTATCTAAATTTCAAAATGCAAACCTCACAGGCAACCTCCATAAAATTATTTGGAATTTTTTTTTATTAAAATCATACTTTAACAATTTTGCTACTAACTTTACTATTCGTTTTGAAAATTGAAAACATGGTGCAAACTTAAGGAAAAGTGCCAAACAACATTCTAAAAAAGGGTAAAAATGAAAACAAGTCATGGAAATCATAACAAAATTTCGGAGATACCGCCACACGCGACGAAGGAATGACCAAGATCCACCCTTACGGTCTCATCTAGTAATTCGTCAGCTGAACTAAACTGGACGATAGATATATTCACATATTACGAGTTTAAAAAGCCCAACAATTAAGAAAATACCAAACAATTGAATTGGTATACTAAAAGATATATACTTTCCCTTTTAGCGGTATTCAAAACCGGGTATTCAAACGGTGAACTTCCAATAGAAACCTGTAACTATTGTGACAGTCGGCCGTCGTATGCGTATACTTACATGTGAGTAGCTCCCGTGGGGATTGTAGCTTGGTCCCCGGTAATCTCTCCTGCCGTGTGGGTTGTAACGATCGTCATGGCCATAGTAACCATCATCATACCCATAACGATCGTTGTCGTTGTAGCCGGCGGCGTATCCACGGGGACGGTAAGAATCGCCATGGTAACCGCGGTCCTTGTGATCGTAACCACCCTGGTAATTGTTGTGCTGGTAACCCTTCACGTCTTTGCCGTATTTGTCCTTGCTTTCGTAGCCACGATGGCTGTCGTAACCATGGCTCTTGTCGTAATCTTTCTTCTGCTCGTAACCTTTGTTTTCGTGACCGTAGCTATCGTCCTTCTCGTAACCATAGCCCTTCTTGTTCTCATAGCCGTAGCCTCGGCTCTCTTCGTAACCGTACGCCTTCTGTTTCTTGTCATCGTAGCCCCTCTGGTGGTAGCCTTTGTCGGCCTCGTACTTGCCCTCATGGCCGTACCCCTGGTCCTTGCCGTAACCATCGTCCTTCTTCTCGTAGCCATACTCCGTCTTGTACGCCTTGCCGTACTCCTCCTTGGGTGGTTTGTGGTAGTCGACGGGACCAGCGCAGGCCACTGCGACCAGCGCGAAAATGATTGCTACTTTCATGTCGAAAACGGGAGTGGATCTGAAAGACACACTGTTGACAGACTGAGACTGACCGATTGACAGTGACAGTGAGGTATATATACCCAGAGGTTGGCGACAGTGGGAGGGGCGGCACGTGGAGGCAGTCTGGGATCCCCTGCAGGTACGACAAGGTTACCAACAATAGCCAGCCTCCGGGGGAAATTGTATAGCGTGCGCTGCAACTGGCCTTACTGGACTTTCAGCGTGCTTCAGACAACATGTGTTCTGGGTATTGTCTGGCCGTTCCACAACGTGTCAGAACCCATTGTTACCTGGACAAAATGAAAACGTAATGGCTTAAAATACCATTACTATCGGAGAGAACATATCATTTAATCGACAATGGCAATTTTTCTGGCTGGAAAACCGGAGAGAGCTAGAACGTGAGGCCCCCGTGGAATGTCTAATGACCCAGACGACTGTAGATGGCTGCCCGGCTCAGGCAGACTAGCAACAAGTCCGGAGTGTGTAATTGGCTCATCAGGACAGGAACAATAGCCTGTGTCAGAGGTCTCTCAGTCTGTATGCTGCTGATTTATTATCTCGAGCCTCCTAAGCGCGGGCATATACGACCGTTTTCAGAAAGATTCTTCAAGCCTTCCTGCTGAGATGTTTCTGTTCACCCAACTGTTACAAGAACCGTTTATTATATAACACATATAAACGCAGATTGTGGCGAAAAGAGGTTGCTATATGTCTTATAAATGTTTGCCTCGTATAGGAAAAAGGTATCTGTTTATATAAGCCAGGTTCACCTACGGAAAATCATGAAATACGTAAATCAAGCTCCAATTAACCAATAAAACTCACTTGACTGTGAATCAATGATCACAGGTTTAAAAAGGCGACCAATGCGATATTTGATTGTTTCATAAATTTAAGACCAAATTGTTGATTGCATTGGAGTGTGCGCTGTTGGCATGTTTTGTGTTTTAATTTGACACTTTTCTTACTATTGTGATCTTTGTTGGCTAATAGCCTGGTGACCATTTGTTTTAATCACTTTTAAGTATTATTTTGTTAACAATTTTGACTCTTACCAAAATTCTCTCTATACAATGTTAGATTACACATATACTGTCTTGGAAAATGCCCATTAGAATTCATTATAAAATATGTCAAATGCGACTATGAAACCAACATTTTGACTTCTATATAATGGTAATTCATACGCGTACTTTTAAAGTTGCATCGTGACAAGAGAGCTTCCAACGAACACAACAAAAAATACATTTACTTTCATGCATATAGATCTCCATAATAATGCGAAACGCAATAAAATGCAGGCACCCATAAAAATGAGACCATTGTTCTCCACTTTCTCGAATGGGGGATGAGTACAGTTGGCTGGCGGTGGATTTAAATACTGAAGAAATTTTGACCACTCTGTTTTCCCCGTGACCATCCGTTTTCGAGATAAATGTGAAACAGGTAGCCCGAGTGACATCAAAATAATCTTGGTCATTACAAGGTCAGAAGTACCCCGCATATACCAGTGTCACCGACTCCTAAATTTCAGCTCGTTTTGGTCTACGGTTTGCGTTTCTGTGGTACGGGGTTGGGTGGGGGAGCGGGGAGTGAGTGCTAAACCTCTCCCATGGCAAGGCCCCATGTTAAATGTTTCACATAGGCGGTCATGGTAATGGTAAAAATAAATTCACAAAAATTTAATACCAATCCAGGATCTTTGTGAGGGCCACTCAGATAAAATTTAGGAGAGGTATGTAGTAGGAGGAGCATGTTGAAGTATGAAGTAGCGTGTCCACTTCTCAATAGCTCGGGTAGAACTTTAACTGAGCTGAAAATGAAGATATCTATCAAGCAAGCAAAGAAGAAAGCAAATTTACATTACATTAGCCCATAAATGTAATACCACATAACCTAACTTGTGCCATTAACTATTCTGTACCCTTAACTGTGTTTCGTAGGATAACGAGGCATGAAAATTGTCATGGTGTGAAATGAAAGCAAACAAAGGCTTTGAGATGATGGAAAGTTAACAAACCTAGGCAATTGCCCGCGCTCGCAACCTCAACGGCGGCCGCGGGCGGGGGTTGGGCGGGGGAGGGGGGGGATGGGGGGGGCGGGGGGGGGGGTTGGGGGGGGGGTGGGGGGTGGGGGGATTGGCTGCCCGGAAATGGTTGGAGGTTGTTGTTGTTTGAGGCTACTCAACTAAGATGCTTGGATTGAGATTCAAGAAGAAATAGTAAATGAGGCGCTTAGACGACAAAACAA
>JAAUYG010147826.1_pt1 | contig 12249 bp, 13 predicted proteins | sample 7278091 | NCBI WGS metagenome assembly JAAUYG01 (sample SAMN14350201, study PRJNA611818) | marine sediment metagenome | isolation source: surface marine sediment (0.6m) | place: French Polynesia: Moorea | collected 2018-08
AAAACCATCTCCCGACACTCTTTCCCCACACCCCCCTCTTCCCATATCTGTTTATTTTCTCTATACACTCGTTGCGAACATTTTTTTTTTTTTTTTTTTTTTTTTGCAGCGAGGAATTGAAGGTTTATGCACCAGAACGTACACGCTGAACTACTCATTCTTTTATTCGTAGATCAAGATCCATTAAAACTTCAATGGGGCAGGATTAACAGATCTTCCTCATTGCGCGATTTCGGCCTTCTCAGCAGCTGTTCACACCAGGCCAACACGCATGCGGTGTGAAGGTGTGAAAACTCACATTTTCGTGCAGATGGGTCTCAAAGCGGAAACCACTCAGTGTGAACAGGTTGCGGTGTGCATCACAAGTGTTCAATCAAAAATTACGACTTGAGGAAATCCGTAATTTTCTCAAACCGGATTCGGTTTCCATATAGCTATTTTCGTGGTCGTCCATCAAGTAAAATCCCGAGCACCTTTCTCCACTAAATTTCGTCATCCATTTTCCAGACCAGTCTGAGTCACGCAAACAATCATTGCGAACAAGATTTCGTGTTTGATCAAAATGCTTCAATTGTCACATTTTTCACACGTTTCAGTTAAACTTGACCACCTTGATTGTCCATCGAAAAGACCTTTCTTTGAGCCTGAAAAACTCAGTCCCGCCACGACGCGATCGTTGTGTTGGCCTTCGCAGGAACAGCAAGTGCTCAATTGTCCCTTTCTTCCAGTTGGCCGCAGATTCCATTTTTAACTTTCCTGCATGGATTTTTGCCTTTTGAGAAGGAACATTAAAGAGAGACATTTTTTGTTATTTTGCAGAAAGTTCTGAGATTTCAAACACATGCCTGTCTTCATCAAAATGACAGCGGGGGAGGGGGTCTTGGGTGGTGATGTTGAATAAAAGTGCATTCTTATTCCAAAACAGGTATATAATGGTTCAGTATTGAAAACTTCGCCTCGCGGGAGAAACATATGCTGAATGTATATTTGGGGACGATGTATGTCGTGAGCTTTGGAGGTCACCTCGGATCATGGCCTGAGATAATACCCAACAACCCAACATCTGTCTCCCTATTCCAAACACGCAACTCACCGCTCGCCACTGCGGACCAAACATATATAGCTAGTTTGTTTTTCTACTTCTCCAGGGTCGCAATAATTTATTTCCGCACGTTTTGTATTTATTTGCAAGTTTTGCACATTTATCACGTGACTTTTTTGCAACGCAAGTTGCAGCCGCTTAACGTGGAAAAAAAAAGGAAAAGGGAACTTTGGACCGGGTGATACATTCAGAGAAAGGTGCAATTAAATGCAAATGACGTTGATAACTACTACTGTGTCTGAATACCAGAAACTACATGATATGCACTCATTGCAGCGAATCTCCTTGCAAATTACACACCAGAAAGATCTGCGGGAAAAAGTCAAAATTTATGAGTGCTTTTTTCCACGGAATTTGCAAAACCACGCAGTTTCCGTTTTGTCGCTTTTTTTCTTTGATATCAGTATATAGATGCAAAAAAGAGGTTTGTCTGGAGACGAAACTGGACACATGTGTGGTCAGCTGATCAGATTTTTTTTAACGTCGTGCAACGTGCCTGGAGAAAACGTGTGCGCTGACGCACTTGGAGCAAGAAATCATTCTCGACTCACACCATGCAACCGAACGTTCTCGGTGTGGCTTTCTCCAAGTGTTTGGTCAAGTACATTTCTGTGGATCTACGGGCTGTACTCTCTTGCTTCTTCGAGGTCGTCTTCAAAAAGCAGTGGCGTGATCGGGACGGAGTTAGACAGTCGCTGATTAGATGCGTGTGTAGATTCGTTACCTATTTCTGCGACGACGGCGCCAGCCACATCTTGTGGCCAGCTCGACTTTCATACCCCGGGAAAGTGAATATCAATAAAATAGACGCATCGCAAGGTTATGATGGAGGGCTATTTAGAAGTACTGTAAATCTGCGCAACTGGTTGTAATAACGGGAGCTTGAAAAATATTTACAGATATTTATCTGTAATCCAAATATTAGGATTGCGCACTCTTGTGTCTTGTTTATACACTGGTAGACCCTGACTTGGCCCCGGTGCGGTACCACAGGTTGAGTCGGTTCAAACGAACCTGGGGATTCGGGTGCTGCCGCAGTTCACCCCGAACAACCTCTCCACTGCCTAAATTCACTGATTTGATCTAAAGTTCTAAATTGCGTCAAAGACGATCGGAATCGTCACAAGACGCGCTTGAACCACGGTTATCACCCACGTTTTCATTGCGCACCTTTTTGATTGAAATTTCAGCATCAAAAGTGCACATTTTGTGTGGGTATGAGTTTTGCTGTTTGTCTACGGAAAGGCCACCAAATTTTTCTGCCCAAAAGTTGGTGTGTGCGCTATCTGTGAGTGCGTGTTTTACGTGGATTACAGTAAATCCGCGTTTCAACACAACTTGGGGCACGCAGCATTGAACATTGCAGCTCCATTCACGTTCTCCCAAAAAGGGAATCAAAAATTCGCTTGATGAGCAAAAATCACTTCAGCAAATATGCTCAGAAAATCCACAAGGGAAGTGTACTCGGCTTTTAGGGGGCAACGGGATAAGACAGAAGCTAAGCTGTGATGGCAAAGCCCAGGGTTTTTAGTACCAGGCCTGAAGCACTCAATTGCATGCGAATGACGCTGGTGCTTGTCGTGATGCAGCATTAGCGGCAACTGAAGAAAAAACGCTGCGGCGAAATTGGCAGTAACCGTCAATATACGAGGGAAAGAGGTCAGAGAGCCAGTCTGTGCACCCTAATCACCTCCCGGTTAGCCTAAATCACTTGAACCCTGTTTCCGTCAGGCATGCAAACAATAACTAACAACACAAGAGAGAAGACCCAGAACACAAGACATCATTGTGTGAGGGGATAATTCCTTGGCACTCAATGAACATACAACCTCACAACACGGGAGTTCTTTTTATCTCGTCAAAACTGGCAGAAAAAATCCTTCCAAAATTTGCTGCTCTTCATTCATCAAACTTCGTTTGGAAAAAGCCAAACAGAACAGGCCCAGGCCGGCTATCCAAGCATGACAGCCAAAGCAGCATGTTAAATGTATAAAATATGCAACGTAAAAAAGTAGTAAAAGCGCAAGGCATAATTCATACATACATTGGCATGGGGAGAGCCGGTAAAATACAAACACTGAGAAGTTAGATGTTAGCATTTGCAAGTTTACCGTTTGTAAGTCTGCCTAGGTCTCGGTGTTTATTTAACCCCATTGAATGCTTATATCTCGGTGCACCACCCCCTCCAAGTTGAAACCCAGTACAAACGCCACATACCAAGGGGGTATGCTCAATAACCCATCATCACCTTGTATCACCTATTTTTTCTCCTTTTTATTAAATTTGCTATCATGAGAAATTATCAGTGCTTCACTGAAACGACAAAATTCGTTTGTCCTCGGCTGACACGTTGGTATTACGGGCGTTCGTGTTTTCGTGCGCTCTCGTCACTTGCGCCTCGAATTCCATTCTCAGTCAGTCACAGCATCGCCGGATATCAGACATTCCTCACAAAGGACTTTTTACCGCACGTTCTCCCAGCCGACAAAAAAGAAGAGACAACGTTTATACAAATCTGCACGGGGATTCACAAAGGAGAGTGGTAGTTTTCTCTTTCTGATGATTTTTTATGAATAACGCTTCACGTTTTCACGCTTTCAGGTGAAAAGAGCTCACTCAAAAGGCCAACATGAGCCGGAACTTTTTTGCGTCTTTTTTCACCCGCCTCCACTTACTTTTTTTCTGCTCCCAACCAGTTTCATTTAGCTGTCCTTTGACATCACAGTCAGTCCCAACCAGGATCACTTCTGGTTGACTGGAAATTTGTCCAGCCCCTACTCAACTGCATCTAAGCGCAAATTTACAGACACGCTCAGCTCAAGGTGCACGGACAGTGCGGTGGCAGTCCATTCCATGTCTTCCGCACAAACCGCTTCCACTTTCAGAAAACAAGGCCTTCTCAGCGTCGAGACCGCGCTGAAGACTGGCAGGATTGGGTCAACATCCATTGGTAGGGGCAGAAGGGAGAGAGCCCTAAATTCGAAGTCCTGGAGGGAGGGTCCTGATGTCTTGTCTTCGCACTGTCGCAAGTCACTCAGAATTGCGTAAATTGCTGGGAAACCACATTCTCTAATTTTCTGAATGGGCCGGGGGGGGCATCTGCAAGGACCAGAACAACGTGACTCACAAAGGCCTTTCTGCTTGGAAAATGAGCGCGGCCTAAAAACTGATGCCATTGACAGACAACCTATCCCCTCATTGTGTTTCCTTGGTCTCAATGCCACGCGGGCAAATGCGTTTTGAGGCCAACATTGTGAACTAATGCGTAATGTGCCCTGATGTCTTGTTGTCCTTCGTAATAAGGTTTAGGTCACTGAAGCTCGCACGGTGCACAGTACAGCACATGGTGCACAGCACAAAGAGCAATTTTCCCAGTTAGCAGTCTCATGTCCGTTCAACCGTCGGTAAATGAGTCTCACAGCGAAGTTCAATATGAAATTGCTCAGCTCTTCTGCGCGTTGTCCGTGTCTCAAAGTTGCGCAGAAAATAGCCGCCATCTTTCAAGGCCCCCCCCCAAAAAAAAATCGCAATCAACTTCAGAAACAGTTCGCGGGATCATCAAAGCCTAAAAAGATCAGCGGTGGCATGTCTTGAACGGAACGCATCACTGATTCCTTTGCTTTGACCACATGAATTGGTCCCAAACAGTCTGGACACCACAATCAAGGGCAGCAGCAACCAATTTGCCTCAATTCCCATCTGTTGTCTTTCTTCCACTGAAATCAGGATGCTGCGTGAAATTTGCAGCAAAAATGTTCTCTGGAAAAGAGAAACATGTAGTGAGGAATTCGGAAAAATAAGAAATCAAAAAGTCAACATATTTGCAGTCTTAGATTGGTAAAGTTGGCACAGGAAAAGGTAAACCAATAGAAAGGCAAGAAGGGTGAGGAAAAATACCTTCCGGAGGAAACATCTGCGAGAATACAAACCCCTCTTTGGGCCAATGCCCCAGTCGCGAAAGGCTTTTCTTGGACATTACAATTTCCAGAAAGCCAAAAATTAAAATAAAACAAAACTGACACTGCGGGCAACTGGCCTGACCCAAATTTAAACCAAAAATGCCTGGAAACCCGCACCAGCGAACAACACTGACCTCATGGAAAACTGGTCCAGTTTTGCAGGACGTTACGAAATCCGCCGCAGTGACACAGACGGGAGAGGAATTCGGTGCGAATGATTCGCTCGGCTTCGTGTGACGTGGCAGTCGTTCGCGTCGTCGTCATCGGCAAAAATCAATCACAGACACAACCTGGTGAGAAAAAAAAACCTTCCCTGACTCCCGACTCACCCAGCCCAGACCAGACGCCTATCCTCACAGTGACACCACTGTTTTCAATACAATACTTCAGATCGCAGGTTTAGAATTTTTTGTTTCTCTTTTTCGCTTGGGGAGAGCGACATATTTTCAGATTCTCACTTGCCAGAGGGAACGAAATCAGCGCCCAGATGATTCTGGGAACCTACAGCTTGGGTCAACCAGTGTCTGGTTCAAACTGACTGGACCAGGACTGCACTTGTGATCTCCCTTTGAGAGAATGAGCACAGTCTGCGCTCAGTCCTCACACAAAATTTGTGCGACAGAGCTGCTCAGAAAGGTGCGAGAGTTTCATTGCCCTGTGTTGTCCATACAAGTACACAGGGTCGAATTCTGAGTTTACAACACCACAGTAAGCAGTGTTAGTACTTCACAGGCATAAGCATGGCCTTTTACACTACCACTACCCAACGCAGCAACTGATGCCTGATTTTCCCCAAAACGACCCAAGGTCCCAAAATGATGAAAGCAGTGCATTTCTGCTGTGGATCATAAGCATTAACTTATAGTGTACGTTCACCTTTGCGTATGACATAACTCTCCATTAAAACTTGATACACCTGTGCTTCCCCTTTCCTCTTTCGGAAGTAGTGCCTTCAGTACTTGTTTGTACTGATGTTTTCCTCTGTCATTACCCGGTCTATAACTCCGGCAGCAGCTAACGAGGATTAGGTGACATAACTGATGATTCCAGGACACAATGCAGCGACCCTTGATTGAAGGTCCTCCTCGCATTAGTTTTTACTTGGGACTATTTTAGTCTGTCCTCATCACGCCATTCCTGGCAATTTAACCCAACTGTGACAATGCGGATGAATCCATTCCAGATTACCCAGCATCCCCTTGGTACTCAACGCATGTACTGACGTTTGTACTGAAAAGCCGAAGTGGTAGTACTTCCTGTTGATTCTGGGATGTCAATTGTTTCCACAACAGACCCAACACAAACATGAACACAACAGACAGATATTCAACCAAAACGAAGGTCACACTCCATTGATACGTACTTGTTGACGTCGTGCATTTTACTTCTGCGCAACCTGAGGAAAAACGACAGACAAAGCCTTGATGAGATCAAGATCTGGATAAAAATAGATTCCTTTTGTGTTGAAGTTCCAGAAAGAACAAGAAGATTCATTCCCGTGTGTCCCAATCTGATTTCTCCCCCAACGCAAAAACAGGAAAGACACCAGCCAAAAGCACCTCACAGGAATCCGCAAATTGGGTTCGGCTAAATCTCAACAGAACAGACACTGACAAAAGTCTTTTAGTTTCTGTCCCTTCTCAAAACAGGTACACAACCGCACATAACTAAAACTGCAACTCCCATGATTCCAGTACGAGTCTTTTTTGGGGTTTTGTCATTGACCCTCCAGCTGAAGTCAGCAACACTTTTGAAATCGTATCCCGAGCTATCTCAGGATAATCCTAAATCACCGGACCACTTATCGCATCACCCACTGTTCCTGATACAGCCAGAAAAATTACGTTTGTTTGCAATTTTTTAGTCTGGGCCCAGACACACCAGACATCCAGATTTACATTGACAGACCCGAAGCGAAACTTTCCAAATGTGAACAAAATTCATTTCTGGGACATTCTCTTTGGACGAACATTGAATTGATGACGAGAGCGTGTTGGAAACCAACACAAAAATGTGCACGCTGTGTGTTCCGTCAGTTCCCAGTTTCAGACTTTTTGATCGGAGCCCTCTAACTGTGAAGAGTGCAAAAGCACAAAATGCTGCAATGTGGTACAAAAACAAAGTCTGCCCAAAAATTAACAGCGCTAGAGTCCATCCAAATGCAAGAGCCTATCACTGCGGCTGAAAAACTGCGTTTACGTAGCACTGAGATAGAGCCGCATGGAGGAAAAACTGTGTTCAAACGTAGCACTGTGGTTGAGTCTGCGTCATCAAGCAAAGGCCCGTTCCTGTTTTTGCCACGTCTGTAAAAAAGACGTTGAAATTGCAGATGCTTGCAGGAGGAACAGGAACAGCAGTCCGTCGCCTTGATTGCCACATCTCACTTGATGGCCGCACTACACGCGACGACAGGTAAACAAGGACGAAGGCTGATCGCAGATACACGAGTAACGAGCACTGTATCCTGTGTCCTCCGTCAAAGCGACTTGCATGCAATGACGTCCTTTTTCTTTGGTTTTCTCACCCAGAATCCTTCGTTTTATTGTTTTATTTTTCCAGACTTATTCTGGGGTTGAGGACCTTTGGTTTGGTTTTCTCACCCAGGACCATTGTGCCTTCGTTTCGTTATGTTTCTCTCCAGAGCAATTCTGGGGGTTTCAGGTTGGTCTTTATTTCCCTGCCTTTCTGTCACATCTGCGTGCACCTCCTCAATGGTTTCCAAGTCCCGCACCAAGTTTTCCTGCTCTTTTTGGTATAATTTTGAGGGAGGGGACACCGCAGATGGCAGGACAATGCTAATTTTCTGACAATCTGTGTTTTCAGTTTTCAGAGGGAAAAAAACTATTTCTGGTTCATCAGAACAGTGTACGAAGCCAGTATGAGAAGACTGACCAAAGTGCTGAGAAGAAAAATATTCTCATTTCCAACAAACTGCTCACAAACATGAAACAACTTCCAAGCACGAGTCCGCTGATTCTTGATAATTCGCCTCCAACCTCGAAACGCCTGATATATCAGAACGTGAGAGCGCCCAACGCCATCAAGAAAACACGGGCGTCACACCAAAATGACAGTTGTCAGCGCATTTTGCGAAAGCAAGGCATCAGGCACGTATAATGTCTACGAGCAAACATTTTACCGGGTGAATAAGACCTGTCAAATTCCATCGCACTCGGTTCTATTTGTCAGAGGTGTCTAAATGAATACAGTCGTCAAATACGCCATCGTTTACATTTGTGACTTGTCTGAATCAGAAGCGGAGAAATCCCGTTGCAAAGTGGGTCAATATGGCAGAAGGAAAAGTTACGCGACGACCTTCCCTGATGTAGGTACACGAACGAGAACAGTGGAGGTGTTTTCACTCAAACAAAAGGGAGATGTGCCCAGGAAGTGTGCAGTGCGTACGCAAATACGGAGATAAGATGCGGCCTTAACCTGGAGGCTGTTTGTCCGTCACGTACATTCACGCGAACTGCTGATCAAGACACGAAGAAGAAACAAGGAACCTCAAACAATTAACAACCTCTGTTCTTCACCGCGGAAATACCCGCTATTTAGGAGACAGGAAGAGAACAATGCCTCCAAGATACAAGACAATACGTCTCCGTGCATTCCAAGCAATTTCCCCTCCAAGCCCGCTGCCCATAAAGCAGAGGTCATTTTGACATTATTTTGATGTAATGAAACGTAGTTACTAACCTCGAAACATGTTCATTGTGCAGATTCTATTGATTGGCAGAAAAAAAGCGATGGACTAGACGCGATGAACCATATCTCGTCGGTCAGAATCCCGTCGTTGCCTGTATCAATCAAAAGTCCTCATCCATTCATCCATCCAGTGCAAAAACTTTTTTTTTCCAATACAAAATGTCAGATCACGTGTCCAAGCAAACAGCTTATTGTTTGTCTACTTCAGGCAAGTAGTCCACTTTGTGTGTCATCTTGTGCAGGACACTGCAGGCGTTTTTTCTTGCCTGGCACGGGTCTCCATTCTGACTTGATTAAGTCTCTACGGAACCAATGACGCTGATGAGTGAGCGACGTACAATAGCGTTAATTGCCTTTAATCGTATTGTGATAAATAGAGGGAGAGGCTCCCTATTCCTATTCCTGTGCGCTGTGGCCCCTCGTAGGGAAGAAAGCACGAATGCGCCGGGGTATCACACACACACGGCTGGTTACGGCGACAGCAACAATGCAGCGGCCTCCATCGACTTGACAGCCGCGCGGCGCGTCGCCTCCTCCCGGCCTCGGCTCCCGCTCAGCCTCGCTCCCCCATTGACGGCCTGCCTGTCGCGCGTGCTGGTTTTTTTTTCCTGCCTGGCTTCGTCTTTTCGCCTCCAGTCGCGTAGTACGAGTGACTCCGCTGAAGGTGAACTTTTCAAGCGAGGACAAACAAGCAGTAGATTATTCTACACGTCCCAGTGCAATACACTGTCGGGTTTTTTCTCCTTCCCCTCTTCGTTCTCCTTTGCTGCCGATTCTTCTTCAGTTTTTGCTCGTTTATCTCTGCGTTGTTGTTATTGTTGTTGTGGGTTGATCCCGAGGACTATGCGTACAGAGGAGGAATCCCTCTAGTGTACGTACGAGGTGCTCGGGTGCAGTGTACGCGAACCTGCTATTCCATCTGTGGAGCAGAGCAGAGCGCGGAGCGGCAGACACACACCAACCAACCCACCAACCCCTGTATGTGGTGTGTGGTGTATACAATGCAAGTCTGCGCCACCTTCGCAAGCTCAGTAGGCTCAGTCAGCTCAGCAACCACCGCCTCAGCACCCGCCGCATAAAACACACCTCAAAAAGTTCACCCACCTTAAACAAATTTGACATTGAGCAAGCAAATCAACACACCATACGTTCTTCCTCTGCACCTCAACAACATGTGAGAGGAAATGAACGAACAGCCTGCCCGTACTTTTCAACTTCAGTCAGTGTCTACCAGTCCAAATACGGAAACCTCGTCGCATACTGTTATTGCATGCGATCAAACCCGACATAGAAACGCCAGGGATCTTTTCTCCCTTTTGAGATGGAGAGAGTGCGCTGTCACCAACAGGTTACCGACTCCAATATGAGTTAGCTGGGTGCAATCTCACTGTTCCACCGTCATCATAAGCATCGTAATAATTTTCATGAGAGCACCCAGCGCTTCAATTTTTACACATCACTTACAGGTCTTATTTTCGCGATGTGCCAAAAGGCTTGACAGAATGTGATCTGCGATGCAGCTTTACGGATAGGTACCAATACCGAAGACAGCCACTATAAAGTTACAATAGCTGTACTTTTATCTGTTTATTACGATTGTGGCTGCAGACTCTGTAGTCGTGAGGCGCCTGTGTGATGGTTACCACTGGGAGGAGAGAATAGACTTCCTACGGCCCCGTAGGTACGGGGATTCGCATTGCAGAGTGCAGGGATTTAATCCTTCCTTTCACACGGATCCATCCCCACAACAAACAATCCTCGTGTCCTTGACAGTCAGTCTCAACTCGTCACTGGCAACCAATCACCAATAGGCGCTTTTAGCTGCTGCTGCTGCTGGCCTTTTCTTTTTTATCAACATCAAAGTGTGCCTGTTTCAGGCGTTCTTTCACGGAAACGCGCAACGGCAACGTCAGCACGAATCCATTCACGTTCGAGTTCACGAAAATCAAAGCGCTAAATTTGCCTGGCGAAAGACGAGATGCTGATCCAGACGGAATCCCCTGTATCCAGTTCTGAGAACTTCACTCCTGTTCCTTTGCCTTTTCTTCCAGGTTCAACTCTGCCTGAGCCTTGACAGGCAGGCTCTGTCTGGCTGAAGGCCAACACGGACGGAAGACGCACAACAATAACGGGGTACAGCAGCGGGTCACCTTGGTTCACTTGCGTAAAACTGCACTCAGCCGTCAGAAACAATAAGCAGCTTCTAGTGTTGATATCCGCCGTGGAGGAAAAGCAAGCCGGCCAAGCCAGCCTCACTTTCACCGCAAAAAACTTTTTGCCTTTGTTTTGTTTGGCTCAACTTTTTTCCACCCTTTCCACCGCCGCACAGCACACCACAGGATTGAGTCACACAGCGCTGCTGTTTTGACAGTCGCTCCAGCTTAATTCGCACGACTTGCAGCAAAACTCCGGGCTTGAAATCAGCAGGCGACTTGCCAGCGTAAATTATACAGAGATGAAACTTCACCAAGTCCAGAAATTTATGACGGCAAGTAGTTGCATGCAATTACTTCCGACAGACAGGTTTGTTTGGCTACATTTTGAAGCGTAGATTAGCACTTTTGCTTGCTCACAACAAGAAATAGACACCCTATTTGCACCCCAACAGATGTGAACCAAAATAATTCCCGTAATTTCTTTCTTTTCTTTTTTTTTTTTTGAAAAAAATTTTTTTCTCAGAATAGAGCACCAAAATTCTCAACGGATTGTGTGAGAACTGCCTGCGAACAACTGGCCACATTCAATGACAGTGTCCGATGTCAGTGCTTCAGATTTGCCTCAATGAGTCAAACCACCTCCTTGGTCTTAGCACTCCGGCACGACCCCAGAAAACAAGCTCACACATTGTACATGATTTCTTGGATCAGACACCCCCTGCCCCCCACAAACCATGGGGGGGATTTGACCCAAGAATTTTGCCGACTTTCCATGTCCGGAGTCTGTTGGGTGCCGTTTGACCCTGCAAGTGCCTCCCAGGCGGGCAACAATCGGGGAGGCGCGTTGACCCGCTGACACACCGGCTCAGGCGGGGGTCGCACGCCACACTGCGCCGGCGCGACAATCACGCCCGGAAACGGCCATGATACTGACAGAGACACGAAGGCCTTTAATTTCTACCAATTACATTCAACTCTTGCGCTCAATCTTCCCTGCATGTCAAGGTGGCTGGCAGGCGTCGCGTGACATTACTGTGCGGGGAAAAGGACCTAAATTTATCAATCTCTTGTTTTGGCTCTTGATGCCGAACTGGACAAGGACAATAAAGGTTGTCCATTCACGAAAACTTTTTCCACGTTTTTAGTGACGTTATTCTTTCGGAAATTTTCACAAAAATAGAACTGCCGCTTTCTTGGCCTCAGTCACGTTAAAACATATGCGCGCAAAGAAAGCGCAACGCAAAGCGTCGCTCAAAGATGGCCCACACAAACTGGGCGTACTTTCTCTCAGTCTTTATTTCTGGGCTAAAAACAGAAAATCTGG
>JAAUYG010195161.1_pt1 | contig 12247 bp, 13 predicted proteins | sample 7278091 | NCBI WGS metagenome assembly JAAUYG01 (sample SAMN14350201, study PRJNA611818) | marine sediment metagenome | isolation source: surface marine sediment (0.6m) | place: French Polynesia: Moorea | collected 2018-08
CTACCCGGCGCTGCCGCCGGCCCGCGAGCAGCGCCTGGGCGAGGCGGTCTGGAGCGCGCTGGTCTTCGCCGCCGTGACCATCGGCGTCAACCTGCTGGCGCTGCCCTTCTATCTGCTGCTGCTATTTTTACCGCCCTTCAACTTTCTCCTGTTCTATATGGTTAACGGTTACCTGCTAGGCCGTGAATCTTTCGAGGTTGTGGCCCTGCGGCGGCTCGACGCGGCGGCGGCGAAACGCCTTCGTCGGGCCTCGAGAGCCCGGGTTTTCCTGGCCGGCGTGGTGGTCGCCCTGTTGTTGACGATCCCGATCGTCAACATCGTGACGCCGGTGGTCGCGACGGCCTTCATGGTGCACGTCTTTCACCGCTTGAGAGAGCGCGCCGCCTGAGCTTTTGTGCTAACAAGAACGTCTTGAGCGAGCCGGGGGGCATCGAGGTCTAGAGGAGAGTGACCATGTTCGGCAAATCCAAGCACGGCGAGGCCAGGACCGGCGGCACCGGTCCGGAGGCCACCTCGCGGCGCAGCAATGCGACCCAGGGCAGCGAGTCCGCCGGCCAAGCGCAGCGCGATCTGGGGGCGCCGCGCGTCACCGACATGACCCGCCGGCCCTTCGAGTCGGCCGAGGCGGGCGGCCTCCCGGGCGGCGAGACCGAGGGCAAGAAGCTGATCGTCGGGCGCGAGATCTGCCTGTCGGGGGAGATCAAGACCTGCGACCAGCTGGTCGTCGAGGGCAAGGTCGAGGCGACCCTGACCGACAGCCGGCGGCTCGAGATCTCCAGCACCGGGTTCTTCAAGGGCACGGCCAATATCCAGGAGGCCGACATCTCCGGGCGCTACCAGGGCGACCTGACGGTGATCGGCTGCCTCAAGGTCCGCGCGACCGGCTCGGTCGAGGGCGAGGTCCGCTACGGCGAACTGGAGGTCGAGCGCGGCGGCCGGATCTCTGGAGTTGTGGAACTCGACGAGGACGAACAAGAGCGCAAGGCAAAGCGCCTCTCGGCGGCGGAATTCGTACAGGCGGCGGCAACGGACGGAAGCATGCAGGCGGCGGCACCCGCAGAGAAGACAAGATCGGCAAGGAGCTGAACAACATGGCCAAGTGTGCCGCCCGGAGCCTCTCCGGGAAGGAGGGGCTGCGCCTGGCCCCGAGAACCGCTGCGCTGCTTCTGGGCTTGATCCTGGCGGCCTGCGCCAACGGATCGCTCAAGCCCGCCGGGACCGGGGCCACCACGGCGGCGCCGGGCGCCGCGGCCGAGGCCGCCGCGCAGCCGGCGGGAAGCGCGGCCGTCCCGAGCGCGAAAACCGGGGCCGAGGAAACCGGGGTCGAGGGCGCGGCGGCCGGAGAGGCCGAGGACGCGGTCGATCCGACCGGACCGAAGCCGCCGATCCTCGCGGCCGCACCGGCGGCCAAGCCGGCCATCGACCACGACCCCAAGGCCTTGATCGGCCTGGACCGCAGCGGGCTGTCCAAGCTTCTGGGCGAGCCGCGTCTGGTCCGCCGCGAGAGCCCGGCGGAGATCTGGCAGTACGTCGGCGCGGAATGCGTCTTCGACGTCTTCCTCTACGAGGAGAAGGGCGCCTTCAAGGTGATCCACGCCGAGGCGCGGGGCGGCGAGGTGCCCCGGAAGACCGAGCCGCGCGTCTGCCTGAACCAGCTGCTGCGCGACCGGCTGGCCGAGCCGGTCAGCTGAAGCCTTCAGACGAGAGCAGCCTGCGCTCACCTGAACGCAGGCTGCTCTAACTATATGAAGTAGATCGAATTATCTGCAGCGGGAGTCACGTCGAGCCGCGCAGCGCCCGGGCCCGCCGGGTGCTGGCCCCGCTGCGCTTGGCGCCCGCCCCCGCTGTCTTGTTCGGCTTTTGGGCCGCCTTCTTGGTCGGCTTGGCCGGTGCCTCCAGCGTGGTCTTCGCCTTGTAGGCGCAGAGGTCGCGGACCACGCAGGCGGGGCAGTCCGGCTTGCGCGCCTTGCAGACGTAGCGCCCGTGCAGGATCAGCCAGTGGTGGGCGTGGAGCTTGCGTTCCTTCGGGACCCGCTTCTCCAGCAGCTGCTCGACCGCCAGCGGGGTCTTGCCCGGCGCCAGGCCGGTGCGGTTGCCGACCCGGAAGATGTGGGTGTCGACGGCGATGGTCGGCTCGCCGAAGGCGATGTTGACGACCACGTTCGCGGTCTTGCGGCCGACGCCCGGCAGGGTCTCCAGCACCGCCCGGTCGCGCGGCACCTCGCCACCGTGATCCCGGAGCAGGATCTCGGAGAGCGCGATGACGTTCTTGGCCTTGCTGTTGTAGAGCCCGATGGTCTTGATGTGGTCCTTGAGGCGCGCCTCGCCCAGGTCGACCATCTTCTGCGCCGTGTCGGCGACCTTGAAGAGGCCGCGGGTCGCCTTGTTGACCCCGACGTCGGTGGCCTGGGCCGAGAGCACCACGGCGACCAGCAGGGTGTAGGGGTTGACGTAGTCCAGCTCGCCGCGCGGTTCCGGGTTCGCGGCCGCCAGACGGTCGAAGAATTCCGCGATCTGGGCCTTTTTCATGGCCGGCAGTGTAACGGCCGGTCCTGGGAGGGCCAACGGGCAAGACGGCGCTTTTGACCGGCTCCTGACAGAGTCCTATCCTCGACCCCATGACAGGGGATCAAGAGACCCGGGAGGACGGCGAGGAGGAGGTGCTCTTCAACGCCGAGCTGACGCCGCACCGCAGCCTGCCGCCGGAGGGCTTCGTCCTGCTGATGGGGCTGATCGGCCTGATCAGCTTCGCCGCCGGGGCGATGTTCTTCGTGGTCGGCGCCTGGCCGGTGGTCGGCTTCCTCGGCCTCGACCTGCTGCTGATCTACCTGGCCTTCCGGGCCAGCTACCGCAGCGGCCGGGCCTACGAGACCCTGCGCCTGACCCGGCGCGACCTGACCCTCAAGCGGGTCGACAGCTGGGGCCGGGCGCAGCGCTGGCGGCTGCCCTCGACCTGGCTGCAGGTCCTGGTCGACGACACCCCGCAGCACCAGAGCCAGCTGACCCTGCGCTCCCACGGTCGCAGCCTGATCGTCGGCAGCTTCCTGACCCCCGAGGAACGGGTCGACCTGGCCCGCGCCCTGCGCCAGGCCCTGGCCAGGGGCCGCTGCGCCCCGGAACCGCGGTGATTGCGCTGAACCCGGACACGTCCTGCACGGGACCCCGCACACCACTCCGCTGTCATTGCCGGACTTGATCCGGCAATCCATGGAGCAGCGGCGCAATGGATCACCGGATCAAGTCCGGTGATGAAAGTCGTGTGTGAGGCGCGAGCGTCCGGCGCCTAGATCCCCAGCACGTCGCGCATGGAGTAGAGGCCGGGCTTCTTGTCGCGGGCCCAGAGGGCGGCCTTGACCGCGCCCTTGGCGAAGACCTCGCGGCTGGTCGCCCGGTGCTCCAGGACGATGCGCTCGCCGGGGCCGGCGAAGATCACGCTGTGGTCGCCGGCGACGTCGCCGCCGCGCAAGGTGGCGAAGCCGATGTCGCCCGGATTGCGCGGCCCGGTGATGCCGTCCCGGCTGCGCACCGCGGCCTGGTCCAGCGCGACCCCGCGGCCGGCCGCCGCTGCCGCGCCCAGGGCCAGGGCGGTGCCGGAGGGCGCGTCCGCCTTGTGCCGGTGGTGCATCTCCAGGACCTCGATGTCGTAGTCCGGGTCCAGCGCCCGGGCGACCTGCTCGACCAGGCCGAGCAGCAGGTTGACCCCCAGGCTCATGTTGGCGGCGCGGACCACCGCCGTGTGCTTGGCGGCCAAGGTGATCCGCGCCTCCTGCGCCGGGTCCAGGCCGGTGGTGCCGACAACGTGCACCGCGTGGGCCTGGGCCGCGAGGTCGGCGTGGGCCGCCGTGGCCGCGGGCGAGGTGAAGTCGATGACCGCGTCGGAGCGGGCGAAGAGCGTCACCGTGTCGTCGCTGACCGGCAGGCCGAGCTCGCCGAGCCCGGCCAGGACCCCCAGGTCGCTGCCCAGGACGCCGCTGTCCGGCCGGTCGCTGCCGCCGGAGAGGCTGCAGCCTTCGGTCTCCTGGACCACCCGGACGAGCATGCGCCCCATGCGCCCGGCGCAGCCGACGATCCCGATCCTGTAGCTCTCCATGGCGGCGCCTCCCTGCTCTTGCCTGCCGCGGCGATGTAGCACGCCTTGTCCGGCCGGCAAAGCCGGTGCAGGCTGGAGGCCATGGCGACGTCCTCGGATCCCCCCGCCCCCGGCGGCTTTCGCAGCCTTTGGCCGACCGTCCTGGTCGAGCGCGAGCTGCCCGGCCACGACGCGGCCAACGCCGCCCTGCTGGCCCTGATCGAAGGCCTGGAGCGCGACAACGCGGCCCTGACCACCGACTACCTCGGCGGCAATCTCCTGGCCGGCGCGCATCCGGCCGTGGCCTGGCTGCGCGACTGCATCAACAAGACCGTGATCGACTACTTCCGGCACCTGGGCATGGACTACGCGGTGAACTGGTCGCTGCAGGGCTGAGCCAACGTCAACCGCCTGGGCGACTACCACGACAGCCACAACCATCCCCACGCCTACCTCAGCGGCACCTACTACGTGAAGGTGCCCGAGGGCGCGCCCGAGATCGGCACGCGGCGCGACCGGCGCTCGGGCTGCATCAGCCTCTATGACCCGCGCGGCGCGGTGAACATGACCGCGATCAAGCGCGATCCCAACATCGAGGCCGAGTACACGATCCGGCCCCGGCCCGGCCTGATCCTGCTCTGGCCCGCCTTCCTGCACCACTTCGTGCACCCGAACCTGACCGAGGAGACCCGGGTCAGCATCTCCTACAACGTCGTCCTGAAGTGGTCCGACGACTACCTGCCGAAGCAGGACTAGCTTGGCCAGAGGTACAGGGATGGGACCCGGGTCGGACGGATTTCATCGCGATGGCACGTCTTCTCGTCCTGGCGTTGGCTCTTCGGAGGGAGGAGGATGATCGACTACGAGGAGGCACGACGCCTGGCCCTGCAATATCTCTCGGGCATGGAAGAGGACTCGCGCAAAGTCGCTGACCTCCGGAAGGACCTGACTCCTCGGGAGCGAGACATCCTCCGCCTGCCACAGGAATACGACATCTTGGAGCTCGGCCTCGTGGAAGAGGCGACGATCGAGGGCGACTTCGGCTGGGTTTTCTTCTATACGACGAGAGCATATCTCGAGACCCAGGACGATCGATACGCGTTGGTCGGGAATGCTCCGATCCTGATTTCGAGACGCGACGGCAGCTTGCACATAACAGGCACCGCCTACCCCATTGATTTCTATATCAATAACTTCAGACGAACCGGCAACACGCAGGGATGACGCCGGATCTCCACAGATCCGAGCTCGGCACTAAGCCAGAACGAAGACCCAGCCTGCATCAAGACGCGCCCTTGTCCAGAAAAAGCGCCGTGAAGCCACCAATGACACCCTGACGGCCACTTGCCGACGTAATGCTGGAGCCCGGCGCACATGCTCGTGCTTCGTCTTGGTTGCACTGCGGGATCGCCGGCGGCTGCACGCCTGCGCCTTGATGACGCGCCAGAGCAAGGCTTCGGGACAACGTCTTCGAAACTTCACCGACGATCCGAGTTCGCCGACCTCAGGCTTGCCCTGGGACGAGGGTCCGCACCTCATAGCGAGAGCAGTTGGTGGGAAATACGGGTCTTGGTTGATCGAGGTCAAACCACGCCCAGAAGGCCGGGGCTAGCGTTTCATCGTGATCAGGTGTTTCGACCAGGTGGGTTTTCAAGGGAAACCGGGACTTTGGCGTCATGACGGAGAGAGGAACAATGAACGAAGGTGACCGCCAGGCGATGATGGGAGCCATGATGGAGCAGTTCTTCGGCGGCATGGGCGCAGACGAGAAGAAAGAGATGCTCGCGGGCATGATGGGCAAGATGACCGAGGGCCTCGATATGAGGGAAATGATGCCCAAGATGATGATGGGCATGATGTCCGGCGGCGGTGGGCCCGGCAAGATGCAGGATATGATGTCCAGGATGATGGAGGCCGGCCCCGAGCAGCAGATGTCGCAGATGCCCGAGATGATGCTGAAGACGATGATGCCTCACTGCATCGGGATGATGATGCCTGCGGTCGACCCGGATCGGCGTGGCGAGGTCGCCTCCGCTGTGCTCGCGGCACTCGTCGAGAAGGGCTCCGTCGGGATGTCGGACGAACAGATGCGGTCTTTCCTCAAGGCGCTTGATGACGTCCTGAACCCCGCTGCGTGAAGGCAGGCGGATCGCAACCTTTCTTGGCAAGGATCCGGCCGCGATGCGCGTTCTCGTCGTCTCTGCCCATCCTAATCCGCGCTCTTTCTGTCATGCGCTCAGGTCACGGTTCCTCGAGGGGCTGCGAGACGCCGGGCATGACAGCGATGTGATCGACCTCTACGCGGAGGGCTTCGACCCGGTCTTTCGAATGAAAGACTACGCCTTCTTTGCCCGCGAAGACCTGCCGGCAGAGGTCATCGCGACGATGAACCCACGCCAGCGCGTGGAGAGCATGGCCGGCGGAAGGATCAGGCGCTGGCTCGCGAAGCGGATGATCCGCGACAAGTCCGATGCCGAGGTCCTTGGACTGATCGCCAGGCACCGCCCGGCCGATGTGCTGGCCCATCAGAAGAAGCTGGCCCGGGCCGGCGGCCTGGCGATCCTGGCTCCGGTGTTCTGGATGAGTTTTCCGGCAATCCTGAAGGGCTGGATCGACCGTGCCTTCTCCTACGGCTTCGCCTATTCGCTGACCGAGGAAGGCTGGAGGGGTGATGTCGATGGTCGCGTGCCGCTTCTCAAGCACGAGAAGGCGCTGGTCATGATGACCACCTTCTTCACGGAGGACCACTACCGCAAGGGATTCGAAGAGGCGATGCAGTTGGCCATCGACGACTGGACCTTCCGCTATCCCGGAGTTCGGAAGGTCGAGCACGAATACTTCTACGCCGTCCGCTCCGTCGATGAGTCCAGAAGGAAGGCCTACCTAGACCGCGCCTACGAACTTGGAATGAGCTACTAGACCTCCCACCGGCTCAGTGCTGGATCGGCCGGGACTCCGGGGCGGGGGTGCCCGGGGTCCAGGCGGCGGCGCGGGCCTCGGTCTCCTCGATCACCGCTTCGGGCAGCAGGCCCCTGAGCTCCAGCGCGCGGAAGGTGATCTCGATGACGCCGTGAGTGATCGCCAGGACGGTCCAGAAGTAGGCCGCCTCGTAGTCGCCCATCTCGGTGTAGAGAACGCTGGCGTAGGCCATGCCGTCGGGCCGGCCGGCGGTGGCGGCCAGGACGAAGAAGTTCAGCGCGACCTCGTCATCCTTCTCGACCCCCGCGCCCTCGTAGTACAGCAGGCCCAGGTTGCCGCCGGCCTCGTCGAGGCCGGCCTCGACCGCGTTGCCGTACCAGTAGGCCGCTTCCTCGTGGTCCTGCGCGACCCCGGCGCCCTCATGGTACATCGTGCCCAGGCTGAGCATGGCCTCCGGGACCCCGGCCAGGGCCGCGATCCGGAAGTAGTAGACGGCCTTGGTGTCGTCCTCGGGCACCCCCCGGCCCTCGTCGTAGATGACCCCGAGGCTGTGGTAGGCCTCCTCGGCGCCGGCCTCGCCGGCCCAGACGTACCAGCGGATGGCGATCACGATGTCCACGGCGACCCCTTTGCCGTCGCGGAAGGAATCGCCGACCTTGCGCATCGCCGTCGGCTCTCCGGCCTCGGCCGCCTTCATGTACCAGGCCGTGGCCTCGGCCTGGTCGGCTTCGACGTGGTGGCCCTCGTCGTAGAGCCAGGCCAGCTTGGACATGCCCAGCGGCGAGCCCGCGTCGGCGGCCTTGCGGTACCAGCCATGGGCCTTTCTCAGGCCGTCCTCGGCCCAGCCCTCCTCGAGCCCGGCGCGGACCTCCTGGTCGCCCAGGGCGACCATGGCCAGGGAATGGCCGGCCGCCACGCCGCTCTGCCAGGCCTCGGCCGCGGCCGCGTCGCGGCCCTCGGCGTAGGCCTGCAGGCCGAGGAAGGTCTCGCGCGTGCCCGGCGCCTCGTCCTTGAAGGCGGCCTCGCCGCCGCGCCCGCAGCGCGCGATCACCGGCTCCAGATCGGCGGTGTAGCGATCCTCGCCCTGGGGCAGCCCCCAGAACTCGGTGAAGGTCTCCTGCACGAGCTGGCCGCAGCTTGGTTCCGCGGCCGCGGCGGCCGGGCCGCCGAGGAGCAGGGCCGAGAGGCCGAGCGCCGTGAGCGCGAGAGAAGCTGCCTTGCCCGCCATGAGATCCCCCTTTTCGAAACGCCGCCCCGGAGCGCATTGGGACGGCGGAAGATTCATCCTATGGTTTAGGTTACACCAAGATCGATCGCCGATGAAGCCAGCCCGTCGCGACAAGTCGCGAAACGGCGCCCCCTTCCTAGAACTCCGGCGGCGGAGAACCGGGAGTCCAGGCGGCAGCCAGCGCTTCGGTCTCCGCCATCACCGCGTCCGGCAGCAGGGCCTGAAGCTCGACCAGACGGAAGGCGATCTGGCCCATGCCGTTCATGGTCCCCAGGACGGTCCAGAAGTAGGCCGCGCGATAGGCGCCCAGGTCCATGTAGGCCGAGCTGGCGTTGGCCATGGCCTCGGGCCTGCCGGCGGTCGCGGCCAGCAGGAAGTAGCGCAACGCCGCCTCGAGGTCCTTCTCGACCCCCACGCCCTCGTAGTACATCACGCCCAGATTGGTGGCGGCCTCGTCGTAGCCGGCATCGATCGCCTTCTCGTACCAGTGGATCGCTTCCCCGTAGTCGCGCTCCACCCCGGCGCCGTGCCTGTACATCCAGCCCAGGTTGACCATGGCGTCGGGGTAGCCACCGTAGGCGGCGAGCCGGTAGTAGTGGACGGCCTTGCCGTCGTCCTCCGGAACTTCTAGGCCCTCGTCGTAGAGGACGCCGAGGTTGTGGTAGGACGCTGCAACGCCCGCCTGGCCGGCCCATTCGTACCAGCGCATCGCCGTTTCGATGTCCTTGGCGACCGCCTTTCCGGCCTTGAAGAAGTAGCCGAGGTTGTGCATGGCCGTCGGCTCACCGGCCTCGGCGGCCCGCATGTACCAGGCCAGGGCCTGCGCCGGGTCGCGTTTCACATGGTAGCCCTCGTCGTAGAACCAGGCCAGCTTGGACATGCCCAGCGGCGACCCGGCTTCGGCGGCCCGGCGGTACCAAGCATAAGCCTTCTTCAGGCCATCGTCGATCCGGTCCTCGGCGCCCCCCGTGCGGAGAGCGACGTCGCCCAGGGCAACCATCGCCAGAGTGTTGGCGTCGGGCACGCCGGCCTGCCAGGCCTCCACGGCAGCCGAGATACGGCCTTTGACGAACTCGGAGAAGCCGATGAAGGCCATCAGCGTGCCGGGCGGATCGTTCTCGAAGCTCGCGGACACATCATCCTCCGCGCAGCGCGCGGTGATCGCTTCGAGGTCGACCGCCTGCCCCTCCCTGGGCAGCCCCCAGTGTTCGAGAAAGGCCGCTTCCAAAAGCTGCCCACAGCTCGCTGTCGAGGCGCCCGCCGGTCCGATGAAGGAAAGACACAGCAACCAGACCGCCAGGACAGAACAGGCGTTTCCTCCGCCGTTCAGGCGCAGCGACCCGCCAGGCATGACCTCTCCCCCCTTTGCGCCACCGATCCCTTTTCCGCCACGGGACGGCGGCAGATTTCCTGCCCGCTTTCAGGCTACAACAGGAACGATCGGCTTTGAAGCCACCGCGAGCTTCTGCGGATTCGGACTGTCAAGCGGAGCAAGACCCATCGACGGCCTGCACCTCAGACCCGCCGTGATCGAGGACGCCGAGACCTGCGCGGAGATCCACCGCCAAGCCCGGCGTGCCATGACCTTTCTGCCGCAGGACCTCCATACCCCGGAGGAGACGAGGCACTGGATGCGCGCGATCGTCTTCGCAGGGCAGAGGGTCATCGTCGCGGAAAGCGGCGGCGCGGTGGTCGGCTTCCTGGCGCTCGACGGGTGCCTGATCTCGAACCTCTACCTGCGCCCGGCGCAGCAGTCGCGGGGCATCGGCAGCGCCCTGCTGGCGGAGGCCAAGGGCCTGCGGCCGGAGGGCCTGGCGCTCTGGGTCTTCGAGCCCAACGCGGGCGCGATCCGCTTCTATGCGCGCCACGGCTTCGCCACCGCAGAGCGGCGCGACGGTCGGGACAACGAGGAGAAGATCCCGGACCGCCGGATGGTCTGGCGGCCGCGGCGGGCGGGCGTTCTCAGTCCCTGAGCTCGCCCCAGAGGTCCTTGACCCGCGAGAAGAAGCTTTCGGATTCGGGGCTGGTCGACTGGCCCTTGGAGGCCGCCTCGAACTCCTTCAGCAGCTCCTTCTGCCGCTTGGTCAGGTTGACCGGGGTCTCGACCTGGACCTCGATGTAGTGGTCGCCGCGCTGGCTGCTGCGCAGCACGGTCATGCCCTTGCCCTTGAGCCGGAAGCGGTGGGCGTTCTGGGTGCCGGCGGGCACCGTGACCCGGACCCGCTTGCCGTCGATGCCGGGCACCTCGACCGTACCGCCCAGGGTCGCGGTCGTCATGGGGATCGGCACCCGGCTGAGGAGGTCGGCGCCGCCGCGCTGGAAGAAGGGATGCGCCGCGACGGTGACGAAGATGTAGAGGTCGCCGGCAGGCCCGCCGCGCAGGCCGGCCTCGCCCTCTCCGGCCAGGCGGATGCGGGTGCCGTCCTCGACCCCGGCCGGGATGTTGACCTGCAGGGTCTTCTCCCGCTGCACCCGGCCGGCGCCGCCGCAGGCCTGGCAGGGGTTCTCGATCACCCGGCCGTTGCCGTGGCAGGTCGGGCAGGTCCGCTCGACCGTGAAGAACCCGGACTGCGAGCGGATCCGGCCGCGGCCGCCGCAGGTGGTGCAGGGCACCGGTGCCGCGCCCTTCTCGGCGCCGCTGCCCTGGCAGTCCTCGCAGCCGACGCTGGCCGGCACCCGGATCTCGGCCTCCTTGCCGCCGAAGGCCTCCTCCAGCGAGATCTCCATGTTGTAGCGCAGGTCGGCGCCGTGGACCTCGCGGCCGCGGCGGTTGCCGCCCATGAAGTCGCCGAACATCTCGTCGAAGATGTCCGCGAAGCCGCTGGCGAAGTTGAAGTCGAAGCCGCCGGCCCCGGCGCCCGCGCCGCCGTTCTCGAAGGCGGCATGGCCGAAGCGGTCGTAGGCCGCCCGCTTCTGCTCGTCCTTGAGGATGCCGTAGGCCTGGTTCAGCTCCTTGAGCTTGTGCTCGGCTTCCTCGTCCCCGGGATTGCGGTCCGGGTGGTACTGCATTGCGAGCTTGCGGTAGGCCTTCTTGATCTCGTCGATGCTGGCGCCGCGTTCGACGCCGAGCAGTTCATAGTAGTCCTGCGTCGCCATGGCCGCGCTCAAGCCCCGGCCGCAGCCGGACGGCGGCGCTGCCGTGGCAGCGCCGCGCGACCGTCATATCCGCTCAGGAAAGGCATGTTGCGCGCCCTCGATCCGGGGCCGACCGCTTACGCCGTCTTGCCCTTCTTGTCGTCGTCGACCTCCTCGAAGTCGGCATCGACGACACCCTCTTCGGCCTGGGCCTCAGACTGGGCCTCGGACTGGCCGGTCTCGCCCGGCGCCTCGGGCCCCCCGGCCGCTCCCTCTTCCTGGGCCGCCTTGTAGAGCGCCTCGCCGAGCTTCATCGAGACCTCGGTCAGGGCCGTGGTCTTCTGCTGGATCGCCTCCAGGTCCTCGCCGTCCTTGACCGACTTCAGGTCCTGGACCGCCGCCTCGACGGCTTCCTTGTCGGTCGCGGAGACCTTGTCCCCGGCCTCGGCGATCGAGCGCTCGGCGGTGTGGATCACGGCCTCCGCCTGGTTGCGGGCCTCGACCAGCTCGCGCCGCTTCTTGTCCTCGGTCGCGTGCTCCTCGGCCTCGCGCACCATGCGCTCGATGTCGTCGTCGGCCAGTCCGCCCGAAGCCTGGATGCGGATCTGCTGCTCCTTGCCGGTGGCCTTGTCCTTGGCCGAGACCTGGACGATGCCGTTGGCGTCGATGTCGAAGGTGACCTCGACCTGCGGCATGCCGCGCGGCGCCGGAGGCAGGCCGACCAGGTCGAACTGGCCGAGCAGCTTGTTGTCCGCCGCCATCTCGCGCTCGCCCTGGAAGACCCGGATCGTGACCGCGGTCTGGTTGTCCTCGGCGGTCGAGAAGGTCTGGCTCTTCTTGGTCGGGATCGTGGTGTTGCGGTCGATCAGCCGGGTGAAGACGCCGCCCAGGGTCTCGATGCCCAGGGACAGCGGCGTCACGTCCAGCAGCAGCACGTCCTTGACGTCGCCGCGCAG
>JAAUYG010013675.1_pt1 | contig 12245 bp, 10 predicted proteins | sample 7278091 | NCBI WGS metagenome assembly JAAUYG01 (sample SAMN14350201, study PRJNA611818) | marine sediment metagenome | isolation source: surface marine sediment (0.6m) | place: French Polynesia: Moorea | collected 2018-08
AAATGGTCTGGAGATATGGTGGATAGCTACCTTTCCACAAAATTTGGCATTAATTTGCTTGACGGTTTCTGAGAAAACGCGTTTTACGGACGGACAGACGGACGACGGACGGACGGACGGACGGCCGACGGACGCCTGCGCCACGGCATTAGCTCTGCTGACACAGTCAAGCAGAGCTAATAATATCTAGTGAACTTCCAGCCATTACGATCAACACAATCAATTTATTGTTTATATGAGGTGAGATATAAAGTCTTATGATACTTGGAAACCTTCTATAAACTATGTTTAAACCAATTTGTTATTTAGCTAAAAGTGTCAACCTTGTTACCCCCCCTCTCTCTTTCTCTCTCTCTCTCTCTCTCTCTCTCTCTCTCGCTCTGTCTCTCTCACGCTGCGACTCTCTCTCTCTCACCTTGACATTAGCTCCGGCCTGGCCTGTATAATAGGAGGACTGGGTAGAGGCAGCTTGTCTGGAACGTTCAGATGAGGTCCCTTGTCGAACATTTCCATGAATCGCGGGCTGGTGGACAGCAGACCCATAGGTCCCGGCATGTGGGGCATCAGCTCAACATCGGTATGCAAACCTGTGTAAGGCAGAATAAACAGGCTACCACATGTCTCGCTACATACCAGACCAAAGCTAAAGGTCAAACATTGCGTAAAATCAAATATCACTTGTCTATGCTTCTTTGAAAACTCTCAAGTCGGGATAAAAGACTCAAGTCCAGCAACTTTACCCAGGCAAGAAGGCAAGCATTTCTTGTCCATGTTTAAGGTCAGTTTTGGACATATTATTATTATCGTTATTCTAGAAAGAGTTATTCAATAAAGCACACCCAGGTATATTTATGTGGGGGTCTCTCTAATAGTGGCACCTGTCTATACAGGCCACCCTCCTACATGTAGCCATGGCTGTGACAGCAATTATGAATACACTTCATATCCACTTAGGTGATGGTATATTCGCATGCGTGGCCATATTTATTGGGTAGTCTGAGCAACTAATACTGTACTAGGTATCAGACTGTTGTATACGTTCAGCACAAACCTAGTGGTTTGGGTCCACCATCCGTTATCATACGGCGAGCCAACATGTCCGCTGCAGGCTTGTCCTTCTGTCCATCCGCTAGCGCTTTCAGACTTGGCGGTGGAGCAAATGGTGGGACACCGTAACAGTCGGGTAGACTCTCCACCCGGGAGGACCCATACACCCCCAGCAGTTCACTCTCTCCTGAAAATCACATTTATTGCATTGTGATAGGAATAGACCGCCCAAGACCACCTCGAATTAGTTGTTATATCACAGCTTGAACATCAATGAAACTAAACCCCATTTCTGATATCTCTAGATCACACATAAACAATATCAGGTTATCGCATTCCTCACTCAAAAACCTCCCAAGCTTCCCAAAACCCATTGTCCTCGATTGCTGAAAGACCTTCCCTTACCTGTGAGCGTGCCAGAGCCACAGACTGGACTCAGGCTGTGAAACGTGTGGATTTCCGGCTCCTGTAACGGCAGCATGGGAAGTGATCGCAGCTGCTGCATTATCTGCTCCGTCAGAGCGGCAAAATCAACCTCTTCCTGCGGCGACGGTGGCATCGGCGTGGGAATGGGCGACGTTGTGAGTCCCACCGTTCCAGCCCCTGCTGCCACGGCGTCAATGGTGTCTTTGACGTTATTCATGATCTGCTGAGGGTCGGTGTCTACGGGCGGCAGGAAATTCTTCCGTTTCTTCTTTGGTTCTTTTCCTGGTTCTCCATCCTTCTTCTTGCGCTGCCTCTTCTTCTGCTTGGGCTGCAGCTCCACTGTGAGGGCCTTTCTGCGCTTCTCAAACTCCAGCCGTCTCACTTCTGTTAGAAAGCAGCAATACAGTAATGTTTGTTAGCACGTTAAGAGGCATATATATGCCAGATGCAGATAAGAGAGACTGTTAGAATTAACATGTTATAGTACAAGTAGATCTATTCCCATTTTTTGTATGTCCACAAATTATTCAGACGACACACAAGAGTTGGGGTTATGTCTAATATTACACATCTCACACAAAAAATTTGAAAAGTTGCTAAGTACGTTCTTGCTGAACATACACATCAATATAGTCCTGTCAGAAAATCACTTAAAACTTCTGAAGCAATGAATATAACTTCCAATATATATCTGGATATTTCTGCCTCTTACCCAGGATCCTGTCACGCTCTTCTGGAGTCTTCTTGTCCCACTCCTCCTGAGAGATCTCCATCTCTACTGTCATAGGCATGCTGTCAATCATCTCCAGCGTCCTCTGCTGTTCCGGAGTCAGGTTGCATGGTCCTTCCTGGCTGTCCTGGATACGTAAGGCGACAACATTCAGTGACCGGATATTACACGTACAACTTCGCAGAAGTAGATCCAGAATGCTCTAACAGCCTTTAATACTGTGTGCCCTGTAACTTTTGAAACACCAGAACACTTGTCCAAAAGGTCCCAGACAAGAACATCTAAATTTGTAACAGGATATTTCCCCAGAACATGGTAGATCTGGATAGAAAACCTAAAAGAAATTTTAAGCTAAGTGCTATCCTCTCTTCTTTCTTTCTTTCTCTTTCTTCTACCTTTCCATATTCTTTCTTTCTTCCCTATTTTCTTTCACTCTTTCTTTTTTTCATCAACTCTTTCTTTCATTCTTTCCCAGTGACTTACGGGACATACCTCATCCCCTTGAACTCGCCCGAGCAGTTTTCGGAGCAGCATGGCCTGGTTCTGTGCTTGAATCTCGGCTTCGTTTAACACTTTTTTGGGTTTGTTATCTGTGTGAGACAAAAAATCAAGGTGCCACTGGTTAAGTTCCAGTCCATTAAGCCCATACATTTCACTCAAACCACAGGCACCACATGAAGTGTGGGTAGGTGTACAGATACATGTAACTACAGCTTCAAAATTTTGATATACAGTGGTCCCTGCAATTTAAGACCTTCCATTTACCTAATAAATCCCTCCATTTTAGGACTGTTTATCTGTTACACAGCTCTCATATCACATATATTTTTCTATATTAATATCCTTTCACTTTAAGAATGCCTTCAATTTAAGACCACATTTTCTATCTGAAAGGATGGTTTTACAATGCGGGGACCACTGTATCATAGAAATATCACTGTAGGTAAGTCAACAACATATAGGAAAATACAGATTTAAGGTTATACAGCCAAGCCTATGCATTAGGGGCGGTCTGTGAGAGATTCTACTTGTGAATTCTTAACAGATGGACTTCACCCTAGGGTTAGAGTTCTATGAATTTAATCCAGCATGGGATTGAACAATCTTAATCATTAGGTACATGTAGTTTCTAACAGCAGAAACTGCCCTGTTGGCCATAAAAATGTGGTCCCTCAAGACAGGTTGTCTTTGCTGACAGGTTCAGTTACACTGAAACACAGGACCTTCTGCCAGGAATGCACGGTCTTTTCAAGACAGGTGGCCTTTCCTGACAGTGGTCTCTGAAGACAGGTTTCACTGCACTCAGGTGGTCTTACAGACGGATTCCTCTGTATAACAGAGATTCACTGTAGTACCCACCTGGCATGCTCTCTCCCTCCTTCTCCTGGCCGAGGCCGAAAACGGCGGGCGGCTTCCCCTCCTGTGTACAGACGTGTGGCGGCAGTGGCTGTGCAGCGGGGATGCTAGGCAGCCCGCTGCCACCGACGGCGCCGCTACCGCTGCTGGCTACACTGACACTATTCTGCAGCGACACTCCTTGGCCCATTCCAGGGGCCTTCATGGGACTGCTCTCCGGCGTTGACATGACCTGAGGTTGCATGTTAACCAGCTTCTGCAGCTCGGACACTCCACTGGCGGTAGGGACCTGGTCCTTGGGGAACGGCCAGCCCGGGGGCCCCGACATGGGGGGCATCCCAGGCATGTGTGGACCCGGGGCACCTAAAATACCAAATGGACATACGAGCTTAAAAATTTTTGATCATCAATCCAAAAAAAAAAGTTTTTCATTATTTTCCTAGGACATTTCAAGGATTTTTTATTTAAAGTACTGCTGTTCAATTTACTACTACAGAAACCCATGGCCGCAGAAAAGGTGTTCACTCTTTACTATAAGATTTTTTTGTTGTTTTTCACATCAATCAGTTTATTAAGGTTTAGATTAGGAATATAGGAATACCATACATGTATCCAGCCAAGACTGTTTCTAACATAAGATTTTTAAGGATAAGTCCCTAACAACTCTGCTCAAGATTGCACGAAAATTGAAAGGCGCAAAAAAGTCGAAGTAATTCAGACAACATTCATGCTTGCTGTGTAAAGGCATTGGAAGGAAAGTGGGATGCCTGAAAAATGTTCAAAACACCCTGGGTCAGGGGGAAAAGGAGAAGATGGCGGAGCGGCGGTGGTGGTAGGAAGGGGGCCATAGCCCGCAGAGGTCTGCTCTGAAAATGGAAAACAAGACAGTCACACCCCATCCACATGCCTACTGTAAAGGAAATAAAACACACCCCATTAATGTATTAGTCGTGGAAAAGGCAAAATGTGAGCAATAGATGTACAAACTAAAAGCTCCGAGGCACATCATATCAAAGCACACATGGATCTTGCACAGGGACTAAAATGTCGATTACCGGTACTTGTTTTTTTTATGTGAAAGTAGTGGTTTTGTATTGTTCTTCCATCCTAAATGGAATTTCTTTTAAATATTATCAACACAAACTTGAATTTTTTTTTTGTATTATGCCTATGTGAAAAAGCCCTGGATCCAGTCAACTAACTGTTGTAAGAAATTTTTCAATAGTGAAAATTGTGAATTCAATACAGGATAAAAGTTTGTATGATGTCTCAATGCTGCAACTTCACAAAACACATTCTAGCACCAAAGTGGATTTATTTTTTTTTTTTTTTTATTCATTATCATTTCGAGGTCTCATGCAAGGACAGTACCAGCAAAAACCAAGATTACATTCTGACATGCTAGGTTTTGAAAAGAGAAACTACTGGAAGAAAACTCTCAAAACACGGCACATGCTTTTACGGATGCGCACTGATTGAATGTTGCAAGGAAGGGCAATGGTGGCCTATTTAACTATATATCAGGACCCTTTAGTTGAAGTGGAACTGTATTTTTCAACTGAAGTGTTTATTTATAGCCACGGTCCTGTCAGGTAACTTTACCCGCAGTGATGTCACATTCAGGCTCAAACTTCAGCATTTAATTTTGTAATCAGTTGTCAACAGGATAGTCAATAGTGATGGATTATTTGGTTTTTTTTTAGTTTTTTTAATTAACAGACAACACACATTTAGTGTGAAGATAGAGTTATTTGTTTCTTACAAAATTTAGAAGAAAAACAAAGAAAAATATTCAGTGCTGGATCCAAACTGTTAGTACCAGTATGGTGTGCTTAAGTATTAAAGTGAATACTGCTTTCCCAAAAAGAGTAATGTCTGTCCACAGGTTACTCACCAAAATTTGCAACAAGCTGGTGTCAGAACTGCACTAAGTTAGACATAACAATCGGTAAAGTGTGGTGCCAGTTGAGTGAACAGCATGCTACTACTTCTAGGAGATAACCGGATTAAGTAGCTTTTGGTGTGTAAACAAGTTCTATAACCTACAAGAGGAAAGAAAAAAAAATTAAAAAAAAACAGCACTGGCAAATCTCATCTAAAAAGCCCAAGTCCAGTAGGTGTGGGAACAGCAGCAGCTAGTGAAAACGTTGAAGAAGAAACCCAGAGCCACGCAGCAAACAAACCTAAAGGATCATCGGGGTTGAATGGCTGAGCGAGACCCCCAAAAGCCCCCGGGCCAAAATCGAACTGGCCCTCGCCCCCAGGTAGGGAAAACTGCGGTAACATGTCGCTCTTCTTTTTCTTCTTCTTGCGCGGTTTCTTCGCCTTGCCAGGTTTGGCGTCGGTCGTTGTATCTGTCAGAGGTCCGTCGTGCGGCAGAAGTGGTTCGGCCTGGGGGTCTCCCGGGTAAGGCATCATACTAGCCATAGAGGGGGGTGTGAGACCTGGGAGCGGTGGAGGGGAGGAAAGCTGAGAACCCAGTGCCGCGGTGCTGCCATCTAGGGACTGTGATGGTGGCAAGGTGCTGCCATCTGGTGAATAGCAACGGATTCAATTTGTTGAGGAAGCCATCCACCACAGACTGCATCCAGCGTAGCATGACAATCACATCACAGAAAGCAGTGATATTTATCACAATCACACACATAATACACTGATCTCGACACCTTGAATGGCATCTGTACAATATAAACAAAGACTTCTTTGTGGGGCTGAATGCTGCAACGCATGAAACTGGACAGACCAAGCGTGACTTTGCAATAAATGCTTTGCACAAAATATAATCTCTGCTGGTAAATCCTGTTCCTGACTGGGGTCTACTTTGTAAAGAACTCCAATCTTACAGGTCAAGTTAAGGGATGCAAAAGTTGCATTCCATATAACTACCCATGTATGTAAGATAAACTTTTGATAAGCATTAAATCCATTTTACCATATTTTATTTACGATCTCCATTAACCATTTAATGCACAATCACCCCAGCAATCATGTATATCATTATGTAGTATATAAAGGTGAGTTGTGAATATCATAACTGAGTGTCAATAGAGAAACATCTTTTATCCTTTATCCTTACCACTCCCTTAATTGACACCTAACTGCAAAGACAGCCCCACAAAGAACTCTCAGGACATATATGTGAACACTGACACCTAAAACATCCTATGTACTGTGATTGCTAGGAGAGATACATGTATTTGTTATCGTACTGTGATCCGCAGGTTGCTAGGCTACCCTATACATCTCCTATGACACCACTAATACAGTAGTACACATACACACGGACGGACAGACGGACAGATGATGTTAATCGACAACTGAGTGGTGGATTTTACCCTGAGATGGCTGCTGACCGAGTGGCACTAGTGGAAATTGTGGATGCTGAATGTCAAACGGCGGCATCCCTGACGTGGTGCCGGCAGCGGTCGTTGTCTGACCAGCGGTGGTGGAAGAATACGTCATTGCGACCTCACTTCCTGGTACTGACATGGCACAGGACGGTCGAGGGAATGGGGGCTGTCCAGGTCCGGGGACTGACATAGGGGGTCCTGGGGGAGGGGGGGGGGACGGAGCAGATAAACCATTGTATATTACACATTGGGGTTACAAGTATATATCTCCAACAACTTCCTAACACCATTTCTCCATCTATCTCTTTTTTCTTAAGTAAGGGCTGCTTCATAAAATCTCTTATTTGCACCAGGGAGTAATATTTGTACCAAAATCATTTAAGCCTTGTTAATCTTGTTCGATAAAAAAAATCCAAATCAATGAATTTGTTGACCTGGGGAAGGTACATCATCTCATGCTCAGCCACACCCTTCACCGCAAACACTTCTAATTATTTATAACAAGCTTTAAAATATGCTTTACACAGTACTTTCTCCCCCATAGCCAATTTGATTTTCATGCCATGCAACACAGCGATGCCCCGTCTTGAAAGGCCACTCGCACAAAAGACGACCTGACTTTTGAAAACCATACGCTGCAGGAAGAAGGTTCTACACTGAACCTGTCACAGTTATAGTGATATTTTTTGAGAGAATACAAGATCTTTTTTTCTTGTCTGGTGTGTGCGATCTTTCAAGACCGGTTTCACTGTATTTTACACACCTGGCATACGGAGGTGTTCCCCAGGGAAGCGAGGCCCTTGAGGGGGGAATCTCGGCCCCCTGTCTCCCGGAAAGCCAGGAAAAGGAGTAGGAGGCCCACTGGTGTGGGGGTCTTCATTGAAAAAAGACACAAATCCCCAAACCGTCAACGATTTACCAAGAACATTTATGTTATTTTCAGGTTTCAACAATTCAGTGGCATATCAAAAGCAATATCACCATTAGGTTGTAATTTGTGGTGTAGTCAGACAGCTCACCGGACGTTTTTATATCAACGGGTGACCAGCAATGCCAGTGCTCGCAATGGATTAAAACTGTGTGCATTTTTAGCTACAACATAAATGTATTGTTACAGAAGTTAAACTGAAGAATGCTGCAGAAGAATGCAAAGTTGAATGGATGATTCAAGGGTTTACGTACCAGGAGCACCTTCAACGGGAGACCCCATTCCCGACAATGGGTTCATTCCAGGATGGCCTTGACCTTCTAAATGCATCACCTGCTCCTCAATGTGGCGTGCCATCTGGATTCTCTGCTGTTCTTGTTTCTGGATCTTCTCCTGCTGCTGTCTCTGCATGTAAGACTCACTGAACGGATTGTTCTCATCCTGACGAGCAAGAAGCAGTAAGGTCAGAAAAACACTTTCAGAGTTTTTTTGGGGTGGGGGGATGGGGGGTGAGAGATGGGGGAGGATTTTGTATTGATTTCTGTTTAATAGATTTTTTTTTGAAATGCCAAAACCAAAATGTTATATGGTTAAAGCTCACAATTTCATGAAAGGCAGATCAACAGGAAAAGTACCAAGAGAATTGCAAATCAATCCTATATGCTTTCTTCCAATATTAAACTGTTTTCTGAGAGTGTAGGTTAAGACAACATATACCGTACCTTTTTACTTTATTACCATGATTTTTTTGCTCAAAAGGTTTGGGTGAAACTTTAAAGCCAAATACCTATACTTTCTGAAGGTCTGCCTTGCATGCATAAAAACAACTCTGGATGAATTCCATGAAGAAAGAATTCTTCCATATGATATTGCTTTGAATTTAGGTTTCTTTGTACTGAGGTCGCAATCTCATAAGCGAAGGTGTTTTAGCGGCTTCAGTCGCATGGCTACAATGCACAGGAAACAGGTACGTTACAGATGAACAGTGCACATTCATACTACAGCAGCAAATAGGTAGATTAGAAATGTCACACATATACATGTACTATGTAGCGCCTACAAATGAACATAAATAAATAAATAAATAAATAAATAAATAAATAAAAATATAAATAAATAAATAATACAACACAAGTTAATAATAAGATAGTAAACAGTTTTAGGTCATATAAAGAAAAGATGCTCTCCTGCTCATGATAAAATTAAACTGTCAAATATAAAAGTTACTAAGAATGTTAAGGGTATTAAAAGGGCCTTGATGTATAAGTAAATTCATAATGGCATTGCAGGAGAGTATACTAGACGATAAAAGTGATGAAGCTCTGCGGAATATTTATAAAATATTTGATGTGAAAAACATCTTTAAATTTTTATTTATAGGATGGTACGACAGTTACGAAGTAGTATTAAATCGCAGCGCAAAAATAAACTTACAGAAGAGAACAAAACAGACACATCATGCAAATACATGCAAATTTTCTATAGATTTCTCTACTGAGTCTACGATGACGAGACAGCATCTGTATGCACTACACAGATATGGCACATAATATTGGAGTTGGAGATAAACGTACTGAATAAACCCTTCACCCCTACATATATGCAATGGTACACGCTGTCACACTCCGACTTACAGCTTCTACAGTTATTCACATCTCAATATAAAACTTCACAGGATACGACAAGGTTAAGAGAAATGGTACATTGCTAAAATAGCGATAACAATCGACGTCTTTCGCACATGCTGGGGTCTTTTAATACTGGAGTTATTTTCAAGGGGCAAAAACTGAAATGGCCTTTCATAAAACAGTACCAGTACTAGTTCTTCATGGACAAACACAAGTCTGATGCTAGATTTCATGAATCGTCGATAAAAAAAAAAAGAATGCTTATACGAAACTAATATGTATGCTCGAGTGCCAAGACAGCAAAACTGTCAACACGTGACATCACCAAAAACATTTTGTAATGCAACACTGTTACTAAACAACAAGGAAACGATTTTCCAACCTGTTCTAGCAAATGGTGAAGTGATTTTTTCAGCTGTTCTAATTCCTCTCCAATCTGTTTCAAAGAAGAGAGACATGGATTGGAAACGGCCAGCTACATGCAATTAAGTTCGGTGAAAGGCACAGAAAAAAAAAATATACAGCAAATAGCATCTGATTTTTTTTTTTTAATCTGGTGTGGGAGGGAAGAAATAGTTAGGAGATCTACATGGGGATGAAACTCCGAATAGAAGAACAAGGTCCACACTGGGTCGCCAAAGGTTAATACAACATAGGAGGTATACAGCAATTAGGTTGGAGCCTCTCAGTGGTCAAATAGGTCATTTTTTTTTTTTTTCGTGCAGTCTGTCTCTGCTACTGATTGAACAAATTTTCATTTCAAAACTTTTAATCTCACAAATTCCCAAAATCTGGAATTTGTAATACTTGTTGCTCCTAAGTTCAAAGCTTCATGCCCAGTATGAAGCTGGAAGCCCTTACAAGTCAAATTATTTTATGGATGGACCTTCCGCACACCTAGCCCGATATTTATCATCTGAATTAAGAGACTATTGAAATATCATTCGAGAATCAACAGTAGAATAGTAATCACAACCTACTAGAAACAACCTATTGGTGCTAGGCAGAATGCGATTTACAGATTTTAGCTTTCAATTCAGGTCTCATTCCATGCAGGTAAAATGACATAATTAGTGTCAACAAGGCATCATTACACTTAAATCGGCAACCCCTGGTGCTAGCAGCTACTATACCATATGGTCCAGACATATAGGCAGCAATATTTGGGGGTAAGTAAGACCCTAGGCTTACCCCAGAGACTACTGTTGTTGTGCTTCTAGGGCCCGGTTGCTGTTGCTGAGCCATCCTCAATCGACATTGCATGTATTCTTCATACTCTTGTTGTGCGTGCTGCGGCAGCCTCACCGGTTGGTTTCTGACTGTGCCCGGCATACGAGTCGGGGACGTCCTTGGCATGCTGCCCCCTGGGCCCGGTAGTCGCACAGGTGGGGAGGTGACCCCAGCACCCAGGGGCGGCCCCGGCGGCATCAGGGTCGGGGAGGCAGACATCATAGGCGGCCCCTGACCAGGGGGTTGTGGGGGCGGTCCGGCATGGAGGGGTGCCCAGGGCTGCTGCCCAAGATGCTCCTGAAATAGGCATGGCAAACAGCCATCAACATAAAATAGCCAACACCGTACAACAGCAAAATGGGAAAAAAAACAAACAACAAAACAAATATAGGTGAATGTACCAACAGCTCTGCATGCAGCCACGTTTCCTTCGATGTGTTTACCAAAAGCTAGTGCATATAAAACCACCTTCAAAATGCTAAATCCAGAATGGCCTCAGACTAATTATTTATAGCTGGAATCCTGAACCAAATGAAAACCAATGGAAACAAAAATTTACGAAGCACAAGAAAGTGATTTAGGAAGCGCAAGAAAGTGACAAGATTGGGGGGCGGATAAATCCAGAATTAGTTTAGATGGAAGCGTACCTGCTGCTTTGCCCGGTAATCCTGAAGGCTGGCCTGGTGGGAGCGATGCTGCTTGCGGTAGCTCTCCAGCTGTTTCTGGAGCCGGCTCTGTTCCTGTGAGGTCTGCTCCAGATGGGCAGCGTCCGCCTCTGACAGCTCCCCTCCAGATTTCTTGGCCTTGCGGAGAGAATCAAAATTGCATGGCATTCTATATACAAGAACGGAAGTCCTGAGAACTGTTATCTTAGTGAAATATTTAGAAAGGCCATTCTGACAAGAGAAGTATTTCATGCTTCAAAACTGCAGATTTACCATTCAGTTTCATTTGGAAGCGAAACTACTCTTGGTCATCATGTAAACCTTTGGCCAATCACATTTGGCTGTATGGAAGCTTTGACCAATCATGAACAGGTGCAGTTTGTGTGCTTTTTCATTTGTTTCTCGTATCTTCAGGACTTTTTTCTACCAACGGTATTTAAAACACTAGCTATTGCAGTAAGTAAGGTCAAAATGGCCTTCGATCATTTAAGTTACTATAAGAACTTGCTTGATGTGAAAATTGAACGATTACTGTCTAGATTCATTTTCTCAACCGCAGAAGGTATGGTTCATGCTACTGCTTGGTAATTAATATAGCCCTTCATTTCATTCTCTGTTTAAGTTACTGCTTAACACAATGGAATACAACGTATATGTATATAAAATTGAGAACAAAGGCACTGTCAACTCAACTCCTAACCGTATCCGACTGTTTTATTGGCTCTAGCATTTTATACTTACCTGTCTTTGTTTTGCATTCAACGCCTTCTTTGTCTTGCGATATTTGCCCACCCTGGCCTCGAAGTATTTGACCTGCATTCCCAGCCAGGTGGCGTGTTTCATCAGCCATTCCTCGTACTTCTCCTGTTGCTGCCGTTCTTCCTC
>JAAUYG010078277.1_pt1 | contig 12245 bp, 6 predicted proteins | sample 7278091 | NCBI WGS metagenome assembly JAAUYG01 (sample SAMN14350201, study PRJNA611818) | marine sediment metagenome | isolation source: surface marine sediment (0.6m) | place: French Polynesia: Moorea | collected 2018-08
CATCATGTCACTTTTTGTAAACATTTTACATATATATTTATATTGTAATTACATTGTATAAGACCTTCATGTCGATCTTCATTTTCTATAAAATTTCAACGTCGATTCTACATTTTTTGTAAGATTTTGACGTCACTTTCTACAGTTTTTATCAAAGCTCACGTCGGATTCTACAACTTTTAAAGTGGCCGTGTCACACTTCGTTTTTTACCCATGTGGAGCCCTATGACTGTCTTGTCATTTTTTCTTATACGAAACCAAATTTAGAAATAATGTTTATGCTTTAGGTAATTACAAAAGCATTTGTAAATGAGCTAGTGCTTCAGAAAATTAAGAGTTTAAGGGGTTTTAGAAACTTAAATCAAGAAAGGAAAAATTTTGGTGCCCATCATTTTTGGCTTATCCATCTGGGAACAATGGGCAGACCTGTCAAACGTGACACCCTCAATTATAATTGACCCAAAGCAACACACCCCTACTTAAGTGCTTCCCTGAATGACTCTTTGACTATCATTTCCTTCCTTCCTTACTTCCTTTCTTTTCAAAATCTGCTCCCAAGATGAAGTGCCATTGCTTGTTGGAGATAATATACTCATTAAGGGGTCATCTTGAAAATTGTGTTACCGCAAAAACTCGACAATGTTACATATGATAGTGATAGGTACTAATTATATACCAGGTACATGTATATTATGTTTAACTTTCACAAACAACATTCATGTATATTTTTATTTTGCATATCAGTACACTGTACATTTACATACAAATTTTTGCAATGTAGGCTACATACATGCATGATACTTGAATAAGATAATTTAATGCATACATGTCTTCATTGTCGATTATTCCAAATAGCCTTTTTGTCTGTTTAAGACCATATGTTGTTAGTACAAGAGATTTGTGTTCGTTGGCAGGTCCGGCTTTAGCAGTTAGCCTTTGTCAGAGGCTCAGAGGCGCGGGAAAACACTGGGCCACGGTTTAATTCCGATCTCAGGACGTCTAGATCGTCTTAAACCGTTGTTTTTAAGTGGGATTACAGCGTTTTAGGGGGTTCAACGCCGGTTATTAGCTGGTGCTGCATTCTCTGCTGCGATCATGCAGAAGTTAGGACTTGATGTGAGCGTAGTTAAAAGCAATTAGCCTTTTTGTCTATTTAAGACCATATGTTGTTAGTACAAGAGATCACCGTGAGAAGCCAAAATCCCAAAACACATGTTACATCATGTATATGTTGCAGTGGTGGATCATAAAATACTTAACTTCACATTTATACACACAGGAATTTTTGTTTTTATTTATTTATTTATTTATTTATTTATTTAGCAAAATAATTTTTTCTCACAACAGAAGTTCAAAGCTCACATGACTGTCAGAATGTGATGTCACATTTAATAGTAGATGGCTGTGAACTGTTAAGAACAGGATGTTTGAACTTATCCCTCATAAATGTGTTACTTTTTAAATGTAATTCCAAAATGTAATTTACCAGTAACATCAGACTTTGATCATTCAAGGTTATTTGGGAGGGAGACTACATGAATTACTTATGTGAAATATAGAAACCTGTGCAGCAGATATCTGAAGAGTTTTCTTGCCTTTTCTTGTGTTATTATCATTCAACCTTCAATGCTGCATGCCTAAAAGATGGCAATTAACAAATTACAACCCTTCTAGACTTCCAGCTTTTATTGAATTGATACTGGTGCAAAAATGCACGAGTGCACGTGCATAATTTTATAAGTTCCTACTACTGGTATATTTATTGCAGAAGAACTACTTTGCATAAAAAGTACTCATCTAACAAAATTTCAGTTTGGATACCTTTTAGTGTATAATTTCTTGCCTTTCCTCTTGATAACCTTAACTTCAGCCACCCAAGATGAATGCAAATTCTAGAATTCTCAAAAATACTTAAGCCTAAGTTTCGACTTACATCGCTAATCTCAGCATTGTGATTGGCTCATTGTTCTATAAGTGCAGCTACTGCTCACATTGGAAGTAGCTGTACTTGCAGTGGCGGCCAAAGTCGGTTTTTAATCTCGTTTTGATACTTGCTCTCGGCCAATCAAAAGCAATTCTGGTCAGCCACACAAAAACAATCATACCACTGTTTCGCGCTGTCGTCACTGTGTCGCCAATGGCCATCTAGTCCTAATTACTCACCTGCTTTCACTGAGTAAAATTCAGGCACTTGTCAGAGCGTTTTCACAATGCGTTATACAGACCACGCTAAGGCGTGGTTATATGTTTGAGAAGTACCCCGTAAGGCGTTGCCTTACCATATAAGAAAGTTGGTGACATACAAACGGGTCTAGTGGCGAATGAAGCCAGACCCTTGCATGCTCGCTCGCCATGCTCTGGTAAGCCAGAATGAATTGGCTAAGGACCTGACATAAGTCAAAACTGAGAACTCCAGCCCTGGTCTTAAGCTCTGGTTCTTTTATGGATCTATATTGAGCACACATGAGACTGCGTTGAGATTAGTCAATGCCCAATTGTGTTAAGCTACATCACTTCCGATTAATATCCCTCACTTTTCAAATTTTGTCTGGCGCTGTTCTCGTGTATGTATTCTGTGACTGTTCCATATGTAATTTCCTGCCCATGTCATTTCCTGTCAGACGGACTGTAGCTCTCTCTGCTGGAACAAGCAGTTATATGATATTGGCTGCAATCAGTACAAAGCAGAGCTTCCTCCATGCGAATGTAATGCCATATACCTATAAGAACAGTTATTTACCATATACATTTTGACCTTTGAGCAACATCTTCTTCATGAAAGAGGACACTTATACACATGATGCCAGTAATTTCCTGCAACAAGGTTCTGGAGACATATTTGTGAGGGCATTGATTAATAGCAATTTTTTCTCCTTTTTCATTTATGTTAGAGCTACATTTGATAAAACAACTGAATTAAAGGTGTGCTGTGAACTGCATTTATTCTACAAAGTTAAATATATAATTAAAACAAGAAGGAAAGAATTAAATCTTGCAGGAAAACTCACGGAGATTCTGCAGTGTTTATAGAATCGGAGACTCCAATTTCAAGACCCCTGAGACCTTTAATAGAAATTTTGCCGTTGTAGGGGTTTATATGACAAATAGCAATCCAAGCCTCAGAAAGTAAGATAGGATGTTCGAGAATCAAGCAAATGAAAGTTTAAACATAACAGCAGTCTAAAGAAAAGGGCATGTCAAATACGGGGTGCAGTAGTCCCCCTCTAATAAGGACACCGCCAAATAATTCTGTCCTCATATTAAGAGAGGTGTCCTTTGGTGAGCGGGGGGATTAAAGCCATTCATAGTATTTGGTATCAATTGATCCTGTCCGTATTAGAGGTGTCCTTTGACAAGAGTGTCCTCTAAGAGAGGGACCACTGTAATGTGAGGCAGTACTGCATGTACATGAGGTACTGTACATGGTGTTCTGTCAGGGGACAGCCCAGTAGGGAGGCAGGTGTGATGTCCCCGGGCAGTGACACCTGCAACCGGAAAGATGCCACGGTAAATTTTCCAAAAGGGATTTGTTCGACGTGTTTTATTTACATTGTGGTCAGCTTCCAAGCTGAATAATACCTGCTACATATCAACGCATGTCGATGCATCCAAAACGTTTATAAACTAATGCTGCCGGAAGCAGCTTCTCTGAAAAGAAGTCTCCTTTTTGAGAATTGGATATGATTTCAAACCGCAAAAATAAAGTGTCTCAGGGATTATAAGGGCTGGCATGGTGGAGAAAATACTGTGGATCATCTTGCATAGCTACATTAATAACTGATGTAGAATGGATAAGAAGATGAATTACCTAAAACCGCACAATGACATACAATATCTTATTCTTTACCTAAATGAATAGATTACGCTTTTCCGACTGTAAAAATATTAAGTCATCAATAAATGACGTACCATATTAATACCATATTAAATGTCGTAACATATTATTATAATCATACAACACTTGGCTATGTATAGCTTGCCATTTATATATCTTGTCTATATATCTTGTAAGTCTAAATAAGCTCTCATTCATGCAGCAGTTATTTATAACCATGTTTAGCTTATCATAGATAGCAGAGCCCTGCCAGTTCTTATCCATGGGCACCCAGTGGGTATCTATTTAACTTTTAAGCTATCACCAAGGCACGCTTCCGGCAGCAATAATTATGCAGCAAATAGAAGTCGATACTTGTCGAGGTTGGCTATTTGCTGCTACATCCTACCTTAATTCCACCCTTATCCTAATCTGTGTCCCCAAACGGCACGAGATGACATTAGTCTGGTGACCGGATATCTGTCCGGACATAAACTTACACAGTTCCATCTCTGTCCCGCAAAATCCTTCCGTATCCCATAATTCCCATCGGTCTTGTGCAGTATCACACTCATTTTCTGCCAGGCTTTCATTTATTCATACGAAGTTCAAAGCTCTCATTTATTCATACAAAGTTGAATCACCATTTCTATAATGGAACTGTTGCTTACAGCTCCATCAGTGGCAGTGTCCACCGTTTGACCGCCGGGATGCGCATATCCAGTGTTACTGGTTGTTCTGCGCGTACAAGGACAATGGCTCTCGTTAGGAGTTTCACCTGGCGGTACCGTTTACCAGGTGGCACAAAGTTTCTGTGCCTTGCCTTCTGAATTATTGATTAGGCATGGATCCCAGAGAGTAGTAATACCGGACTCTGGGGCCAGTTTCGAGAAAAATATAAAGTCTATAAACAAACTTGTTCACTGATCAATTTACCAAGCGCTGTGTTTTTTAATGCTTTAGATCAGTGTTAGCTTGGCAACCATTTGTCTTTTCAATGATTAAGAACAGTGTTTGAACTTAAGTTATTGCCAGAAACCAGCCCCTGGCTGGCATAGGGAGGGAGGTAACGGCTTTAATGCCATAATCTGTCATCAGGGTTACAGAAAATAAACACGGGGTGTCATCAGGGGATTATCATAGCAGTGTTACCATTGGGATAAACCGGAAAGGTTTATCTGTGATGCCATACGAAGTTCATCGGCTTAGAGGAGATTACAGGACTGGATTATAGGGCTGATATATCTGCGTAAGTGTTTGAGGGCAGGTGTCACATATCCGACAGTGGGATCACATATGAAACCTTTACTGCAGCCCCTCTAACTTTGTGGATCCATGATAGTAAACAGACACCTCTGTAATCCTACTATGTATATTTTTTATTAACTAGGAAACAGTAATGAAAGGATGAAATAAGTTTACCGTTCTTTGATTTGTTTGTCTTTTTTATACCACCATATTAGTAACTACCATATGACTGGCAACACAGTCAAGCTGTCGCAGCCTCAACAGAAACGCAAGCATAAGTTTTCAACCACATCTGATTTAAAATTTCAACTTGGCTGTCTTAATCTCTGCTGTGATACTTACATTGCGAGTAGGTTCCTTTCTTGTGTTGATCCTTGATGGTTATGATCTGAAATCCAAGAATGAAATAGAATCAGTCACGGAAATATAAGATGCGCCTAAACGATATGAATAATTTGTGTTTCTCCAAATCTTTAGAACAATTGAGAATAAGAAGCTTAAAAAACTTCATTTGAAAAGAACTTCTTTGACAGCCTGGAAAAATCTTCCAAAAAAAAAAAAAGATTTCTGTAGTCTGATTTTTTCATGTTGCACGTATTGTACGTTAAAATTGAGCAAAAATAATCTGAGATATTTTACATGTGTCTGGCTAGATAGTTTTAATTCTTGAAGTCATGATCATTTAGTAATACTAGCAATTATAGGTAGGTACAGTTGTTCTGTATATTGATTTTTGCGCATGCACATCAAAGCAAAATGTACAACAACAGGGTTTGCACAGCTAGGATACCCTACAATAAATATGCCAGTCTAGGCGAAGCAACTGGATCTGAAAATTTTGCTTAAACCAAAACTGATGGTCTAAGCATTTCTGAAACTTCCAACCAAGGCCTTAAGTGCAGTCAATCTATCCAATTTCCAAATGTTTTATTGTTGAAGGAGATGATAACTATAGACAGAAATAAGGCAAACTCTACTGAAAGTGTAGAGAGTGCATATATTCCTTGGCAAAAGATTTACAAAGATTTGCCATTCAGAAGCCTTTAATGTAAGCCTGGGTTTGTAGATGTTAATGTGCATACGTAAGTCCCCCTGACCCTGTACTGGTCACCTCTTGCTATCACCGTTTACCACGCTATGTTGTATCACCCTAGAGAGACCCCTGAATAAAAGCGGCGAGTCATCCCTTCTCCGCCGCGAGTCCCCACACGGGGAATCGGAGGATATACCCAGAAACCGAGTCAGCAAGTACGCCAGAGTCTGTTTGAATCTGATATCTACACACTGAAAAAAGGGTTTTGCTGATCTCTGAGCAGCCTTGAGGCAGCAACCCAGACAGAATTCCCAAACTGCATCCACATGCTCCAAGCAGAGATCAGTGAATTGCATATGATGTAAATGAAATCGGAAGGACATGTTTAGGTCTATCTCAGATTCTGCGTTTGTAGAAACTGATAAGGATGGAAGTTTTTTTTCCAATGAACCTCTATGCTCATGAATCAATATTTTAACCAACAAATCATGTGCAAGTATACATGTGCCACTGAAATATTACTAAAATTTTGACAAATTTACAAAGTCAAATTTGCAAAATCTTGCATCCAAATTTTGGGAAAATGCTTTTCAATTTTTGTGAGATAAAAATCTCGATTTTTTATTGACTACCGGTACTTAAAGGTATTTAGGTTTGATTTCTTTATTTTCTGGCATTTCGGACTGCTTTAAATTGTCCCGATACTACAGCCATATACTTCATCAGCATGCAATTTATGGCCATGGATCTATTACTTTATTCTGCGAAAAGCTATAAGGTCTTACAACAAGAAACCCTCAGGCTGGAGTTCTCAAAAACTCTCAAGTTGGAGAAAATTCACTTCTATAATTCTGGTCACACTGTGATTTTATAGGAGTTAGACTCGATCTGGCTGTCGACAAAAGACTCAACTTGAGCAACTTCAAAACTTCAACTTGAGCCTATTTGAGAACTCCAGCTTTCAGGCTATGTACACAACAAACATTCAGAAAAAGTCAAATGGATCTTACATTTACCTCTTGGTCCATAATGTTGTTCAGCACTTCCAGTTTATTCTGGAGCTCAGCAGCCTCGGATTCTGGAAGATCTGGAAGTATAAAAGTTGAACAGAATATTGTAACCTTAGGAATATACCGGTACTCAACAATTGACATTTTGTTTCTAGAATTTCACACCATCAACACTTGTAATATTTCACTGTCAAAAACTGCCTGACGTAGTAGCAGTAGTAGGTTATTCAGAAGCATATAATACACAATTTAATATATTATACGTACAATGTCAACCCAGTTTCCCTCTATAGCACTGGTTGAGGGTAGAACAATAGGTGTAACCAATTCTGGTCATCACCAGCCATAACTACTGCCATTCGCCAGTACATTTGTATAACAATCAGGGAGGTACCAGTAACTACACTAATCCACAATTGTGAGAAATTGTTTCCTGAAACTTATAGTACAGGGGTAGTAAGCAGTAAAGCCATATATTTTTTTTTTCTGGAACAGCAAAATACCGAACCACATGCATCATATCCTGCAAGGTCATTCCAAGGTCACCAAGGTTATTCTTCCTTTGATATGAATGGCTGTATGAAATGGGAATAGGGTATGTATCCCTAATTTACTTACAATGAGAAAAGATACATTGTATATTATGGTACACATGTACATGTACATGGTTTATGAATGACGCTGCTTATGTAGCACTGGCCAGTGCAGCTTGGTCTAGCATGGACACACAATCCATCATCATAATGTGTAGTCTACAAGGATAATGCGCATCCGGAATGTCTCTGATATGCACATCCAGGGAATTCACGGAGACAAGGATCTGCACATGGGAAACTTTAATGCTTCTGGTTCGGAACTAATGGACACAACATGTATATATAGTAAGTTTGTGAACTGAGCAGAAAGGTCATGAAGATGACAGCTTAAAGCACATGTGCACTTAAAATTATACATAATGTGTGTATGAACCAAGGTTTGGGTGCATGTGGACCTTACAAAAAGTTGCCTAAGAATGTTTTTCCATGGTGACATTAATATTTTACCCATGCAATCGGATTAGATATTAATGTTCCTATACAGAACTATTCAGCTGAGATCTAATACACAGCATTTGGACATTATTTTACCCATGCATTGCCTCATCATTGTTCCGTTTTTGTCCTAATATTTGAAGCTTAATAAGGAAACGAAAACATTTACTTTTCAAAAGTGGATCATATATATTTTCCATACAATGAATGGCTTTCAAAACAAAACAAAAAAAAAAAACATCCACAGATGCATGATGGGAACTTGGCAGGATGAAAGAAAAATCCCATTCATCCAATACAGAACACTGGCCATTTTTTTTCCAGTAAACTGAGTTTTCTGTCCACAGCATTATCTAATTTCTGCTGGGATAATTGTGTTGTGGGACGGATTTCATTATTTTCTAGTCAGTACAGAAAATGAAAGGGCCAAGAAAGAGGAATTGAAGGCATCTGGATGTCCAACTGACGTTCAGCAGTGCAGATAGAGTCCTGCCATTTCTGTTGCCTGAATGGATGGATTTTTTTTTTTATCCGTGAAAGGATCTAAACAAAACCCTTCCTGAGAGCATGTGCGAGTTTTCTTTATGTATAAATCACCATTTGGGATGCAGCGAAGGAAAAGTGCACCTCAACAAAACTAGACCACAGAAGTGTGACATTGCATTCAGAGAGCTGAGCATTATTCTTTTGGTGCCACGCTACCCCGGAAATACTTTAGGACGTAACACAAAATTGTTTATGACAATTCAAAGTATAATATTCGGCAGGCCAGATCCATAATTATTTTGTCCAAATGACAGGGACCTATATACCCTGGTACTCATTTTATAAATGAACTTTTCACATGAGGGAAATGCAAAATATCTCTCACGAGAATCGCTTGTAGCTTTCATGCTGTGCCTCTAGTAGTTTTAACAACCAACCACTGATATTCCAGAAGATTCTCTATTACTGGATAAAATCTTTTGTCTTTATATCCCAACTCATGTGGCCTTACAAGTCAGCAAGTGGCTAATCCACTGCAAAAACCAAGCAATGTGCAAACCATGCACTTATATTCTACGCTATGCAGTAGTTACACTACAGGTATAAAGACCTTTATAAAAAAAATAAGTCTAAGGCAAAACAGCCAAGAAAGAGAGTGCTAAGTAGAATATTAAAGAAGCCTATTAGCAGAGCAAGGCAACTACAAATTAATAACGGGTACAAATGTACCGCACTTGGAATACCAGTATTAAAGAAGTTTTCAGTAACATAATTTTAATATAACAATGAAATAGTATTAGATTCAATTTGCCTGTACTTACGTTGTTCCATGACTTAAAAACTATGACAGTTTATCCACACTAGTGCTCAGCAGATGATAAAAAGAAATACACAATGCCATATTTTTCTGGGAATAAACATACTTAAACACGAGTAAATCTTTAAAACATACAATATCACATTAACATTATCGTAAAATTCATTCAGATATATCATGCATTGAATGATGCCCCAATTTAGAAGCTTGAATAAACAAAATCCCCTTTTCATAGCAGAACTAAAAGCGATGTACCAAGAACTTTCAAGCTTAGGTACATATGTATCACAAAAATAAGACCATCTTTAATTAACATGGCTTTGGTGGGAAGTCCCATGAGTAGTCTTAATTGTGAAATCCTGCTGATTTAGGTGCATTTTGTCCTCATTTCTGGAACCTTCCTCTTTAGTGGCATGCCGTGGTTGGTGATTTCTCCCAGGAATATCGGACTTGAATATGCAGCAGTCTTGACTTGGGATTGTTTGCCGTCTCAATGATTGGTTGATCCTCTCTTCTACTCATGAGAAGGACAAATGTTGTAGTGGGCCACGGTGCAGTACCAGCTCTAGCGGTTTCCATTGGCGGAAATTTCTTCACCATTAGCCAATATATCAGTGTCGAGGTACAAACCATTGGAACTGAGACTCAACGAGACAAGAATCATTTTCCGATATGTGAACAAACTAGAAAACTGGGGATGCCAGGGTCCCATTGCAGTATAATTTAAGCATTCCATAACTAACGGTAAATAGATGCCGAATAAGACACTTTCTCAGGAAGATAGGTCTGAAGATTTTAGAAACAAATTAGCCAAGACCAAGGAGACCAGGTTATGTAATGGAACACAAGTAGTTCCATTTAGAACCAAGCCATGTGGGATAAGATATATATTATAGGTCTAGACATTCAAGCGAAGTATGCTGTAGCTCGTGTATAATCCTAAATATTTTATTATCTTTTTTTGCTTGAGGAAGCAGCTTAAATGCAGAAACTGTCCGAACCCAGTATTTGCCGATATTAACATGACATTCGAAATACTAGGTCATACAATGCTACATTCTAGTTTGAGAATTTCAAGTCATTCTACCAGATCTGATCATTACCCCAAAAGGGAAAACATCAAAAATGCTACATTCTTACGAATTTTATGCCGATACTCACAAGAATTAATTTGCATTATCATAGACACCAAGTTGCTAATTTACACATTTTTTGTATTTTATCATTATTTTTCATCTACTTACAGTACCGAAGAGAAACTGATTTAGTGATTCCTGGGCATAGATTACTCAAAAATCAAACATTCCTTTATTCTGTTAATTCTGCCTGTTGTCATACAGCCCGTGTAACTGAAATATCAGAATTTGCACCAGAAGGACAAGCCACAGAGTATGTACAGCTTATGTGGTTGCATTATGACCGTAATATATGCCCACACAGGGGATGTCCAATCGTGAGCTCACGATGGACCTGCATGTCCAGATCCACAATGCCAGTGAAATATATGCAATTGCTAGTAACAGTGGGTTCTTGAGGCTTCGCAAGTCCTAATTGCAGATAATGTTTTCATGAAGCAATCCGCACACAGCCAATGAACTAAAACCAGAGGTTGCAGCCCTGGGCATGTAGCCTAACCCTTAGGCTTGATTCCTTATAAAGATATATACACTACACAAAAAAGGTTTAGATATTAAATATCCTTAACTTTCTTGTGCAGTTCATATACATGTATGCTATGCGTGAATGTATAGCATATATCAACTACCAAAAAATTAAGGATATTTAATATCCTTAACTTTATTTGCGTAGTGTACTGTATGTACATGCTGCATTTGTGCAACAACCCCTGACTAACAAACACTTCATAAATCATGTAAGGTTGTAATCCCGGGGTTGTAATAGACGTCGTATCACAAACAGTAGCATCTGTGGTAAGTGTATTATTCAAATATGGGATTGGCCAACATACAGTGTATAGCATTAGATGACATTTTTTTTATTATAGTCTCAATGTAGTTACTTAAAGTCTATATATGCAGATCAGTAGCAACAGATTATTTAATACGAGTTTGCAGACTACTACTACTACTACAACTACTACTAGTAGTAGTAGTAGTAGTAGTAGTAGTAGTAGTAGTAGTAGTAGTAGTAGTAGTAGTAGTAGGCCCTAGTAGTAGTGTTAAAACAGTAGATTTTTGTACTACTTATAGTCGTAATACTGTTACAACTCTTACTGCTGCTATACTACTAGTATATAACACTGCCACTGCTGCTGGACCACGAGCCTTGCCTTCCTGTTCCTAAGCCTATTCTTACCATGACATCCTCTGTGTCCCCAGGTAATGAGTTGCAGTCCCTCTGAGCCTCAGGACACCTGTCAGAGTAGGTCTGGTGTAGCTGGTAGGGATCGTCCCCCTGCTGCCAGTTACACAGACCTACGTCACAGCAGAATGACCTGACGTTGTCCCCAAACCCTGACACAGGATAGAAACACACAGTGGGTTAGTGGCAGGTTTCTTTAAAATTTTTAAGACCACTAACAATGTTAAGCATTAAAAAGACAATGGGTCCACAATGTGATTGCTGAGCTTAAGTCCATTGTTACCTCCGTCACGGAGGTTATGTTTTTGCTTCGGTTAGTTTGTGTGTGTGTGTGTGTTTGTGTGTGTGTCATCAACATTACGCAAAAAGTTACAGACCAATTTTTACCAAAATTTTAGGAAGGGTCCGGAGCGGGCCAAGGAACAATCGATTAGATTTTGGTGGTGATCCGGATCACCGTCTGGACACAGGATTTTTTTAAAGG
>JAAUYG010096788.1_pt1 | contig 12244 bp, 4 predicted proteins | sample 7278091 | NCBI WGS metagenome assembly JAAUYG01 (sample SAMN14350201, study PRJNA611818) | marine sediment metagenome | isolation source: surface marine sediment (0.6m) | place: French Polynesia: Moorea | collected 2018-08
AGAGAGAACCATGGATGCTGCTGTACCAATACCTCCTCACGGGATGGTGCATATGCTGAATATCAGACTACAACTACTACCCCCAAGCTCACGTGAGAGCACACGAACAATATAGCTCGCATGATTGTACGTTCGCCGTACGTCTAATTGCATTAACGCACGCTCCATCGACCGATTACCTGATTACTCGTACGATGCTGTCGCTTCATTGTACAACACTCGCTTTTGATGCACAACGAATGCACCAGGACGTAAGACATATCGCACGATCCATTACACATCGTTGCACAACGGTCGTCAACACGTGCGTGCTTTCGTACGAGAATTTTTTTTCATGCGAACATTCATAAAACAGCTTGCGAATTTCTTCACTCGCACGACATTTTGGTCGCATCCGATCGTGCAACAATTGTGACAGGCCCCTAAGCTAGGGTCTTTATGATTTTTGAATGCTCCTTGTAGTTAACTCTTGCCAGCTCTCTGGGTGGGAGCACTGCTGGAAAAGCTTATACAACCATACCACACTAAGCACTTATTAGAGCATTGTGCATAATCCAGTGAAAACAATATGTTTTATATTGCTGCATGTTGAGACAGCGGTAGTAAACAATGATGCTATTTGTGATATGAGCACCACATTTTTCACACCTCCCCCTTTCGACTTATCCTTATGTTAAGAATTAATGTCACTGAAACTAACGCAGTAGCTCCCCTATAATAAGGCCACTCTATTTATGAAGAAATTGTGGCCACATTAGAGAGGTGGCCTTTGGTGAGAGGGATGAGTAAATCCATTCATAGTAGCAGTGGCAAAATTTGTGGCCATATTAGAGGTTTGCCTTTGTTGAAAGTGCTGACTAAGAAAGAGGTAGCTGTATTGGGGATTAATTACTGGTAATTAAAATAGCCTCAGTAGTGGTGGAGTTATATTAAGCCTGGCATAAAATGAAGATGAATGTGCACTCTTGCTTTGCATGCAACGTGGGCTGATGTGGGTAGGTCTTTGTATTCATGTTTACAAGAGATACTCTTTCTTACAGCATGTGCCAAATGTGAAGAAGGTCGTTACGAAGTGGACCCTTGTCATGGAAAGGCCAATCGCACATGCATCCGTGAGTTGGGTGTAAAGAAATGTGTATACAGTTACTAGTCCCTGCAATTTATGACCCCTCTGTTTAACAATTCCTTCCATTTTAAGACCAGATATCAGTGACACCCTTCTTATATTTCAATATAAATATCCCTCCATTTAAGACAACCTCCAATTTAAGACTATATTTTTCTGGCAGAAGGGGTGGTCTTAAAATGAAGGGATCACTGTATTAAGAAGTGCTGTTACTGTTATAACATCTTAGTTTCATCAATAATCCAATAGATATGTCAAAATAGTTTGAATTAATATATGTGAGCAAAAAGCTACTGAATGATATTCAATTTGTAACGCATACACTGATGAACATCTTAAATATCTTAAATTGATAATATTTAAGCCTTATGTTCTTATAAAAAATGGATCTTCCTAGAGACTGAGTTAATAATATATTACGGGAGTATGGCTAATATTTCTTGTTGTGTATGTAAATTGTTACTTAGGTAAAATTTTCGAAGTCTTGTGTTAAGCTGGAAACAAAGTTACTAATAACATAAGTAAAAGCCTATGAATATTTAATCTACTCTTAGTCTTTCATTTTGTAGGTAAATTATGTACAAACATCTGGGTTGTTGAAATAGAGAAATTGCACGCTAATCACTTTGACATTATTTTACCTGAAGACCCTGCCCATCCAGTTCTTTTGTCGGAGGACGAAATGACTCCAACCTTTCTAACCGGTACGTATGCACCCAGTAACTCAATGTGTGCACTGTCAGGTGTTTGTAAGTTTTGGCCTGACCTAATTATGGCACAGACTTTTGACACTTTTTAGCCAATGATGTAAGAGCAAACATTTGGCCAGACCTAAATGTAGCACAGCCTCTAAACTGATACTAATAGCCTTTGCTGCAAATTATTTTGGCCCGACTTGACCGTGACACTGTTTAAAACACGGAACTAAATTCTATAAGTGCAGATGTACTTGGCTATAATTGTAGCACATACCGGTACCTTCTGTAATGTCAGCAATTTAATGTATAAGTGCAAGCCTGTTTACCTATATGATATTCCACTTGCATGATAGAGCACAAAGTGCCTCTTCAAATCTATTTCTATTTTGTTCCTCACCATTTGCTGTTTCAACATTTAGTCACACAAGAAAGCACTTACTAAGACTATGATATGTTTATTGCTGGTGGAAAAAAAATTAGTTTTCAATATTTTTATAACATTGCCATAGTGAATACTAGGTTGTCATTGTGTAGTTGAAATTTCGATTAAGCATTACAAGCAGGAGACATGGCTTGCTGATATTCTCCAATAGCTATGTTGACTCCATTAAAAAGTTGTTAGGTCCATGACAATAACTCCAGTGAACCAATAGCATGTAACTAAGTATATGGCTGTTGCTCCAAAATTATTACTCTCCATGAGCTTTTCAAACAAAAAAGCCAGTACATGGTTTAAATGTTTGAAATTTGACAGTTACTGAATATTTTGATGTGTGACTTGAGTTGATTTGAAAGTTGTTTTTTTTTTTTTTTTTGAAAGCTATGTATAGCCGTGGTAAATTGTTTCCTGTGCCAGTGTTTTGAGCTGACCTCAACAAGGCAATTGTGTCTGTCCGAAGAAGCTAAGCAGTCATTTTGTCTGGCCTTGACAAGGGTCACAATGACGGCTGGCTTCTGTGTGCATCTCAAGCTGGATGCTGTGTTTAGCTAATAGTTACCATAGAAGATCTATACTCGATATGCTGTACATAAACTGTATTTCTGTACATGTAGATGCTGTTTAGAGGGTTTTTACAGTATAATTTCAAATACATTTCACATTATAATGCACACATTTATTGAGTATATGCAGTTTTGTTTCATATTAATTGTTAAATACCAACCTAGACAAATTGAAAAATGATATATTAAAGATTTGAAATTACAGTTTTCTATCAAATAAGTTTCTTTAAAATTTTTCACATATATATATATATATATGGCTGTAGAAGATTAGGCGGGAACAGCCAAATTCCCAGTAATGGCACAGTTGGACGTCCGTACATACATGTACATGTGGAAACATTACTAAAATACATGTAAAAGTGTTAAATATTATTAATTGATCTGATTGCAAAAGACAGCATTTTCCTTTGTTCATTTTTAGGCATTATCATTAAGCAAACATGATCTGTACTTCGATGTTTATGTTCTTTGTAATTAATATAGGGACTGAAATGGCCACTAAATAGGAACATTCAAGAATATTCAGCAGATAAAATAGATTCACAATGTTTAAGAAAATGATATCAAAATATAGAAACTTTAATGCTAGCCATTTTTTCCTTAACCTTTATAGCCACAAGTAAGGTAGATTTGTTGACCCTTAAAAGGCACTGCATGTTGCTATTAACCAATGCAATATTGAATAATATTGAGTATGTATACTCTGTTATGAATAAACTACATCAGGCAACAAAATGGCAGTAAACTCTCTAACTAATGTGCTAATGGCACGAACTACTGTTATTTTCTGGTTTTCTATTTTACCTTTGTTACAGCCACCCTGACCAAGCCTTTGAGAGTGAATAAAAGGCGCAAACGAAGCAAGTTTTATTTTTTTAAATCACATTTCACTGTATATATATATTTTTTTTCACAGTAATTAATTTTGTTGCTTTTTGGTCATTGTGTGTTAAGTTGCTATGGTTACTTTCCTTCACTTCTACATTTCTATTGGTTCTTTGGTAGCACATGTTAAAAGTTTCTTCCAAATGAATGGTAGCTGCCTTCCTTAAATTATCCAGCATGAATTTGTAACTATAAGAACATAATGTTTGTCTTTGTATTTGAAAATAATCCCACCCATGTTAGTTTTAAGTAGACTTTCATTTCTGGTGACAGTACAGTTTGCATGTTTGCCTTTTTAAGAGACTTTATTTTATCTGCCCTCCAATTCTTGCATTACTTCATCCTCCCTGGTCTTCAGTTGGTCTTGAGTTTTGAACCCATGATCGATTGTGGTAGTAGTAAGACACAAATTACACTTACCGCAAACCATATAAAGAAAGGTCTGTATGCCTAATACAGAGTGTAGCTCTAGCGTTTTTCAATAAATATTTATATCCTGTTTTATATTTTAAGTTTTTGCCTAACTTGTTTTTTGGATAGAAAAATTATTTTATTTGCCCGGAATTCGAGGGACTTGTAATTAGCTTCTGTCGACTTCTGCTCGGAGCCCTGACTGTCTCATTTGAAATCAGATTTCCATACGGCAAGCTTTTGCCAACCATATTAACCATTTTCAGAATCAGCCTTTTGAGTGTTGAGCATGTTTTATTAAGTTTATATTTTTTAGGACCAGCCAAAACAAGGTGTTATTCATTGAAAATTCTACTATAAACTTTGATGCAAATCGAGATTTTACAGTCTGGAAAGTTTAAATAATGGATTATTTTGTGTTGTTAAGCACTCTTATCAGTTACAATTGTTCTCCAACCATCATGCAAGCAACTATTTGCTGTAAAAAATTCTTCATTTGAGATGCTAGATGATGCAACTTGTATTTAATGTCTCTTGAATTGGGAGTTACATGTATAGGGTACCTTCAACCTTGTGTCTGAATAGTAGCGACATTTGTTACTTTGCATGCACATTTGCATTAAACTAAATAGCTCATAAGCTTATTGCCCTAAACTAAGTAGGCTAGTTGTGCTTGCTGAACAAGACTCATCAGTTCAGCAATTCTCTTTTCTGTCTGACCTTTTAAACAAAAAGTTCATTAGGTGAAATCACTAAAACCTTGTAAACGAGTTTCAGCAAACTAGCCCTGTTTGTACATTGGTACTGAAGAAACTACCATTACATGTAACATACTGCTACAGTGAAACTTGTCTTGAGAGACCACTGCCATGAGAGACCACCTATTTTGAAAGACCAGATATTCCTGGCAGAAGATCAAACATTTCAATATAATTGAACCTGTCACCAAAGACTACCTGTGTTGAGAGACCACATTGTAGGGCCAGTGGGATGGTCTTTCCAGACAGGTTCTACTGTATGTATATTTTATTCACATGTAGCACTATTCCCAGTTGTGCCAGCATTTTCTGGCAATTATTGTTGGACTTCTTGAGACCGCAACAGTCTGAACACTTTATGAAACCTTACGGAAAATCTAAATTGCTTAAAAGAATTTACTGTTAATCTGTTAATCTAAAAATAGTTCCAGCAATTCAGATTTATTGGCGGAATATACATAAGTACATGTATGCCTTTCATTAAATACCTGATCCTGGTAAATATCCAGGGATTATAGTAATACAGTTTCTTATGCATGTGTATGTGGAAATGAATGCAATCATTCACTTCCTATTATTGCTATGTTTGTGTGTGTATGTGTGTGTGTGTGGGAAGAGTATGCCTATCATCTTCCCTGTGCTGTCCTGCCTTAGAGGTCCATGCTCCATATCTATTTGTTTATTACAAACAATTTTTACATATATATGTATGTCATACCTTTTTGTTGGCTCTTTGTCATCATGACTCAATTCTCTCTCGAAAATAAAAAAATAAATATTTTTTTTCTAGCCTCTGTGAGATTTATACTTGAATGAAAGTGTTATTCATGGCCTGTTTACACATTAATTGCTCATGTTTATCATGGTATGTTTCTAGGTATTTCATTCTTTCTATAATTACAGTGTACTAGTATATTGTACTAGTTGTTTCTAGGTCAAATACTGTTATGTAGCAATGTTTTGTATAGAGAATTTACAACTGTATTGTTGGTAGATCTAGAGTAGGTAACCATAGTTTGCTCAGTGAATATATTTCGTTCCATTTTAATTAAAATTCCCGAATTGAGTATTTAAGTGGATTGAATTTGTGCCAATTATGTCCTACTTGTTTTTGCTGAAGCAGAGGATATTCAATTTTTACCATATTTTGAAATAAGTACTGGTAAATGTCCCATGATTGCACTCAATAACTTGTTATAAAGCTATGCATTGTATAGTGTAATAGGAAAAGCTCTATCTGTATATTCAGGCATATTAAATATCCATTGCACATAATTGTAGTCAGTCACAATACTTAAAATTAAATTTTTGTTTCAGATATTACAAGTGTACATTCTTTGTGTTTGACTCTCATCAACCTTAATGCTGAATGGCTGAATTTTGATTGTAATCTCTTTCCCCTGACAGTTTATTATACATGTATTAGCCAAAATTCCAACTCCTCGATCCATTGCATTTTGTCACAGTAAGGTGAGAATTTATCACTTCCAATGATCTGCTTTCATGTTAGTCTAATAAATTCTGCCAGAGATATTAGAAACTAAATGCTTACATTGGCTTCTATGGGCTTTGATCACGATGCAAAGACACATTCATACTTCAATTGTATTTGCCAGACCAATCTAGGTAGTCTGTGATAAGATAAATCTGCATCTTTTGGCAAATGGACAAATGGTGCGGTAGGCATGGTAGGTACCTACATGTATTATAAGCCACGTACCGACTGATCCATTCACAGAAACCACCTCCTCTAATCTGCTCTAATATGGCCAAAATTCTTTGCCACCACACAATACCAGTACAATACACTATGAATGCAATCTGTTTCCTCTCTTTCTCTCACCAAAGATGACCTCTCTAATGTGGCCACAATTTCTTAGCAAATAGGATGGCCTGGTCAGAGGGACAGTACTGTACTGATAGTCAAATTGATAGCCAAGTGTCGCTACACTGATAAATCTTTTTGTATTTCTGTCTGTGTCTTACCATACGAATCCAGGGCTCAAATTCAATTGGTCGAGCAATGTGTTCGCGGACAACCTACAAAACACAAGGGACCTGAGCACCATGTATTACGTAACGGCGACAAAGCAATCGACGGATTTCTGGTGGAATAGGGGCGACACGGAAGGGATTAAAGTAAACATCGGGCTGAACAATATCAACATTCTGGCCGAGTATGAAGATGTCACTCACCATGGAGACAATCTCTACATGGAAGGCTCCAATAATCCCACGTCGTATGCCCAGGACCAGCAGTTTCAAGACATTGTTAGATATCATTGCCGGTGAGTTTCTATACAAACTACCACCCTCTACTGAGGCCACTTTTGTGCCTAATGTGCTTGCATATATACTGCATTAATTACGATTACTGGTGTGTTTGTATACAAACTACCACCCTCTACTGAGGCCACTTTTGTGCTTAATGTGCTTGCATATATACTGCATTAATTACCACGATTACTGGTGTGTTTGTATACATACTACCACCCTCTACTGAGGCCACTTTTGTGGGTAATGTCTTACTGCATTAATTACCATGATACTGGTATGATAGGCAAATAGGTAGGTTTTTATTTCCAAATTGTACATAATAAATAACATGAGCATACAATAATACAATTGTAGTTTCTATATTATGTGTACAATTTGAGGCTAAACATCATAGGCAAAGGTATAGGCAAATGTATAACTGAACTGACCCCATTTGTGTTTATGACATGGTGTGATTTATATACACAGTGGAATTCCGGATTTAAAACCTTTCAGTGTCAAGGTCAATGTGGTCTTTGTTCAGTTCAGATCTCCAATATCTACCTCCTCTTCCTCGATACTATAGGCACTAATAGTGTTTCTGTATAAATTTGCCAAACCGTTAAGACGGCTACCATGGCCTTGACATTGGGTGGTATTAATTCAGTTTTTTTTTTTTTTTTCTTTTTGTAAAGCTCTGCCTTGAAGCTTGGAGTTGAATCCTAAAACTGGTGAATGTCAGTCACGTAAATTTGTTAACAGTCAAGCTCCACATGACAAGCTTCTTCCAGTCGCACAGTCATAAAAAATATCCTGTCTTGTGTCATGTTACAGTTATCCAATACCTGATTACTACATGGTGATGTTGGATATTAGTCGTGATCGCACCACTGCTGCCTCTGAAGTTACGTGTAATCGCAATGACCCCTCCACCTGCCCACCCGGGATGTTAGACGGAGAAAAATACATCGACAGAACGATAAACGATCCCTGTCGACAACATGTGAGCACACTTTAAACATGAACTGGAATGGTTAGGAAAAAAAGTTTCAGTAAATGGCCATTTCAGTAAAATCCGCCCTTTCAAAAATATCGAATAATCCAATCATAACACACTTCTTGATATATTTGTGGATAGACAGAACTGAGGTTTGAGTATTAAGCCATAGGAAAACATTTATTTTGATGAAGGGCCCTGTGTTTCACGGTAAGCATGAACACAAATTAGTTTCTCGGGAGGAATTAGGTGATCTGTTATCATATGAAAAGTGACACAGGTCCCGCATCCTTGGCTTCATCCATCAAAATTCTCGTTTTAAGTTGCTCTTTGTCATGTCACAATTCAGCCGTGAGATGTCAAAGCAAAATTCCGTATAGCAGTTCTATTTCATTACCATAATATGTATGAATGATAATTTGCAATTATTATTACCAACATAATATGTAAATCTTGGTATCCAGCAATGTGAATTTGCTGCTGTATATATAGTGACATATGAATACATTCTTTGACCTTGTACATTTCTAACTTTTTGCGTATATTACATATATATTTTCTGTATATATTTTTGGAAAACTGAATACATGCATGGGTGCATGCAATTTTTGGACAAACCAGTGTTGGAACTTTTGCCATTTTTTCCCCTTGTCTAGAAAAAGTGTGTTTTTTGACTGGTTGATTGACACCTGTCACTCATAATGCCACCTATACTCCAAGGCTGGCCCCTCTCTTCTTTGGTCTGGCTCGATTGTACAGCATAATTATCTCTGTGTGTTTTTTCCTCTGTTGTTTTCTTTTGGATCTAGAACAAGGTATGGTACCTTACAGGAGTCGCAGCAAAAAGCAAGCTTTACATTAAAACATGTTTTTTTTTTTGTTTTTATGCTCAGCTTATGAAAACATACATTCATATTCATTTATTTTATCACATTTATAGCATTGAATGCATGCGGAATGATTCCTCCCAGTGCATGCTAAACTAAATACCTATGAAGGTTCTTTTTTTTTTTGTTTCATAAATGCTATTGGTTATTGCAAAGCTGCATGAAACTTTCAAAAAAAAAAAAAACCATTATTACCTATAATTTTCGCATGTGATTGTCCCATGATGATGTTTTTTGTTCCCAGAGATTTTGATGCATTGCATATAGGAAGACAGTTTGCAATTCGTATTAAAAAACACATGTCTTTCTTGCAGCATAAAAACTTAGATGCATTTTTGAGAAGCATGATATTTTAAAGCATAAAACTATAATTTCAGCCTAATGATATTAATTCTGAAAATCTGTGCATTCCCGTTAGACATACGCCATTTGTATTATTACATCCATGGTTTATTTCTAGCTGACACTCGATTGTTATAATGAATTCAGAGATCTGCTTAGTGATAATTTTCTTTGCTTGTTTGTCATAAAACACCAGAAACATCGTCATAAGATGATGAAGAAGAGACGAAAGGCATGTTTACATGTTCTGTGTTTGCTGGGCACTGCGATCCACATTATTTTGCAATTCGTTTTAAGAACCAATATCTGCACTTGTACAATATCATATGTAAAGCAGCACCTAATATCACATGACTGCAATTTACATGTCTGGGCTTTCTTTTTGCCACTTACCAATAAGAGAAAGCACACCAATATTGCTATACATGTATTTAATTAAATGTCATGCATGACCCAATGTTCGAATAGTTGTAAAATTTTCCAAATATATGATATTATATGACTTGTTCATTATAACAATATGAATATATTATATGTCATATATGTGTACTTGAAAAAAGTAACTAAAATTTAAAATCTGTAGTTAATAAAATCTCCTGTTCAGTTCTAATGAAAACCAAACATGCTGCTGCAATTAAGGTTCACATTTTGTGCAGTCTGGTGCTTATACAAGTACCGGTATGTGTTTTTTTCAATTTGGACAGAAGGAAAAAAAAAGAAACTTATGCCACTAATATTTATCCAGCCAATAGTCACATATACATTATCTAGTCAATAGTCACATAATTATGCCAGTATGCTTTGGGAACACTTGAATTTTTCACTATCTGTTATTATTGGTAGGTACCACTGTTACATAAATATTTGATTCCTTACTCATATCTTTATAACTTAGTACATTTAATCGTACATTTTATACGATTATTACAGTAACATTTGAAAATAATATAACATTTTACAGTACTTTTGGGACCTTAGCACTAAATCAGCATAGGAGTACCAAACACTTTTCCTTCGATAACATAGCGTACATGTAGTTTTAAATGCACTTTTAAATTAATCTTTTGAACTTTCTAATGGACAGATTCCACAATTTTCTCAGGTAATCTTAGAGCTACATGAACGAGTATCAAAATGCAAGGCCATAAAAATTATTTGGAAAGGCGAGTTCCATGTTGCTGTAAAGATAAGTAACTTGTTTTATTTACCCGCCAGCCACAATGTTGAATTTTGCAAATGTGGGTAGTTGCAGTTACTAGTTGTTTTGATAGTCACCAAATACTGGTAGAGCAGATATTTAAATTTCCATTTCTATCATTTTCCATTTTCAATGAGATTTATTTGGCCTGTCTGGCAAATTGCAGCTTTTAATATTCACTAAATTAGAAAAACGTCTGATATACCTGGTAATCACAGTACAGTGGTCCCTGCGATTTAAGACCTGTGGTCCCTGTGATTTAAGACCCTCTATGTAACAATTCCCTCCATTTTAAAACCATCCATGAGTGACAACTGATACTTTCAATATAATTATCCTTCCATTTTAAGACTACCTCAAATTTTAAGACCATATTTTTCTGGCTGAACGGGTGGTCTTAAAGCGCAGGGACCACTGTACCAGTTTTGTTGAAATCAGACACAACTTGGGTCATAACCAAAGGCCCGAATGCACTGGGTAATAATGAGGTCCTATTAGGCTAGTAGCACCTACTTTGACCCAAAGAAGCCAGTTTTTTGTTCCACATAGCATAAATACTTTCAAAAATGTAGGTAATAGAAAATCCAATTTCCTAAATGTCATAGTTAGGGTATTAGTGTTAAGGAGGTTTTCATTTCTAAATTCTATTGAAAGTTACAAACATACAACATGTATGGGGCAGAGTTCTGAAATACTTAATTTTGACTTAAGTTTTGACTTATGTAGTTCTCGAAACCACTTAAGTCAAAACTCAAGCAAATACTTAAGTCAAAACTTAAGTATGGTACATAGGTGACTTGAGTATTCACTTAGGCCATATATCTTTTGAAAACGTAATATTACATAAGCTAACTTAATTTATCTACACCCTATAATGATAAAAAGGTGTCTCCGACTGAATGTTCTGCTAAATCAATATCAATCTAATGCACTAAACTGCTACATAGAAATCGAACCAGTGTGACGATTTTTGGTATATGGTAACTAAGCAACAATACAGAACAAGCAAACAAATTCTTCTGCTTGTGCAGTTCAATTTGTTATATTTCATTTCACCCTTTAAGACTTTATGCTGGCAATCAGTTATATTGTTGAAATCAACACCAAAAGTAACATTTTCTTCTTCAATCACACACATTCACACAAAGTTTCCAATTTGAAGCGCTAATCAACTCTATTATCGCCTATAGCAACCTTCCTAAAATATCGAATTTCGCCTTGCGTTATTTGCTTAGCTAAGCTTTGACTTGAGTATTTTCGAGAAATGCAACTTGGAAAAAAACTTAGCTAAGCAAAATTCGACAGTCTGAGTAGAAATTTAAGCATTTACTTAAGTCATGTACGAGAACTCCGCCCATATTTTGGGTTACATAATACTTGGATTGGACCAGTAAGATTGTTCATTACTGTCCCAGCAATTTTTGATCGGGCCAGTAATTTTAAAAATTTTTGTAAATCCTGACAGGGACAATATTTTTCTAATAACTAAAATTGGCTTTTTTATAACGTTCTGTACAGTGGTCCCTCTATTTTAAGACCACCCATGGGACCAAGAAAATGTCTTATATTGCAGGTGGTCTTAAAATAAAGGTCATTTAATACAGAAAATTGCCATTTGGGACCAAATCAAGCGGTCTTATAATCAAGGGTGGTCTTAAAATAGAGGGTTGTAAAATAGAGG
>JAAUYG010102708.1_pt1 | contig 12244 bp, 14 predicted proteins | sample 7278091 | NCBI WGS metagenome assembly JAAUYG01 (sample SAMN14350201, study PRJNA611818) | marine sediment metagenome | isolation source: surface marine sediment (0.6m) | place: French Polynesia: Moorea | collected 2018-08
GCAAAGGCCAACTTCTGATTCAAAAATGGGCTGCAAGTGAAGGTCAAACAATGTGATGAAGTTCATTCTGAGTTTGCTTGCAGCAACTGCAAGAAAATGATTGCTAAGCAGCCAGAGACAAGGACCTTATTCTAGAGGTTTGAATCAAACAGGAAGGTCATTTATGGTGATGAGCCTCATTCTAAGTCATTGAGGCCAAGATCATTCATTCTCTTCCACATTTGTGCAACATTGTCCATCAGGTAATTTGTGTCAAATCAGGCATTCAAAAATATTTGCATGATGAACATCAATTTTGCAACATCTTGACCTTCATAACACGCAGAGCACAATGCTCAATGCCAATTTGCAAAAAGTTTATTTGTTAGTACACAAGGTGTGCCCAAAGAGTTTACTGTGCAATACCTGTTCTTGGACCACTTTTTGCATAATCAAAATCAAAGGCTCTGACTTCCTAATCAAAGGTTGGGAAATTATTCCAGAGGACAATTAATCATTCCTCAAAAAATATGCAGGACTGAAGTCAGCAAAACAAAAAATAACAAAAAACAGCCAGGTGGGAAGAACACCCAAAACCCAGTTTTGAACAAGGATTTCAGAAAACTGCTTCAGAGGAAAAACTGCAGTGCCACCTGGGCACAAATTTCTTGGTGAGAAAAACTTTTCCCCTGTGAGGGAAGTGTGAATCTGCCTTAGTGGTCTCAGTTTTGCTGTGTTCCCTGTGAGTTTAAAACTTTGGAAAAGGTAAAAAGTTCCTCATCTTCCTCTTTGAATTTCAACACACTGCAAGAGACCTATTCTTGCCGGCAATTGACAGCAACCAATAAAAAAAACTCCAAAGTTTTACCTACCTGCGTGAACTTCTTCCTTTCTGGCTCTTTAGTTGATGGTTTCTGAATCGGTCAGCATGCAGCTTTGCAAATGGGAAATCACTGGAGGACAGTGAAGAGCAGCTCCAGTGGTTAGGCGCAACAATTTCAGTGGCGGATTCAAGTCCAGTCCCATCCAGAATCAGAGTTCATTTTCTTGAAGGGATCTTGGTTTGTGGAAATTGACCAGTTTTCTCTTTAGTGCAGAGGATTTTGTTTTCACCTTTTCAGGAAAATTTTTTTCTGGCCGACCATTGACACCGCTGGGTGGAGATATTGTTGTTGCCTTGCCTGCCATGGGTGGTGGTATAAAGGGAGTGCCGTCGACCAGTTTGCTTTCCCTTGCACAGCTCAGTGTCACGCCCACCTCAAATTTGCTCAACAAGAACGAAAAACTGTACGTTCATTGCTGCTGATAGAGGTTTCCTGTGGAGTGTGAATATTACTTGAGACAGTGTTTTGAGTTTAACCTTGACCAGTGTTTGAGCCAATGATAAAGATAGGAAATTCATAATGCACCCATGTTTAACTTCTTATTCCTGTTAAAGCAAATTCCAGGTGAAGTGTGACATTGTTTCCAGTTGAAGTGTGAAAAAAAGTAGAGTGAACTGTTATTTCCATTAAAATACATTATGACCTTATACTTCATCTAGAATATTTCATACTTCAAAAAGAATTTGTTTCAAAAAATATTTCAAAAGGAAAACTCAAAACACTGTTAACTCAAAACACTGTAAAACTCAAAACACTGTCTCAAGAAATATTTATCCTCGTAAGGAAGGGAATACAGGCAAAGCTGTCAAAACAATTGCCTGGGGGAGCAAGTGAAAAGTTCTCACAAAAGGCATCATGCATGTCAAGACAGTTCGTGAAATCCAAATTTGCCACTTGTCTGCATGGGAGGCAAACAAGAAGTTCTCACAAAAAATCATGCAGAGACCACGGAAAAACACCTTTTGCCAAAAACGTATGCGGACAAGAGAGATTTCTGCATTGAGCGGGACACTGCTTCCCCCCCCCCAGAACCAGCTCATCCGGCGTCAGGATGCGGACCTGACCCAGTTAAGTGCAGCGCGTACCTTCTAGCGCTCTCTGGTCCTGGTGCGCCAAATGCCGCATCTGCGATTTGTCACTTTGACCGAGAACCGGATAAAGGTGCATGGTCAGTCTGCTGCAGGCTGTTGCTGCTGCTGCTGCTGCTGCTGCTGCTGCTGCTGCTGCAGTGACAACTTCTTTTTTTCCTTTTTTTCACTTTTTGCGGCAGGAATATCACGAATAGATGTTCTGGTGCTGTATTCTGAAGAGCAAAGAGGGTCAATGTGACTTCATTGTTTCCATCATTCTTCCTTTCCACCACACGGGTTTTGTCATGTCTCAAATAAGAGCAACGATGCGCATCACAATCTTGATGGACCTACTGCAGTGGGAGTCATCGTGAAAATCTTAGTTTCTGCATTCAGCCTGGCTTTTTTTGGAAGAGGTCGCCAGCCACTTAGCGTGTCAAAACGCTTTTCGATGAATCTGCTTCTCAGCAAAAACGGCACAATGGAATGTTTAATCCTCAGCGGAATAGCTGTGTCCCTCCCTGTTCATTTCTCCTGATTTTCACACGGGGCCAAATCAAAATGTGAAGCCGCATTTGCAGGGATATTTCCTGTTAAGAACTGATGCCCCTGTTTCAGGCAAGATCTGAGTGGACGTCTTTGGTTCACAAAACCAGAAGCCACACCAAACGTGTGGATGCCCTGAAGGTACATCCCGCAACAATCTGCAGATATACTGCTAGGGAGAGATTTGTCTGCAACATTTTAATTTTTTCTTGAAATATCAGCAACACTGAAGAGTCAGAAAATGCCCAACCACACCAACACCTAATGCTATCAAAAGTCAAAAATGATGTGGAAGAAAATCTGGAAAATACCCAATCACAAAAGAGACACAGAAAAAAAAATGAATGCATCCCTCAAATGCCCGGTGCTCTGTATTGCAGGTATGAAAACGCCATAGATCAACGGGGGTTACGGATACCGCTTTGTGAACAGATGATCCACTTGCAATGTAATTGCACCAATAGACAGCCAAGACAGGCAAGTCGACAGTAATGCAGAGATCAAGCCAAAGTCTTCCAAATGCTTTCCGCCTTTGATTGATGACATGTTGCTATTCCCTGGAGTACCCTTCCTGGTCCTTTCATCAGACTTTCCGAAACATTTGACATTGCTGTCCCTTTTTCCTTTGGGAAATCAGAGGGTAATTTTTTTCTGGAGACAGAAGGAGAGAGAACAAATCTTTGTGGGTGGTGGTCATCGTGAAATTACCACTGGCTTCACCGTAATTTATGAATCCGCAGCATCGTGCACAGGAAAAAGGCTGCTTGGTGCTCATTGGATGAGATCACTGTTTTCCACTTTTGCAGTCTGGCAGGTTAAGGAAAATTTTGGTGAGGGTGGAACCACAAAACATTTGGCACAGGTGCTGGGTCAACATACATTTGTACATTTGGGCCTTTATCTGACTTAGAAAAGATCCACGAGGCAACGAGCCTTTGTTGCAGAAATGAAGCACATGCATGAAAATGAACCCAAACCCATCAGTATCTTCACTTTATTGTCATTTATTTGAAAACTGCTCGAGAAAATGTCTGCACTTTTGATTTCTTAAGCAAAATTTTCTTTGAAGTTTTCCGAGGCAGAAAACAAAGGTACTGCAAGTGTTTCTTCTCGGCGTTCCTCATCATGAACACTACTTCTTTCTGGCTTTGCTGCCAAACTTTGATTTCACGAAAATGCCCAGGGTCTGTAGCGTCTGTGGACCTGAGCCCCTAGGGTCAACATTGCATGCGAGATTTTTCTTTATTTCAGAACAGGGAGGTATATTGAAGAACAATGGTGACCAAGACCACACTACAGTTGCCTCCTGCTTAACCCAAATGTGGATAATCCGAATTTTCGACAATTCCAAGTCCTATGGAAATCAGTCCTATTTCTCATGTTAATCTGCCCACTTAATTCGAAATATAAATTCGAAAGAATTTTACTTGGTATTACTTTTTTCGAATTTAGCAGGAGGAACCTGACGGTCTCGTTTTCTCAGTACATGAGATTGCAAATCTCGTCTTTCTTTCAGCTCAACGCATTTTGTGGGGTTACCAGCCCTGTGAAAGATCCCTTCGAAAGTAAAAGCGACTGAGAAACCAGACATGTTGGGTCAGCGAGAGATCAGTTATCAAACTCCAAATGGAACTGCAAGCATTTGGTCATTGCAATATTTTCTCACGTGGTGACTACTCAGGCAATACGCTGGCCACGACATTGAAGAGAATTTGATGAACAACAAGGAAGCAGAATAAAGAGAACCCGCCTCTGCGGGGAGAGAGTCTGTCGACTGTGAATGCGGCGGCGACGGTGATAGATGGTTGGCTGTCATTCCCTGAAGCATCTTTCTCAGTCGTTTCATGAGGGTTTCCAATACGTTTCACATTGCTACTTCTCTTTTCCATTGGGAAATTAGAAGACAGCTTGCATCTCAAGAGAGGATCTCTGCAGGCAGGCTGAACATGAGAGCAGCATGTGTCTTGCTGTCCATGCTACACGCACCTTGGGACCCAACGGTCTCGTTCTGTTTGTGTTCGGTTTACATGGAATTACCTTTCCTTCTGATTTACGTGCAGATGTTCTTCGGCAATTCTCCGCCGTTCCCCACCAAAAGGCAATTAGCTGAACAACAGTGGGACACACCGCAAAGCATTGTCTTTTGATTTGGGTGGAAGTAGCTGTTTAATCTGTTGCCTTTCTGAAAGACGTCTCTGTCGGATTGCTTTCTTGCCTGTGCATCTCAGAGCCTTATCCCAGTCCGGATGACGTTTATGTTATCCCCCGTTTTCAGACATTTTTCATTTTTTCTTTCGTCTTTCTTACCAGCGAAGGGGCCTTTCGGACATCCACAACACAACAGTCTTTTTCTTGTAATGTCCTAATTCAGCCAGAACATTCTGACTCGGTTCTTTCGTGCACCATGCAATTTCGCAAATGGAGCTTTTTTTGGGCAGTGACTTAAGTGAATAAGGTTTTCTATTGTCCACGGCCAACATGGAACAGGTGAAGTGAATTTCACTGCTGTTCTGTAAAAGACATCACTAATCTCTCATTGCTGATCACAGAAATTGGGCAGACTTCCCTGCAGTCACAAGGGACACTCGGCTGTCCTGCAGAGCGTTGTAGACATCCATATTGATTATGTCTGTGCCTTTATACCTGCGGAAATAGCCCGACTTAACAGAATGCAGAGCCTGAGAGCCGCTTTCGCTTGCGCTTTGTCCAGAGATTTTTCTGCAGATCAATTTTTCCTCACGTCTCATTCACTTTTGTGAACTTTCTCATCTGGCTTGTTATTACAGTGAAAAGTTAAAAACTGAAAATTCGTTCAGCTGTGGATTCTCAAACCGAGAATCATGAAACAAAACCAAGTGGTTGTTTTCAGTATCATTTTCTCTATCTGCTTAGTGGTACAACAAGCAAAACCTACACAATTGTAATGTATTCTGCGGTGGGTGTAATAATTAAACGATGCAGAAGGGTATTCCCTAGGGCTCTCCGTCTCTTGTGCCTGCGAAGGAAAATGCCTAATCAGATTTATTCATCCCTAAACATAAAGGAATTACTGTAAGAACCTGCTTGCAAATAATGAGCTTGATTATTTCTTTGGCAAAGTCTTGGCGTTCTGTTCACGGAGAGGAAGTTTTCTTTGCATTCTGCTCGCTGTCATTTTGCTTCGGTAGCGTGATGCAAATATGAAAATATTCTCACGTAGAGAACGAAGAAGGGAGAGATAAATCTCAAAGTTGTTTTTTTTTGGGGGGGGGGGAACGTTTTTGCTGCAGCTGCAGAACACGTTAAGGTGATAATGAGTGCAGAAAAGAAGTGGAAATGTAATCAGAGGAAGAAGAGGAACGCGTAAGGGAAAACTTAATACTTGCTGGAAGACTGCAGCGAGAATCGTAATCCCTGCGAAAGTCTTGCCTTTCACTAAATCAAACATCCGCGTGGCGCTCACTAATTCAGTTTGAGGGAGCCTTCTTTGCCTGCCATTTCTGCCTCTGCCCACAACTTACTTTGGTAGCTCTGAAACAAACTTGAGAAGCACAATATGCCCGATAAGAGCCAGAAATCTATTTGATCAGGAGGAAACAACCCCACGCGAGTCCAAAGGGAATTCTGACACTGACTTTGCTGAGCAATTCTGCTGCTTCTTTATCTTGGCCTGTCCTTTTTTGCGGAAACTGTTTTCCTTCCGATGAACGTTGCTATGACTTGACGCCAGATGCGTACTTTACAGGTGCGAATCACATATACACGAAGAATGTCGCTTGACTGTAAACTAAGACTCATTGTTGAGCAGTAACCGATGAAAAAGTGGTTGCCGTGGAACTGTCTGTTTAATAATGCACGAGTTGTTGTGTGAGATGGGAGCTCCTGCAGCTGCAGGGATAATTGGCCTACAGCTGATGTCTGCGAGAAAGGTGTTCTTTCCTCATTCACGAACTTTACGCCATCGTACTGTCAAATTTTGCTTTGCTCACCAGATATGGTTCGTCCAAAAATATCTGGGTCAATATTGAGGTTGAGTTCCACGTCAGTTCTGGAAAGAATGGCACCATGATTTGTCTCGCCAAAAGCTGGTAGATTTCCTCCATGAGTACCTTCCCCCCAGTGTAACGTGCTGGAGAGGTTACGGCCATCAACAGGCGCCCCCTGGGAACATTGCAAGGACACGTGGACTCCGGTTAACACCAGCAGGCATTTCCAACTTACAAATGCTAGAAATTGCCATTTTAGTCTGGGATGTCTGGAGACCACAGGTGCCAGCTGCAAGAACGCCAGCAGAAAGTGCAGTGCCTCCTCAGAACGCCTGCTTTTTCAATCGCAATTCCAGGTATATACCTCCCGCTTAACAAGAATGTGGACAATCGGAATTCCCGGCTTATTCGAAGTCCTATGGAAATCATGTGTAGAGCTCTTGTGTTAATCTGCCCACTTAAGCCTAAATTCACCAAAATCGAAGTATTTTAACTTGGTATTGTTTTATCGAATTAAGTGGGAGGCACCTGTAAATGGAAGTGAATTCACAGATCAGCCAAAGTGAAAAGGCCTTCATGCTTACTGAATCAAGTGCAATGCACTTTCCTGTGACCTGTTTACCTGGATTAAAACGTTTCTGTTCGAGTCTATATATGTTTCGTTGCGATCGTATCTTCTCTGTCATGCTGGTCATGTCCGAAAAACTCCTGCTCAACTGATCCTTTTCCTGACTTTTGTGAAGCCTTAATTTGCGAGGCCTGATCCTAAAATAGCTCAATGGTCATCGCCAACCAAACAGCAGCGCCGCTTTCTTGCGTGCCATTTAATTCAACCGACTTTTGCAGAACAATTTTGTTGTTCGTTTTTGGTTTTTAAGTTTGTTGCTGGAAGCAAATAAAAACGAATACATTGTCTACAAAAAGGAAAAAACAGCAGCGCAAAAACCAACCAAAGCCGTGAAAACAACCAGTGATTTTCACCCTTACGTATCATCCAGCCAGTACAAAGAATGGTGCAGATCTAAACAACCATTTCTGGGTGTGTCACTTGCAGCCGGGGTGACTCTAAATCTCCAGTCGTCAAACCCACCCCAGCAATCCTCAGAAAATGGAAAGACACGCACTTCGGGCAGGAAAAAGAACTGTAAGCTGCTGGGAGCTGAGCCTGAGTGATTTATATCTCGTGGCCCCGCAGCGTGGCTGACGGCCACTTCCGTCCTGTGTGTTTGCCATCCGGAAGTGTACAATGGCAAAGGCCACCGTGCAGCGGCAACACCAATCAGTCGGCTTTTTCGACAAGTTCGCAATTGCTGTAAAATCGACGGAAGGATCATCTAAAATGGCCAATTTACACTGGGACAAAAATGTTTCCTGCAAAAAAGGAAGATTCACAGACTCCTTTGTTTCCTACCAATGTGATGACCTTTTGTTTCCATGGCTTCTGTCCCCAAATTTGCTTGAAAATAGCTTTCTAGTTCTGTTTGGACTTGCACTTCTGCCACAAAATTTCCCAATGTTGCTGAGCTCTACATTCGGCTGCAGGCCTTTGCGTGGACACATTGTGTTTCAAAGAACAAGCAGCAGGTGCATTTAGGAGCCAGGAACTTGTCAAGTGTTGAGCAATAGGAAACATGTTTGTCAAACTGGAGACTTACACCATCAATGGATTCATACCCGTGTGTAGGAGTTGTGATTTCCTGACCCAAAGCCCCCATTCAGTCTATGAATCACTCACAACAATATCAGCCAATCCAATTGTGTATTCGCTCGCCAGCAAAACCGAGGACGATTGCACATTCACAAAGGCCTGCTCCAATCCAAATGCAAAACAGAGCAGCGCAGATGGCTGAAGGGACTCACTCTGAATCTGAATCTGAATCCGAGCAACATGTCCGATTAAACCTGCATTTTTCCAGTCAGAGAATCAGTCCAAACTGTTGCATCGTAAGGCATTGCTCAGAAACAAACAAATCTGGCAGAGCAACACAACTGATAACTGATGTTTGCTGCTTCTGCGGCATTCATCGAATTCTTTTTGAACTAAAGCTGGGATAATGACAAAGGCATTAGTGCTGCCGGTACTTTCATGTAAAAAAAGAGCTTGTCGTGTGAAAGTGACGATATGTTTGTGGGAGGCTGGTGATTTTACTCCCTTTTGTCATGCAACTATAGCATCAGACTGGTTGTGGAATTTTATGCAACAGGGTTTTCGCAGTGTTGGATAACGTATCCAAAAAGACACGCAAGCCGCAATATACACAGAACAAAAACTTCAGTTTCGTTCGCCGGCCTCCCCAGTGAGTACGGCAGATGTCAAATTCTCGGATACTCGAAAGACTCCAGTCGATTCCACGTGCCAGAATGATTCAGATAAAACAAACACAAGCGGCAGCCATGAATGGACGATCCTTGTTAAATGATCGCTGCGCACGCCAAGTGATCTCAGCTTTTGGAATTGGATGACATGAGACGGAAATCTCTGAGGACGGTTTGCTCTTGCCCTATTTTTTGGCGAATCCAAGCGCAGTGAATCGAGGAAAACGAAGAAGCGGGCAGCATTTCTTTGCTCATTTTTTTCTTCCGCAGCACAGGACTTTACATGATTCCTCTGGGATACTTTGCCGTCGTGTAAAACATGGCTTACGCTTTATTGATTGTGTCTGTGTCTTTGTACTTGCGGACAAGGCCGGAAGTCGGAGGAAGAGGAACACCTCCCCGAGGGTCCAGCCTCCAGTCCCTTAAAGAAGAGGATAATTTAGATGTCCCATATGCCATGGCAGACGGAGCCTTTCAACAAAAGAACTGTTTCAGCATTCGGAACCAGGCTGAGACCCAGAGACTGAAATGCCATTTTTACACTCTTGTGAAGAATCAGGCTTCATGTTGCTTTCTTGGGTGGATGGTGAGTGCCGATCCCTCTGTGCCTGGAACACCACGTGATAAAATGTCAGCCAAACACCAGTCTTTTCTTTAAATGTCAAATTCGTTGTGTTGTTCAATTCTGCACCTCGTGCGCCTTGCCAGCGTCTAATCAGGTGCATATTATCAAAGGGCAGATGGTTGTGGTTTCACGTGAACAAAAAGGACAGGTTTGCCATAGGTAATTTGCAAATCAATTGGTCATTCTATGTTTTTCTGTCATCCAGGGTAAGACAACAGATTCTGGATTTAGGATACCTTGACCCCTATCATGGACGCCTGTGTGTATATATTTCTTCCAGACAAGTCCAGACCATCAGCTGAGAAAAAGAAAAAAGGCTGCAACATGCCATAAATTCACTGCTTTCCGCGCCCTGTTCCAATTGGGGTACAAATTGAATACTTTTATGCCAGTCACGCCCCGGACAGACCTCTTTGGTCGATTCCACTTTCATTTAGTGAAACCTAATTTGTGAAAGGACAGATAAGTGCACATCCAGATGACCATTAGAGCCTGCAATTGCGACAGCTTTTGCTTCCTGATGCTCGTTTTTGGCTAAAACCGTCTCAAGATCCGGAGTTGCAAATAGAAACTGGCCCAGCAACGCTGCGCCAAAGGAACAAGCACCAGGTCTCTTAATGGTCTTCGTGTTTCTTTGCAAATGAAGCAGAATTAAAGCTTGCAATCTATGGCAGTTTCCTGGGGCCTAAAGTGCTGTTTTCAAGGAGAACCCTTGTCCCTCTATTGTAGCAAACGCATTTGCGCGGACAATGCGAAGGAAAACGTGCGAAGGGCTTAAAAGCTGGTGCTTTGCTCACGTCTGAGAATTGGTTATCAATCGGCTAGTTACATGCTTGAGGATTCCATCAGTACTTTACAAGAGTGTTTGGAAATTTGATTTACTGGCACACAGCTGGTGCTTGAGCAGTGAAGAAAGCAACAACTGCCTTTTTTGCAGGTTTCCAATTGAATGTTGATTCATAAGACCGGGGGACGACACCCATCAAGAGAATCACGTGATGTCGGAGTAGAATAGAGTAAAAAAGTGACAGTTTTCCATTGATGAGATTGGCGCAAAGCGTACATGACAATGCTGCTGGCCTTTTTAATGGACTAATGGAAGATTTCCTTCCAGTGAAGGTCATACAAGGGGAGATTGCGTCCCCGTCGTAGCTTCTAATTGCTTTTACGTCCAGACCGTATCTCCCGAATTCGTCTAACAGCCTTCATTTAAGACCTCCAAATGTACCTTGCTGATGAATGCTTTGTTCTTGGGCTACCTCCTCACGCTAGTCTGAATTATTCAGTGCGTATTTATCTTTAAGAAGCTTAAAGTACATTTTCGGTTTGCGGCAGGCAGGATACATAGAGCCTGAGCTGTGGTCTTCACTCTTCCATGAGACACCCCCTGCTTCGGTGTTTGGCTTTTTCTTATTGCTCACAAGAAATTACAAACCAAAAACTGACTTCCTTATTCCTTGACTCAACCTGAAGTAGACAAGGCAATTGTTGTCCACCTATCCTTCTGAGTGCAAACAGGCATTTCAGGTGACTGGTGGGCCTGAGCCTGTCTGGTCGCGGGTTATTGATTGCTGCGCAACTAGCCCCTGGCATTTCCTATGTGTCATTTGCACGAATCCTGCAAGGTATTGCCACTCATTAATATTGCTGAGGTTGTTTTCCCACGTGTTCTCTGTGACAGAGTGAGGTGAATTTAACTTTATGGAGCTTGACAAATTTTCGCTCTGACTCCGGGCATTGGTCTGGTAATCTGTGAACCACCCCTCCAAAACATAATTGCAATTGTTTGCAACTTTCCTTTTGTTTGTCTTTTTTTCACATCATGTTCACCAATAATTTTTTCACCCCACACCTTTACATTTTGATGCATTTTTTTGGATGTTTCATACCATTTTCAGTTGATCAAAACACTTTTAACCCCTTGAGCACAATGCAACCAAGCACCTCTCTGCTCTCAAACGCAGGCACAACGAGAATCCACACACCAGGTGTGGTTGCCCTGCAGGCCGCAGATTTCCACACCTTTCTGCTGCACAGATTTATCGGAAGCACTTTTCAATTTTTCCTGACATCTGTACAGAACACTCAGTATTTGCCCAACCACACCATCATCTTAGGGCCAAATGCAACTACGTTTGAGGAAAATATTTTTGGAATACACCCAACCATAAAAGAGATATGACTCACTGATGTGGCCTGCATAAGTATGAAAAAACCCCACAGATTCCTCTTTATTGATGCAGCACCTCACGACGCAATGCTGCCAAGCATTCTTGTTTTGTGGTTCAATGAGACACATTTGCTTGTTTGCTGTCACAACCTAGTTTGACTTTTTTCATTTTTTTGTTTTTTTTTCTGCATTTGTGTGTAAAGTTCCCGGATTGACCTACCACGAGCAGAACATTCTGAACTGCACGACCGGCTTTCGTTTTTGTGAGTGGAACATCACAAAAACTTCTATGGAGCCATTTTCGTCTGGGATTTGGATTCTGCATCCACCATGATTCTTCTGTATGCGCACAGTGTGGGTGGTGCGTCACAAGCAGCTTTGGTAATGAGTTTTGAATGTTTTTACAGCACAGAAGAAATTCGCAAAACGAAAGCACTCGTAATTCCAGGAAGCTGAAGAATTTGCATGTTGCTAATGAACCGCAGTGTTCACTACATAATGAGGACTTAATGCAAAATGACAGGATCAGCTAACTTTCTCATTTCTTATTGAAGCAGCGGATGGGTCCCAGAGGAGCCATTCTGCTTTTCGAAGATGCGCGGGCAAGACAAATGAAACTGATGCAAAAGCCCACTGTTAATCTGTGTTCGGAACTTTTGGGACAAGTCAGAGATGTGCTCTCCCGGACA
>JAAUYG010156364.1_pt1 | contig 12243 bp, 6 predicted proteins | sample 7278091 | NCBI WGS metagenome assembly JAAUYG01 (sample SAMN14350201, study PRJNA611818) | marine sediment metagenome | isolation source: surface marine sediment (0.6m) | place: French Polynesia: Moorea | collected 2018-08
GTGTTTTTCATTCTTGTATGTTGTAAAAAAATGCAAGGGGTTTTTTGGTTTTTTTTTTCATTTTTTTATTTTTGTCCAATTTATTGCATTTTTTGCTGTAAAAAAATTCGCGACCCCCCCCCCCCCCACACACACACACACACAAAGCCCCGATTATATGGAATATCGAAATGCATAGGCCGAAAAATACAAGCTACCAATATATATAATTCACTCGTGTCGACCTGGAATACAATAAGCTTTCTGCTGTTGTTTGTGTGTATGCAGGTCCAAATGAGTGAAGTTTTGGCAAATATTTGCAGTTAATACAAACCACGCAGAGTGTCAACCTGAGGTAACAACGTTTGTTCATTAATTAGTTTCCTTAATACCAAGCTTTTTTTTTTTTGGTGCTAATGCGTTCTTTATTGTAACATATTTGCAGGTTCAGTTAAGGCGGCCGGATGATGTGTCCAATATCGGAAATGTCGGTTTTGCTGTGGCTGCTGGATTCCGCACCAGAGTCGCCATTGAAAGAAAGATTGTAAGGACTGTAATTACAACTAATACCTTTTACAACCTCTCTATGTTCTCTCTTGTTATTTTCGTTCCTTTCTCTTTGGTGTTCTAGCGAATATCACACCAAGTCTTTCGTGAAATTTTTTTCATGAATGTACTCAAGACATATTAGTGTGATTATTGTTCCAGAATATAGAACTGCCAGCTCCATACGGTTCCTGTGCCTCTCCCCATCTTTCCCACTTCCCAGACAGCAACTACACCTCAGCCCGGTGTTTGTCTCAGTGTAAAGCTCAACATCTGGCTAGCGTCTGTCAGTGCCGAGATGTGCACATGAAAGGTAAAGGTGTGCTTTGTATGACATTTAATCGTCTATACATTTTTTTTTACTTTTCGCTGACACCAGTTTTTATTTGTTGCTTATGATGTTGGTGTTTCAGGCAACATTTCCCTGTGTGACTTTCCTGAGACGGTTGGCTGCCTGTTGCCTTTAAAATGTACGTACATGGTCACATTATGTTTATTATAAGGTTGTAAGGGAACCGTGTGTTCCAACCCTAGTATCCAGGGTGTCGAAAAATACAATTTTGACTGTCATTTCGAGTGAAGTGACACTTCTCGTGTGGGTTATTTTGCAGGAATTGGTTGTAGTGGGCAGCCCAAGCAGAGTTACTTATTTCGTAAATACCACCTTATGTAAACTATTTGCTTTTGAATATATCAGATGTGTAAGGCGACAAAGCCTTTACACATGCATTTTAACAAAGGGCATTCCAAGTACACGTGTACTTTAACAAAATTGGACAGCGTTTACATTTCAGATACTGGGTTTACCGATAATCACTAGTTATTTTATACGTTAGTACTGCGACTGAAGGCGGAGAGTTTATATAAGTAACATTGTATTTATTGCTGCTAGCAGTTCTGCTGTATCGCTCCCAACTTGCATGCTTGTGGCGAACGATTTATATAGTTTCTCTGCTATACCCCTGGTCAGTTCTTGAGCGGTCTAGCGAGCTGGACTGTAAGTGTTCGAAAGCCTGCTACCGGGAGGAGTACAGCGGGGATCTGTCCTTCTCTCACATCTCCCCGTCCACTGCTGATTCCTACTGGAACCGGAACAATGGCCTCTTCATCACCAAATGGCGTCAGGCCCTGGACCTCAGACATAGAGTTGAACCCCAAGCTATTTCAGATATGATTGGACGCTTCCATGATCTGTTTTCTGGCCTGGACAACTTTTATAGCCTTCTGCTGAGTAGGTTCGTTGCCAAGGAGTTAGGAATTGTCAGCATGATGATGACTGCACTCCAAGATCTAAAGGACATTCAGCGGACAGATATAAGCCGAAAACTGTTCAAATCTTGGGGTAACTTTGTTAGTGAGTTTTCCTCCCACTTGGAAAACAACATAAATATTGCAGTACACGGAGTGGCCTCGGCAGTTTCATCCAGTATGGACTTGGCTATGATCTTCGCTAGATCTAAGTCTGAACAAGTGTTTCCTCTGGTCAATGCTCAGTTGGAGGTCATACACAGCTCAATACGGCTTGCTGAGAATGCTGTAGACCAGGCTTTCAGCAGCCTGGAGACAACAACAGAATATCTACCAGACAACATGGATGAGAACAGGTACCTGAAATTGGACAAATGCTTTGAAAACAAACTGGGTGTACATTTCCTTTCAGACATGATCATCCAGGTCATTGAGAATATAACGGACTCCTCTAGTCTGAATTACACCTCTTGTCCAGGGAATGGGATCCCGTTTGAGGTATCATCTGTTGAAACTCTCTTGACAATGTCCAATGACATTCCGATAGAGTGTGTGGTAGGGCACGCTCTGCCACAGTATGTGGTCGCCCTCGAGAATCTCAAGTCATGCTTATCCTCCTACGGCGGTGTAATCTCAGACATTGACACCTGGATCAGTCAGATGGAAACGGATCTGAGCTCAGATGCCAGCATCAATGTCGGAATCTTCAGCGATGAAGTGAAATACAGACAACTGAAGCGGGACACGTTGGAACAGACTTCATCTTTCATGCAAGCCTTCTCGATCTATAATGCGACTGTGTTTGACGTGTGGAATGGGCTGTGTGGGCAGAACATGAACCAGATATTGAGATCGACCAAGGATGCTTACGTCGATGTGTCCCGTGATATTGTCAATGAATTAAAGCTCCATGTACAGAAAACCAGGTCTACACTCATCAAGTATTACCAGGAGGGACTCACAAAGCTCTCTCAATTTACATATTACTTCGAGAACAGAGAAACTAAGGAGTCTCTAGAATCCAATGCCAGGTCGTTGGAGGTGTGGAGAAAGCCAAGCTATAGCAGCGAGACTAACAGAGTAAGAAACATATTGTAGCTTTGCTAGCTTCAACCACATGTAGCTTTTAATGTAACCTATTAAGCTTTCCTTGGTTTGTAATCTAATATTAGTTTTCTGTTCTTTGATATTGAATTCTTCCTTGCGGTGATTTCAATGCTCCTATAAAATATATGTCAGTCTATGGCTTAAGTGCATAGTGCAAGTGCGTAATCTGCATTGTAAACCCTGCAAACAAGTCAAACCCCAGTTTCGATCGGCGGTCGTGGGATTATGCATGTATCACAATCCTTTCCAGATTAGTTTCCAGCATGATCCCGGAGTGTACTGGTATTCCTGGCCAGAGGGACAGTCTCTGGAGAACTTTATCCACACCAATGGACTTGACGTCATTACTGGCATCGTGGACAGCGTGCTGGATGATCTGGATAGCCTGCTGTCGGAAGAGAGTGACACTCTGAAGGAGCTTCGGCGGGCAGTAGACGCTGCGGGTACAGCACTCTGTGGTTCTCTGGAGAGTGTGGCGGGACCAGAGAGGAAGACTAAGGATCTCACGAGGTACTGTTAAACAGTTTGGGGTTGCCGATCTATGGCAGTAGTGCGTGGCGATTTCAGCTTTAAATTACAGTCAGCAGGAAAAACAATGTAGGCCTAATATCTACATTCAGCGAAAACAATGTAGCGTGACATTAGCTCATCAGTTACATCAAGGATAGTATAGGCAGACTATGTACCATCCTTGGTTGCATGTACGAAGTATTCAGTGACGTAATCGAAGTTGTAAGGGTGTAGCTCACCAATGGTCCTCGTCGTCGTCACAAATACAAAATTGTTTTCTTGCAAATCTGGGTGTCACGGACTCGCAAGTGACTTGTACAAATGTTCTTACACTGGTTAACCGTGTTCCAGAGATAACTTTATAGAGCTGGATATCTACTACCGCCAGTTGGAGTACAGTGTAGTAGAGCAACAACCGGCATACACAATGACACACTTTGCAGGTGAGTCAGCGGCATAATGCTGCAGTCTGTGAATTTATTAGAATACCTTTATTATTTAAACATTCACACTGAATATTTACATGTCCATTGTGATGACAATATGTACACGTTACAAACATACCAGCATATTAGGTAGAGTATGATTATGTTTTGCCAGTTGTAAAATGTCAGTTTCATCCTATTTCCAGCGGAGATAGGCGGTTTCCTTGGCTTATTGTTGGGGGCAAGTATACTAACGATAATAGAGTTCCTTGACGTGCTGATTACTAACGTCTTAGGGAAGTGGAAGGTTCAACCGGACACAAAAGTTGCTTGGACTTGATGTCACCTTTGGGTACCACAGTTACAATTACATCGCGCTTAGTCCCCGATTTTTGCAGATGTTTCAAATCTGACTTTGTTAAGTTGATGTCACCTTTGGGTACCACAGTTACAATTACATGGGGCTTAGTCTCCGATTTTGAAGATGTTTCAAATCTGACTTTGTTAAATATTAAATTAAATCTGTGATAGAAATGTGTCTACCAAAGACCAACTTTGTTTATATTAGGCGTAAATAGTTGGGTAAATAGTGTTTCTGATATGCCCATGCCATGTATATTGTTCTCATGGATGTCATCTGCCAATGTTGTCCAAAGTAACGCTGCATGTATTTGTTATATATAATACGGTTTTGTTTATTAAATAAGAAAGATCAGTGCTGATAGTGATCATTTATAAGTCTATGCTTTAAGTGTAGAACTATAAATAATGAAGGGCCAATTTTAATATCTGCATAATAGTTTGTGGTAAAGCAGAATAGTCACAGGAAAATAGATCTGTCCCTTGTCCAACCCAAATTTAATTCCCAGAACTAGGATGGTTTCAACAGCATACGTTACTAAGGAAGGCGTCGGAGTAATCATCTAGATAATGAACATGGGAAGATGAAAATGTTAAAGAATGGGAGCCAAAATGTACCTGTAGCACCTGTTTTATAGTGTTTTAAATACATTGTAACTTATATGTCTTAAAGTAATGGAATGTGTTTAACTTAAAATCCTTGTGGAGAAATCATCGAGTCTTATATGTATATAGTATAATTTCACCTTTGTGTCAGTACATGTAAATACCTTTGGCTGATGTTTTCATGTTTCATTGACCCGGTGTTAATTAAATTTCTTACTAAATTTTTTACTTAAATGAATGTTTATTACAGTGATTTAATATTAAATATATTGTCGAATTTCAAAAAGGGAGACTTTGTTTAAAGGATGTTGTGGTACCTGTGGTCTACTACTTTGATGTAAATTACTGTTGCCGCATACGAAATAAATCCATCTAGTCGAATGCTTCAACGTACTCTTGCTATATGTGTTTGTAGTTTGTGGGCACTGGCCGTATTTTCTAGCACTGAGTGCACCACACCGGCCACCCAGTTATTCTGCAGCTTATATATGTGCACTTTTTAAAATTGACATAAAACATTATCCCTTCCGTGGCTTTGGCTAGGGTTGGACAATACGATCGATCCTAGACTTAACCCCAGTCTGGGGCTTGCGGTGGTTCCGTTGATACTTTATGATAGGCCTGCACCCCCTTCAAGGGGGTGAAGGCCTGTCAAAACCATCTCCGGAGCCCTTACTACACGTCACAGCTTCTGGGATTATCCTAGACTGAACTCTTAATCTCTCAAGATCGAATCTAACAATATGGGTGGACTCTCCATATATGACTGTCAATATGACTGTCAATGTACTATATCATATTTCTTTATGACATACCATAGAGGCCTAGAGGCCTGCGGTCAGAATTTCCTATTGTTGTTATCAAGCCTTACATCAATACATGCGATAGAGTATGATTTTTCGAAGTCGCTTATAACTTAAAGTGCTCTGTTGCCTTGTACCCTTTATCCTGTGATATTTGCGTTAATCTCCCATCTTCCTAGGTGCATCATTTAATTGTTGAACAGCCAAAACCTGGTTGTATTTACTTTTGATGTTAACGTAGACAAACATGTAGAAGTTGTCAACGTTTGTAGCGAACATATGAAACAGACTTTTTGATTTCATAGATAAGGATATATCTGATTACACTGGTGATTACGTAACATGAGGCCGAGGGCCCTTGACGTTCTGTTTGTTCAGTTGCTAGATAGGACTACGTTGCGTTTATGCCTAAGAACTATGTAGCTACTAGTTATGTCACTGAGGTGACTGATCCTAATTTGTTTGTATGTATGTAGACATTGAAGGCCAAAATGACTTTTGTTAGACAAGGAATGATGATTATGATGATATCAAAGTTTAACAGCACATCAACACCAAAAGGGCATACAGTGCCAAAGCAGGTATAAACTGCCCTATGAGTCTAAACAGAGTCCACTAGAAAAGAATATTATGGTCAAATGAGTGCTAAGTCCAAGATAAAATGTCAATGTACCCTATATACTGACACTCGAGGAATCGAGGCGAAAAGGTGTCCCATATATGTTGTACCAGCCTTCTTCAGTCTCAACTTTCAATTCAACTTGCTCTGCGGGCAACCTTTTTGAGTTACAGGTCAGTTTGAGGCAAGTGCACCAAATGATCCCAAAATAATCTTGAACACTACAAGGCCAAATGTACCCCATATATGCGTTAGTAGTGTCCCAGAGTCCCACATATCAGCCATTCTTGAGTTAACCCTACCAGATCAAAGGTACACCATATATGTATTTCTCCTGTTACGGTAAATATTTAACACCTTGGTTCTTTTGCTTGTGAGTTCCATAACAAATGACAGAATGCTAAAGGTAAAATGAGCTATTATTTTTTAATTAAACATAACACTTGAATAGTAAATTGCAAAATATAACAAGAATTAATTAACAATACAACAGTGAAAAATATAGGCAAGTTTCAGAAACATAATACCACAACACAAGTATACAAATATACTCACATAATGTTTAGTTCACAAGGGAAAAGTAGTGCGTCGTAACAAGTGTTGATCTCTGCATGATCCTGGATTTTACTGAATTCCGAGATAATAGTTCTTGATACTTCGTTTTGGTAAACGTGATAGTTTTTGTCCTCGAATAATAGTTCTTGAAACTCCAGAGACCTTGCAAATACCGTGCATACGAATATGTGTTACATTCCGGCAGGCTCTTCTCTTCACAGGCCAAGCACACTGACAGACTATCCAGAATCACTACAATTAAGCGCAGTGAATGTCTGTATTTCTGAACTGGCTCCACTAGCTTCTACTCGCAGCACAATCAGTTGTAGGAATCTCAACATGGGATTCCTTCACCACACGGCCAGTTCTTCATATGACAGTGTCAAAACACTTCACTAAACAGGCGTCACCTCCCTGTATTGGTAACTCGAACTACCAGCCTTCGTAACTGGCAACAGTTAACTTCTGCTGATTAACTACCACAACTGACATTGTAGATCAAATCTACAAGTACTCCATGAAGAATATGATGACAAAGTGACCATGCATCTCCCTATGAACAACAACCAGACCTGGTCCAACTCCTACAAACTGAGGAAGGACAGATGCACAGCAAGAAATTCCAGGACACTTTCAGACATCGCATGACGGATCTATGGAATGGTCTACCCTCTGATGTTGTGACGGCTCCTAGTATCTCCTCCTTCGAGCGTCGCCTCGACAAATTTTGGGCTTCTCAGCCTATCAGATTCGACCATACAGCACAGTTTGAGACTCGGGTTGCCACTTCAGATCTGGAAATTAAGGCTCAGTGAACCTGCTTCTAGAAACCATCTAACTGTATCTAAGTGTAAGTGTAATGTAGCGGACATCATCTATCGCGACCGACTATATCGCATTCACTGTTTCGACGCAATAGCATACAAACTTACTGGCGTGTTGCATTTCAGAACATGTACACGGGGAATCTCTAGTTCAACATACAGTCTTATAACTGTAACGGCGTCAGCTATGGAGCCCTCTTCAGCAGGCCGATTCTCAGGTTTCTCTCTCACTCGGCGTCATAGCTTACACCGACTGCCCGCGCCGCTCTTTCAACCTCATTTATACACCACGCCAACTGACGCTTTCCCGAAAGAATAGTTCAGTATTCCACACCATTTAAGCACATTCAGGAAGCGACAGGGGGTTATATGTAGCGTCGTTTACGAAACCTCCGATAAGTATTGAACTTTACCAGTCGTCAGCATACACGCACATAACACTCAAATTACACTCCATTTTGGTCAACAGCAATCCGTTTTCAAGATACATGATGGTAGAAAGTCGGACAATAACCGAATGACCTCACAATGACCTTGAAAACACTTACCTGTCAAAGGTACCATGTAAGACTAACCACTCACCCCCGAAATCCAAACTGCTATTGCATTCTATGACCAGGCCTTTTTGAGATATTAGTCTGCCAAAAATTAGAATCGCACCGAATGACCCCATACTGACCTTAAACACTCAACAGTAAAATTTCTCTGTTTACAATAAAAAAATGACCAGCCCTTTTTCGAGATAACAAGGTTGATGAAATAAGAAAAAGCGGAAATGCACCGAATGACATCAGAGTGACTTTGAACACTTAAATGTATCCACTATTTAAAATAAGTACTCAATTACACGTACACCTGAAATTTTGGTCCTTTTCGCTCTATGGCAAGCATTTTCGAGATCGGTGGTTGTAGCAATTCAGACAAGTAGGAAATGCAGCGGAACCAAATTTTTGGCAGTCTTTTTAAGTTAAGCCTCATTAGTACTGCGATATCTTGAAAATGGCTGTAGAGGGAAACGAAGCCAAGTTGGGTCTAGTGGCAAGTACTTGGTGTATATAGGGTACGTATGACTGTTAGTTTTCAATATCATTTGGAGGTCATTCGTGCTGGGTTTTGCGATCAGGAGATCTCGTGTGCTAGGCGAGCATGATAACCACTACACCACAGAACCCGATATTAGCAAGACATCGCCAAAACACTTTCATATTATTATACACACAAAATATATTCGTGCAACGCCGCCATGGAGTAAAGTCACAATAAATCCTATGTGTAAATGATCTACTGTATCCAATAATTTACTCAGGCTATTCGCTATAGTTTACCACATTTACGGCATTGGTAACGATATGAGTTTTAGTTTTAGATGTGTAATCACCAATTTCATATTGTAATCAAACGTTATGAGTTCCGCATATCGTCTCTAGTTTACATGTAATTTAGCAAATTGTTACAGTTTGACACTAGCTGCTACCAAGACGTCTCATGTCAGCATTCACAGGGCAATATGATCAATGCACACGCTTTCTAGACATACCACCTTCACTATTTTATATTAAGATTCCTAGTTTTGACTCGCAGTAATTATCTGAGGGCACAGGTACGAGTTCCAAATGATATAGACAAATAGCAGAACCTGGACACACTATCAGATGCTTTACTGGGACTGGTCATTTTCTGGGCTCAAACGTTCCTTATCGATAGGTGTCTGACGTGTGTGGGACGAAATGAAGCATTCCACCTTGGGAGGCCTTCTATTTGAATTTTACTATTGTGTTGTATAACGATTTTTTAGGCCAGACGTTACTGATAAGTTCTTGTGGAAAGAAGTATACTACAGTTGTGCATATCAAAAAGTGTCAAAAGGTACTCTACTAATGATAGCGATAATGATATCTTCATCGGTGAGACCAGCAATTTGTTTCACCTACAGCCCTTGCTTTGTGAGTGAAGATGCCGTTCTGCCACTACTAAAAGGGGAATGATGGTCACAGTTTCCATTGGAAACCAGGGTCCAATATGCTAGACTAATTTGAATATAATATCCCCATGGATTTATCCCAGTCATCAGAGCCACATATATGACACTTTTGGGCACACTGGGGCATAATAGATTCTATGTAGACTCTTCGGCGGATACTTGCCCCTTTGTGGTATAAGGTCTCGCAACCGAAAGACTGCTCTCCTTGTTGGCATCTGTTGGAGCGCAAGCATGATATAAGGTCATGGGGATATGTAGATCAACTACAATCTCTCGTTCCAATCATAATGACAGACGTAAAATAAGAAATTATATTCTACTATACAGAGAACTAACGTGAACCAGCGTCAAACAACATACAGTACATGTATTAAAGTATGGCACGGAAGAGTACATCATATGTGCCAATATTTCCTTTACTTTCTTTGTTTCTTTATCTTTCTCCTTTCTTTCTTTCTTTCTGTCTGTCTAAATTTCTTTCCTTCTTTGTTTGTTTGTTTCTTTCCTTCTTTCCTTTCTTTTTTTCTTTCTTTCCTTCTTTGTTTCTCCATTCATTCTTTCTCCTTTCTCTCTCTTTCTTTCTTTCTTTCTTTCTGTCTTTCTTTCTGTCTTTTTTTCTTTCTGTCTTTCTGTCTGTCTGTCTTTCTGTCTTTAATTCTTTCTTTGTTTATTCTTCCTTTCTTTCCTTTCTTTCTTATTTTCTTTTTATGCTTGTTACTTTCTTCCTTTCTTTCTGTCTTTCTTTCTTTCTTTCTTTCTTTCTTTCCTTCTTTCTTGTAATATATTTTAACTGGGCAGGCCAATTACTATGGAACATGTATTCCTTCTTGGCGCCCAGTAGACTAGCAAAAATAACCATAGTCAACAATCACACTTAAAGTACAACAGACACGTTAGGCACGAACTGTGTACACTTGTTTAAAACAGTGCGTCTTACATTGTCACAGCATCACGTAGCATCACTCTGTCCATTTCCATGGAATGTCACTCTGTTAAGTGACACATTGACTGCACATCTCAAAGCTTCTCAGCAGTACTTCTCAATCATGTTGTGACACCCTTGTAAGATATGCATGCGCCACATGGTTAAAATGATTAGATAAATATTGCATCTATGCATATATAATGCATCAATAATGCATCGATGTGAATCCAAAACCTTTACATGCTTTACGCACGGTCAACGTGGCGCTAAATGTATGTTTTGAATAATTGTTTTGTAGCTTACATGTAATACTCTTTCAGCCTGTTTTTCATACGACATAACATTGAAACCTTCTGTGATAACTTTTTACAATATTTTAAAATGTATAGCTGCTTATGACAAATCATTACTTAGGAGCAGACCCAGATAGAGAGCTTCCTTAAAATCCGACAATACAGTGAGCCGTGGTGGGCGTTTCTTGCTATCCACACTCTTTGCATGTGGAGTTAAATTAGTGTCATCTGGTTTTGTACATTATGTAATACGTACTTAACACGTACACTGTCTGTTGTTACGTAACAGGTAATACTTCTTGGCTTTGTAATAAAGCCCATTTCAATCTACAGTCTGTTTGTCCATCCTCCACTTTAAAAAACTAGCTGCAGACTGCTTGGGATGATCCTGAGCATCATAAATACGCGTGGTTCTCCCGTCATGGAAATATTAAGGTTGCATTTACCTTATGTGGTTGCCGTCCACCGTGTTGCCCGACTTGCTTTTATTGCATTGTATTATTGACACTTGTTTGTCCCCGAACCAGAGACTTACATTGTCTACATCATAGTATATCAAATGTTGTAGTTCTATGACAGTGTCACCTTGAGTATACGTTATAGTGTTGACAAACTGGTTCACTGTTCATTCTGTTATGTGCCGCAAACACGCTGGAACGTCATCAATGTAAAGGATACCAGTCTTTTCAGTGTGTGGAGCAAGTCAGTACTAAAGTGTGTTTGAGCAGGAAAAGTCCCCAGTTAGGTAGTACATATCTACACTACACAAAAAAGTTAACGATATTTAATAGCCTTAACCTTTTTTGTGTAATATTTGTACAGACTGTGCCACGACCTCCTCCGTGACAGCTAGAATGTATTGCCGTAATCAATTGATAATCGTGGCCCTTGATTAACATTGGAGAAAGTGACAGTGAGTAGATACACCTGAAACATCAGCCTGTGCCAACGTTTTCACCATAGTGGAAACATTATTAATCAGCCCAAATCATTATCGTGGCTATGACGTTTGAGGTCAGTTTCCACTTTTCCCAGGAAACTGTCAGTTTTGTGCGAATTTGCCTGAAAACGTGACATCACGGATGTCAATAGATGGGGAAAAATTACTTAATTAAATCTAGGCTAGATTTAAATATCTATGTACGTGTCATGACGTTCGTACCATGTGGTAATTCGTCAAGCATCATCGAGGTTTTCGACAAATCAATATTTTACTGTTAATATTTTACCTGGCTTGCCTGCAGCTTTTTACAATTTTCTGGCCGCAAGCCGTGTGACCATCAAAAAGTGTCAAAGAACTTAACTTGCAGGAGACAGGTCTTCCGGCTATATTTTACTGATGCCATTGGGTTGACCATGTGTTGTTCGTCCGTCGCTTCGACGACGACCATCTAGTCATCAAACTTGGGAATGGGGTTGTGGTGGGTGGGTGCGCAGATGGCTTGTCAGACCAATCCGGGCA
>JAAUYG010022833.1_pt1 | contig 12241 bp, 7 predicted proteins | sample 7278091 | NCBI WGS metagenome assembly JAAUYG01 (sample SAMN14350201, study PRJNA611818) | marine sediment metagenome | isolation source: surface marine sediment (0.6m) | place: French Polynesia: Moorea | collected 2018-08
GCAAGGAAGCTAACTTAAGCTGGATGCCTTATATCCTCATTTTGGCACTGTATGACCCTTTTGGTGTTGATGTGCCATTAACCTTTGATATCATCATCATCATCATTATTATTACAGGCAGTAATCAGTTGGGTGTTTTGTGAAGCAAAGGAGGGTCCTGGGTGACTTTTAGCCTGCAGCTAAATTGCACACTGCATAATTAGCCAACCAACACTGTTTCACTAACTCTTCCCCAAAATAGTCCGACATGTTATAACAAGTCAATTACTGTAAATTCATTAATGTTTGCGAGGGATTTATTTGGCGAATTTCGCAACCATCTTTAAATCGCAAAAATAAATACCTCGCAAACATGATTCATGCACCTAGAAGTTAACTAACAAGACCTGAGCTAACCGCAAGCATTAACATGGTTTTGCGAACATGGTTTTGTCTCAAAAATGCAAACATTAATCCCCGCGAACATTAATGAATTTACACTAATATTGAGTAGAATGACCTAAACTGCTCTAGGGGAGAGGTATCCAAAACATGCTTTTTTTACAGGAACTTCTTGTGGACTTAGAACTAAAAATCAAAAGGTTTTAAGGAGGATTATTTTACAAAAGAAGAACAATTTTATGCTGGCCTAAATTTGCTGACACGAAGTTTTTTTTTTTTTTTGAAACAGAATTATAGATGAAAAAGGCAACTTTACACAACTCACAGCAGAGTTAGGTTGTTGGCCGTAAAACTGAGTTGGCAGGGACCAACGATAAAGGAAGCCCGGAGTTTTCGGTAGTCAGCAGGTTATACTTATGTTGGCTGCTCCACATTTAGCCATCTTCATCTGAAGATCATCATTTGGGATTTTCTCCCACCTTCCAAATAGCTTCAGCCTCCCTTGCCACAGACTTTTGTCATTAGGGCTAATCCTTCCGCTTATTCCTCCAGTCAGAATTTCTGTGTGCCATCCAATTTTCCCACCCCCTCCATCCCAAACTTCACTAACTCCTGGGGTACAGAGATGGGTTTAATCAGTGCCACTCAGTGGCTTTAAGGTTCAGGGGCCTCAATCTTAAGCAATCTTAAGTTCAATTGTAGTCTATTACCAAAATGTTTCCCATATTTTATGTCATCTTAGGCCTGTGTCAAGCCTAAGGATTTATGTGAATGTGGATCTAGGAAAAGAAGTGAGTCAATGACTGGTGGGAGGAGCAAATTATCGCCAAGGAAAATATTGACTTGCATGCGAGGAATTAAGACGCCAAGCTTGTTAAAATTTTTTAAACTTTGTTGAGAAAACATATCGGACATTTCACATATGAATTTGGTGAATACTGGAAAGCCATACTGCATATACTTGTGAAGTCCACATTGGAGTTTTGTTATGCTTCATCGGATTCTTAGAATATCTTAGAAATGTAGTTTCTGAGAAACCAATGACAACTTGTCAGGTTATTAGGCTACATCTGTATATTGAGGTGCAGATTTTGCCATATGTGAAGACATGCTAAAGTATCCAAGGTAGAATGGGAGAGGTGGGGGGAGGGATCTGGCCCGAATGGTATCCTTTTGTTTGTCATCGGATGATGACCTATTCAAAAGCACTGAAAACATTTATAGTTTTTGCAGGTTTCGAGCACAATGTGCATACAAAAGGTGTGTTAAACCCCTTTTGAGCTGTAAAAAATTTATGCTGTCAGCTTTTCTTTCAGTCACTTTGTGTGGTATGGTTTGGGTATCCTGGGCTCTTTTCTTTTTGGGTGAATCCCAGTGTGAAATAGGGGTACTTACATGTAGAGAGATCAAGAGAAGCAAAGGAGGCCTAAAACCCAGCTGCAGTGGCATGGAGAAAGACCTGGCTCAGAGGAGGAGGGGGAGGAGAAGCAAAATGATGGGCGTAAGGGGAATAATTCGGTTGGCTAGTCACGGCACCATCATTATAGCCCCAGGGGAAGCAACCAGTGGGGTGGGCTATTAAACAGTGTTTACTACCAATTTGCCAGTTTGGTAAAAAAAGAAAAATCTTGTCCTCCCCCCCCCCCCCCAGCCTTGTTGATAAATTCTTGAAGGTCAGGTATAATAAATTTCAGTTGAGAGATGTGATTGAGTTTTAATATGTCTGGGGAAGTTTCTGTGATGTACTATTTTAGCTCCCCACCTTGTCAGCACAGGTGGAGATGGGATGACGGTGGAGGCTGAGCCTAGAAGTAGAGATGTATGGACTTGTAGCTATGCCACTGCTCTTACATATGTTTGTACCTGAATGTGAATGTGCCACAAATTCTTAAGTTACTTATTCTTGGAAGTACAAATGTAATAAAATACGAAAATGTCCACAGGTCAAACAAATTCCATTTATATTTTGGAATATTTAATCACCAGCCATCTTTCAATACAGATGGAAATTCAGTTGGGGTGTAATAATGCACTTCCTACCATGCCAGTAATGTAAAGCACTCTGAGCTCCCAGAAAGGTTTAGTGGGCTTGGCAAGAACCTTAAAAGATCTGAAACAGGTTGAGATCTATTTCAGCTGAGCTGTAGAACAACCACCTGGGACAGAGAGATAGAGATGAGGCTGTGTTTCTGGGAATCACAGGGTGGTGGCTGCAATTGGTGAAACGTCCATTGGGTAAAAATGTCTGGCAGAGGATAGAAAACAAAAGCCCAATGGGTCATCTTGAGTTGGTTATCTCGGAGGTGGCATCCTTCTGATGTGTGGCCGTAATGATCAATCCGCCTTGAATGAATCTGTTCAACAAACAAGAGAGCTGCACTGCCCATTATGTTCCTCCCATTAAAATGATGTGCATGTGTGTGTGTGTGTGGGGGGGGGGGTACAGTACTATCTGTGTAGGTGCATCATGCATGATGATCACCTGCACCTTCTGGAACATGATAAGTTTCTAAGGATCGTCAGGCGGAGCTGTTAGAGGGAGATTAAAACGTGAGGAGGGACTTTGAACAGAGGCTACACACTAGGCCTGTCGTCAACCTGTAATGAAATCTGGCCCTGATACTGAACTCCCTAGCATTGGTACTAGCACTTGCACTAGTCCAGCATTTAGCTATGTTTGCAGCTTCTATAAATTTGGCCACCGTGTAGCTAACACCAACAGGTATTGCTCTAATTAACTACAGGGTACTTAAAGGCCCTAACCAGCAAAAATGTCTGTGGTCTGAACTGCACCACCCAGAAAGACCACCCTTAGTACACCTGCAATTTGCATAGCACTGTTGTAATCCCTCTTGTGGTGGTCACCTACCACAGTCTTGTAAATGAAGCCTGCAAAGATTCCATCCTCATTGAAAGATGTTGCTAGTAGCATTTATGGCTATCACATTTTGAAAAGCAGATATAATAAAAATCTGATAAAATTGATATATAAGATTATTGCATACCCAGTACATATGTACAAAATATGTTAATTAATTATGTTGTATCATAGTGTGCATGTGTATGAGTTGGTTAATGGTTGATGACTGATCACAGTGTTCCAGGGTGGCACCTATTATTAAGTATCGGGGATGAAGCCATCTTCCATAAACTTATATTATGTGTATTGGCTGCCAAAAATTCTAATAGGAAATGTCTGTAATAATCATCTCCTGTCTTATGTAATCAGACCATGACTGACCATGGTCAGACCAAGGGTAACTGTGGTAAAATAATGGTTAACCATGGTCTGGTTAACCATGGTGAGACCATGGGTAACCATGACCATGGAAGTTCTGTCCATATTGCCAATGTAAACCTTTCTTCCTCAGCCAGGTCCATCTAAGCAACAGATGTGTCTTGGAGAAAAACGGTCTGTTTGTCCAAACCCACTGGGTGTGTGTATTTAGGGAAGGTCCAACTTGTATTGTATAGAAAATTCCAGATGATCTGCACACCACAGATTACTTCAGGACTCTCAGGGTAAACATGTCAGAATCCAGAATGTACATTCGGGTTGCAAATTGTTTGATCTGGTCTGATATATGTTCTGTTTCTTCTATTTTTTTTTATGCTGGTAGCTGGTGTGATAATTTTCACTCTTGACTTACTTGACCCAAACACAGACTGAATACCTTCCCGATGTTTTACAGACAGAACCACCATTTCTCCAATGTTATCAATACAGAAATACTGTTTATAATGTATCTTAGAATTGTTGGTATTCTTTATCATACCGTAAGCTGATTTTTAGTACCCACAATTAATCTTCTGAGGTCATATCCCTTTCAACTATTATAACAGAGGGTACAGTGGTCCCTGCGATTTAAGACCCCTCTATTTAACAATTCCCTGCATTTTAAGACTGGATATCAGTGACACCGCCTTATATTTTCAGTATAAATATCCGTCTATCTTAAGACCACCTTCAATTTAAGACCATATTTTGCTGGCTGAATGGGCGGTCTTAAATCACAGGGACCACTGTATTGCTAAGTTAATTTCCAGCTTGCAGGTCTACTGGTATGATTTCCTGTCCTGTCATTCCTGGTCAGTCTGGAGCCAGTGGTCTTTGAGGTTTACAGAAATAGACAACTGGCAGATAACGTGCTGCTACTTGTTTATCTGGTGTCAGCAAATATTTGGCTTTCCTGCCCATTCCCTGTGACTGGTGGTTGATGCCAGAGGAGGGCCCAGATTCATTTATTGCTTCTCAGAGAAAGTTTCAGAAACCAACTCCAGTCTTTGCAATGCATTAAGCCAAACTTCGTCAATGGAAATCTGGCCCTTAAGTCTTGGTTTAAATGTGTCAACCTTTATGACACCAGGACCAGAAGGCACCTGCTAGAGACACCAAAGCTATCAAATGGTCTTGGGGGACTTCAGCTCTAATCCATCCTATCCATTACCTCAAATCAGGGTGTGGTACAGAATCCTTGTTTACAGGCTATCTTATGGTAGAGTCACAAACCAGGTGGACCACCCCCCTTTAGACTAACCTCCTTGATCTCCATCCAATCCTTCCAGGATCGGAATCCTGACCACAGACCCCCACAGCGAGTCTGGAATAGGTACTGAGGTGGTTTGTAGGTTTGACAGATTAATGATTGGTGGTTCATGTGGTTTGCCAGGGTTAATGAGCCTGTGTGGTTGGCGGAGGTGTATGCATTGCATTAGGCTTGCCACACACAGAAAAAAATGTTCTCAAGTGCAAACCAACAGCATTGTCTCACTGCCCAGTGCTTAGTCCAAGATGAATATTGTGGTTTTATGATTGTTAGAGGAAGAATGTTATCTCAGAAACGAAAATTGAAATATCCTTAGATGTTCCCCCTCGGATCTCCTGTCGCATGACCAGCCTCACATGACCAGGTTGGTCATCACGGTAACTGTCTGGTGACCAAGGCTGATGGAAGTGGGGATCTCGTAGCCTGGGTGACAGTTCAGGGGTTCCAGTGGCGTAACTGCCTATCTGCACATAAGCACTGTGCGTACCTTCTTGTTCCAAAATTTTTCAAAATGACCATAGAGAACCCCGCAGACCCCCTATAACATGTGTCTAAAGGGCTCTGCTTACCAATTAAAACAAGCCAGTTACGCCCCTGGGTTCAGGGTAGGGCAGTTTATTAATTTGTGGGCCGATGAAAACTTAGTCATTGAGAGACTCCTGCCACGACTCCTGTGACACCCTGGGTTGAGAGACCATATTTATCATGACCATTAGGTTGTCTTTGAATATACCATGCAGTACTGACTTTCATATGGTTAAATATTTTAATATTTTAGAACTAAAAATTTTATGATAATGAAATTACTCAGGATTTGTCACAAGTACATTAAAAAAGATATTTTGGGTCCTGAAAAAAATAGACATATGAGGTATTAATAGTCTTCAGACTAACGTACAAATTGAAAAATTGCTAATAGTTTTAGTCCATTTCTGATGCTGAAAGGTGTGGTATGGGTAGGTCTATGCATAGTGCATGTAAATTCTACTGTGTCCTGTCCAGGTATACAATTCTGCAGAGGTCAAATTGGCTCAAGGATTATACTAATGTGTAGGGTATTGGTGGTCTGCTCCCAAGGGTAATGGCCTATGTTTTGAACTGGGTGAGGACCCTTGGAGAGTGAGGCAGTCCTTCCCACAGTGACCAGGAGGGAATTCCACAATTGCTTCTGCCAACTGGGAAATGGCCTCTGAAATGTGCATTCAAGTTCCCTGGCTGAAATGGATAGCCAGCAGGCAAGGTTGTAAATCAGCATTGGAAGAAGTGATATTGATAATCAGTCATGATGGTTAGGGAACAGGAAGATATTAAAATGGTAAGATAATGTTACACTGGAACTCATGACAAGGGCCATTGTTGAATATATAAATATCAAGAGCATGTGTACCTGGATAAGTTCAGTTTGGGTAATGACTTGTTATAAATCTGTCAAGGTCTCTCAAACCTATTGGACTGTTGCTCAGAGTTTGAGGTTTGTGTTGTTGCTATGTCTGCGGGCTGACATTGCCCTAAGTGAGGGGTGCCAGAGATGATAAGTCCATTGTCTATGGTATTTCCCACTCAGGTGTTCTCAGTCATATCCCAGATAGACCCAGGGCCTTTTTGCCTTGTAGTAAGGAACAGATGGGCAAACCATCCCCCACTCAGGCCTGCCTGGCAGTCACATTTCCCCTACCTACAGGCCAGCTAACCAGTCCAGGATGGTACACTGGGGAAAAGGGGATTGTTCTGTTGCTCCAGGACAGTGGAAGAGTTGGCAAGAGAGAGAGAGAGAGAGAGAGAGAGGGGTAGCCAGAGTGATCCTCCAGATAAAAGTTTTGTTGGTGCACTCAGAATATTATACACAGGTGTCTGTAGCTGATAATTAGATGGCTGAGAGCTTGCTCACTGGGGGAGTGTCATTGGCCCTAATCTCCTTGTGTCTGAAAGATTCGCAGCCAGCAATTTGGTGTAATCCTTCCTAAATACTTACATCGGTTTATTACAGAGAATAGATTTTGAAGCACAGATTTGTATACAGGAGGCTTAGTGGGCTACATCCTCTGGGGTACATGCCACTTACTCTGCTTGCCTAGAGACCACATGGAGTTTTCCTGAAACAATGCCATCCAGACTACCTTCAGGTTGTTATGTTACAAGATTCCACTGACTCAAGACAATTGTCTTAGAAACTAGTACTCTTTTGGAGTACAGTGGTTCCTCTCTTAAAGGAGAGGACACCTCTCTAATAAGGACAGAATTATTTGGCAGCGAATACTATGCATGCCTTTGATTCTCCCTCTTGCCCAAGGACATCACCTCTCTAATGAAGACAGAATTATTTGGCAGATAAGGGTTGTCCCTATTAGAGGGGGATCACTGTAGAGCTGGCACTTGACCCGGCAAACTGTTTTAAGTAAAATAAGTTATCAGTATCACTTCATGACAGATTGCAATGCTGGTACTGTTTTCGTTTGAGAATTTGGGGGTACTGTTCGATAATGTGACTCAAAATGCTTACCCTGTTCCTGGTACGCAAGCGGCGGCTTACCCCAGTATATTATTTCGCATAATTGATAAATTTACAGGAAGAGCTGCCAGGAAGCGATGTCTGATTGCTTTCCGATGCTCTCAGACCCTTCATCACAAGGGTGCTATATGTGGACTAAGTTAGGTAGCATCCTGATGTTTGGGGCCAACAACTGGGTTGGGTACACAACTTCAAAGTCGTGAATAAGATTCCTGGAAGGCACTGTGGCTATGGTAACTCCTGTCTTGCCATGGCAACTCCTGTGTCTACCGTAACTCCCCCAGCATGCCAGAATATTGGCACAAATCAGGGGAGGATAGAACTTCCCATTGCTCATTATTAAAGATGGAGAGAGATGCCAGGCAGTTCCGGATGGGCTCAGATATGTCTCTTCTGGATTACGGGAGATTATGGAATGAGAGTTATTGCATCCAGCTGTGCTGTGTTTTGGGCATTGGTGACTTACCAGTTCCTTAATTGAGTCGGTTCTAAGTCATATTTGTATTACGGCAGTTGTTGAATGATGGACATTGAAATACCCACCATTATGAATAGTATACTATTGAGAATACTTGTATGTATGTGGAGCTGAAATAAAATATGACAGAATACTCTGATATCACCTGTACTTAATAATATACATAGAACACAAATAACTAAAACATTTGAAGAAAAAATGTTTAAAATTTCTTGAAGGGATTCAAAATTAATTCAGAAAAGTTGCGTAATACATAGGGTTATGTATGGTTACCATTTTCTGAAAAGAACGAAAGAAAACAAACAAGCAAACTAGCTAAAAGACTATTATGACTAGATTTCACTGTCCGAGTACAGTGGTCCCTCTATTTTAAGACCACCCATGGGACCAAGAAAATGTGGCCTTATATTGCAGGTGGTCTTAAAATAAAGGTCATTTAATACAGAAAATTGCCCTCTGGGACCAAATTAAGTGGTCTTATTTATAATCAAGGGAGGTCTTAAAATAGAGGGTTGTAAAATACAGGGATTACTGTACTTGTACTCAGCTAGTTTCTCCATTGTACCCAGAGATGCCCATTCCAAACCAGTCACCCTGTTTGTACAGGCAGTGGGGTAACTGCACACTGGAATCACAACTTCTGGAAATAATTTGTTGGCGTTTTCACCTCTTGTTGACCACATGTACCTAACTGAGGCATAGTAGGGGCTGTCACTATCATGCATGTTATCATGTTATCAGACAGGCCTTTACATGCTCCATTGGCCACATCTTGGGTTTTCTAAGCTGGGAACAATTAACAGTGCAGATTGAGAGAGCCTCCAAATTCTCTTTCAGTGTCTCACATTCTGGGTAGATTTACAGCAAGTGTGGAAACATGGCTCAGCCCATGTAAGTTGATTAGGTTAATTTGGGAATTGAAAACAGCAGTCCACCGGCCTGATTTCACAGGCATTACATTCTGAATTACATTCAGTGAAATTCCACTGGAAAACCTGCACCCGCCCCCTGGATTATGGTATTTAGTATCAGTACTCAGGGCGATTTATCTTAGAACTGCAGATGAAGTTCGCTGCCTATCACTTCAAAGACTGTCTTTTCAGATGTGAAATCAACTTTCCGGGGTTATACAAATGTTTCACCCTGTCTAAAGAATGATTTGAACCACATTATTTTGGTGTCCTTCAGTAAGAGAGAGCACTAAATAAATGCATTTATGGTTGTGGTACTGTAAGATTTTGACTTTAAAAGAAAGATCTTGGCTACATATTGATATGTAGGATATTGACTGTGTAGAGGTTACCCAACTTAACTAAAACTGACAAATGTCCTCCCCAAGTTCTTACTATCTGCAGCTGCATACAACCTCCACTGCCTGGTAGTGGAGGAAAAGACAGCAACTGTGATCCTGTTCCATCTTGGCCTGTAGTCAGCTACTTGAGGAGGCAGATATAAAACATCGTTATATGGTTCCAGCAAGTGTCTGGAATTTCAAGTACTTGATGCAGCCATTATTCAAGGTTATAATTCTGAGAGGACTTGGAAATATCATCAGAATTTCGACCTCCTACCTTGGAATGGTATAAGACTAAAACTGCTAACAGCTTATCCAAAACGTTTTTGAAGGCCAGAGAAGAGATGCTCTCCAGCGGTATTCAGCCATAAGAACCTCCATCTGGTGTAATGCACTTGGAGGACTGATCCAGACTTGTGTCTCAGTGAGTTTGTTCTAGGAAGGCCAAATCCAGATAACATCTGACTGAACCTGTGTGTCGGGATGACTGTGGTTTCATGATCTCCTGGATGGTGAATCTCCACAGCCCCCCCCCCCCCCCCCAAAAAAAAAAAAAGTGAAATAGCCAAATTCTCTGGCATCATAATGTAGAGAAGTGGCAAGTTTGAACTACCCTATGATATATATGGCCAGTGGTTTATTCTTGGCAATGAAAGATCTAAATGGAGACAGTCTGAAAGCTGCCTGAGCAGGTTACACTGGATATCCCAGAAGCCATTTGTGGTATCTGACTAAGCAAATACTGGTAAAAGGTGCAAGAATACTTAGGTGTTATTAGCTACAAATTTCTTGCCTACATATACCAGGTGGTGGTCAGAAAAATGGAGGTATTAATTAATAGCTTTTATCATCGCTGAGGCTGGCAAAAAAGTGAGCTGTCTTCCTGGTAAAGTGCAAGTCCTGAAGTTGGCACTGAGCCTTGGATACAGCCTGGACTGCTGCCAGATAGATCAATTTGACTGTCTGCTAGTGCCTAGCTACTGACTGTAGTTCTTTCATGGAGCAAACAGCCTAGACACACTATTGGTGAGGAGCTGGAGGCTTTAGAAGCCTGTATAAAGTCTGTCAGTCACACTGGACCCTTCACTGTCTATTGGAACCAGTGAAAGACATAGTGTTGGGGTTCTTCTCACACTTCCGAGTGTGTAGTGGAAAAAAAAACTTTTGTCAGTTGCTATCATTTGTGCCACTTTTCCAAGTAAACAGTTTTGAGTCAGGGAGTTCTGTTTCCCAACTACTTACTATGCAGTATCTTCTTCCCTTTGTGGGGCTGGTGCTAGCTGCCAAAAAAATCTGCAAGTCCATCTCAGCATGCTAACCAGTGAGGGCCAGACTTGGTAAAGAATGCAGCAGAGAATTGTGTCCTGATTGAGGTAATTATTGGCAATGCAAACCCCATACAGCTCCGGGGATGCTGATTCCGGAACTTACTTACCAACAGCATCTCTGGATCTGCTGCCAATGAAGGCTGAGCATATGCTGCACAGGTGATAGCAGATCTCAGGTAGGCGGCACATGCCCAAGGTCTTCAAAATATTATTTGTTTGGCACAAAAGGCTTTCAGCAAGAGAGAAATCCCCGCTGAAAGTTCAGGTCAGATTGTACAGACATAGGAAACGGCTACACCAAGTTTGATCCTCCCAACCTGGAAGCCTCATACTCCCACTGTAACAGTATTCTATCTCACATTCCTGTCACTTCCATTTATGACTCCCAACTTTCTCAACTTTCTTCAGATGTTCATGGTTTTAAACATCTTGCATATGTGTATTATTTTCGCAAGTACATAATCTGCTACAGCAGGTACATTATCTGCCGTTTCAGTTTTGAGCACTGCCGTCAGAGCTGTGATTGTGATGTTGTCCTGCATTTTGTGCAAGCCCGATACAAGTTGCAACAGTTGACTTGTGCTATAGCTTGGGGATGATACTTCTATTTTCTGTATGTTTCATGTGTTAAATTACTTGTAAGAGACCTTATCTGATTTTTTACAAGAGCAGCAAGTAGACTGCAGCAAGAGTTTTTTTTCACCAAATCTCATATCTAAACAGAAAAAAATTCAGATATTGTAATGGTACTTTATAAAATAATTTGACATTGATATTGGTTGAATATTACAGCAGCCAGAACTCAGGATTTTAAAGTGTCATATATGTTAACATATGTAACTCATACACAGGCCCAAAATTGGGATTACCCAGTACTTATGAATCAGGATTACCAAGTATTTGGAATTAACAGATTTGTGTCCAGATTAGAATTTAGGCACCAATTACCGGTACATGTAAAATCGGTGCGTCTGATATTATCAGCTATCAAACTAACACAGACTAGCGGTCATATGTTCTAGAAGGATTCTTGAAGGTCAAGTTTGGTCTTAAAAAAAGGGTTGCCAATGAACTTCAATTTGATAAATGAACTTCATTTGAATGTTCAAATGAATGTTCATTTCTAGACCTAAGAATTTCCGACAACTGACCCTATATAAGGTGCATACCAACAGTGCGTTCACCATCGATTCCCACCACTACCACACACATAGACAGACTGAAAAATCCTGCAATGTCGATTCCATGGTTAGATAAAACACCACACCAGAGTGCTACTGTTGATTCTTCAAACATCCTAAAATGACAATAATATTGTGAGAGCCTGCACAGATTAGCACAGGGTAGCAGACGTTCTGTAGCATCGCTGTCATGAGATCACCATGCCGTCACATTAGGGGAGGAATTACATCAGGCATCTCTTGATCCTGAAGAAAAATAATCTCAATTCCTGGACTGTGGCAGCAGGTATTTTCTAATCCTTTGGAATCTTTGGGCAACCTGCAGAGGTAAAAGAAAACTTACATTTACATGTATCCATTTTGGAGGAGCTCAGTCCTTGTCATAACTCATAATACAGCCAGTGTAGAAGATCCTGGCCATCACTAAGTTGTACATAATTCACAAATAGCTTGGGCTTTAATCATGTTAATTGTGCCCAAAGCATCACATGCAATGACATAATTCTTTTATATGGACACCATA
>JAAUYG010064032.1_pt1 | contig 12241 bp, 4 predicted proteins | sample 7278091 | NCBI WGS metagenome assembly JAAUYG01 (sample SAMN14350201, study PRJNA611818) | marine sediment metagenome | isolation source: surface marine sediment (0.6m) | place: French Polynesia: Moorea | collected 2018-08
CCGGTTATTAGCTGGTGCTGCATTCTCTGCTACGATCATGCAAAAGTTAGGACCTGATGTTCGCTACGTTAAAACAATATAAGGACTCGTCCGAGTCCATAAAATTTGTAGTGTAGTGTCTTGTATGTGTGTGGTAGATACATGTAATATGTTGAGAGAAAACCTTATCCTGATCTCTGGTGGTCAGTGCCTGGCTCAACAGCGCACACTAATCGTTTATAGCCCAAATGATATGTATGTTTGTCAATAACAACATTCCAGCACCATAGGCTACCGTAGTACACAACTTTCCAGTATGTGATTTTGCTGCTACTTTATATTAGCATCATGTACAATATCTGTATCCATATAAAGACCACCTGCTTATAAAGACCGCATTTTACAGGTCCACAGGTGTATACTTTAAATTCTATGGAACCTGCATATGTGTTCAAGGACCACCTTTTGTTGGTCCCTAGAGTGGTCTTTAATTTTCACTGTACGATGGAACCTCAGAATTGAGACTGCCAAAAGACTGTCATAAAACTTGGCCCATGAGTAGTAATCTTTCCAAGTGTAGACATGTGTAAGGAATGCAACGTTTTGACTTCCTTGAATATACAGTCTAACCGGCTCTAAAGACCACCTGTATATAAAGACCATCTGCTTCTAAGGACCACACACAAGCCCCCAGAGGTATACTTTCCATGTTATTGAACCTGCATATAAAGACCACACATTGTGTTAGTCACTATAGTGGTTTTTATATACAAGTTTCACTGTAGTATGCGTTCTCTAATATGTTATATGTTTCGTCTTCCAGCAAACCCTCGGGTCCACCGTCAGGTGGCTACCAGGCTCCAGCTGCTCCTCGGGCACCCGCCGCTTCCACCCCGGGGACCTGGCAACCCAAGGTACCTACCGGAGAGAGGCATATGAAGGTTGGCCGTGTTGGCGACGCCCGCAGCATGCCGGCCACCAGCGGCGGTGGGCGTATACCCATGTGTGGAAGCTGTGGAATCGCTATCAGGTGTGTCCTGGAGGGGGGGGGGGGAGTCTAGAATTTATTTAAGTTGTTCAATAATTTATCGGAAAATTTTAACGTTACACCCATACCACTACGTCATCTGGGCCTAATGCACAAGATGACTGCGATGGGTGGTTTACTGCGTCGTCAAGTCTCATGTCTGTATGAAGGTTAGTATGTTATTTGAAAGAATGTTCACTATACTTTTAATTTTGTGCAGCCCATAGAAACATTTTTTTCACTACATAAATGGATAAATTATTATTTATTATTTAGATTATTAGGTTTACCATCCTTCATGCATCAAAGCCGGGCTAGATCGTACCTATAAATGATATGGATTAAACTATTTTTGGAATGACATCTTAAGTTCCAAGAATTTGTGTTACTCCCATTGTATGAGAAACTTTCACAAACAATTCCCAATATCTACATGTGCAACATTTAAATATACAGTATCATAGTAATAAAAAAGCTAACAAATTATAATCCTGTGTTCTCACCAGGGGGCCTTTCGTGTCTGCTCTGGATAAGACTTGGTGTCCCGACCATTTCATCTGCTCCAACCCGCAGTGCCGCCGACCGCTCATGGATATCGGCTTTGTGGAGGAGGCTGGGCAATTGTTCTGTGAGAGCGACTACGCGCAATACTTCGCTCCGAGATGTGCCAAGTGTGGCTCGGCCATCATTGGTGTAAGTATGCAGTTAATTAAAGCCTCAAATATATTTGGTCTGCAAGCTTAGAATTCACTGTTGATAAAGAACTTCCAATGGATAAGTTAAAATTTTATTGCAGTATCCATATTGGTGGTTATATCTGTGCAGTGTGCCAGTGTGGGTTTGAAATGTTAGAAATTTTCAGTTTTGTCTTTGTTCATTTAAAAAAAAAATAAATTGGTAAATGTGAAAAGCTTGGCAAGCAGGGTGTCTGACCTGCATTGTTTGATGTGTGGTAATAATATCTCGGTGGTTTGAGAATTTTTTGCAGAGTGTTTTCGCTTTAATTTCAATATCTGTCTAAATTGTCTAAATGTTCAAATGTTTCAATGTCTAAATGTTCAATTGCTTCTTGCCAGACGTTACTAAAACTTGGTCTACCGGGTAGTTTATGCTCGTTGTTATTGAATGATCGGCATTTGAGTTCTTATGTGTTTTGCTGTAATATATTATCATCGATTTTTCCAAGTGCAATATCACCTGTTTTCATGTGATACCATCTACAGTGGTCCCTTTTTAATAAGGCCACCCTATTTGCCAAGAAACTGTGGCCACATTAGCGAGGTGGCCTTTGGTGAGAGGGGAAAATTAAATACATTGATAGTAACAGCGGAAAATAGTTATGGCTCAGAGAAGGTGGCCTCTGTTGAGAGTGCCACTAAGAGGAGAGGGACTACTGTATTGCTATGGTTAAAACATCTATATAGTGGAGAACTATAGTGGAGAACAAATATTATCTGCTATGGTCAACCTTTTGGTTTGCTTCACTTGTTTCAACTATCTTAAAGTTAATATGCATGCTCTCAGTATAGACCAGCTTATCTGTGAAGTTTATCCCCAATTTTAGGACATATCTACATGTACGGTACTTAGCATATGTTTATTGTGTTTAATGGCCCAAATTATCAGTAAAGCTATAGGAGAATTTCATTTCTTTGTTTGTTTTTCAGTCCCTTAACCAGTTATGTCAAAAGTGGTTTAGGGTTCGTTCTCAGGACTGCGACGTTATTGGTTTAAGATAAAAATTGTAGATATTAGAAGAAACATTTTAGTGTAACTCAGGGCAACACGGAAGACCTCGTACTACAATTTCGGTCGTCAGTGGTCATGAGTTGGCTCTGGAAGATTAAACAGTACTTGGCTAAATGGAATATTATGGCTATTGTTGCTCTTTCATTTTTGTCGTGTGTGTTTCATCAACCCTTTTCACATCCTTCCCTCCCACCCCCTCTACCAGAACCGTGTGCATGCTATGAAGAACGTGTACCATCCCCATTGTTTTGTGTGTGCCCACTGTCGCCAGCCGATAGAGGGCGGTAGCTTCCATTTGGAAGGAGGAGAGCCTTACTGTGAAAAAGGTAAGAGTCCCTGCCCACTTTTAATATGGGGCCAATTTCCTGCTTCCAGGTGCGGATATGTACATCCCTGTATATATAATATGTGGCTGTTGTTCGACAAAAACTTGCACTCAGCCAGGACAGGCGTACACAGCATGTAGACATTTGAAAATCACTTCTCCGGGACCATATCAAAATTAAAACAAATCTGATATGAGATTGTTTGGAAAAATTCAGAACCATATTTGGCATTAACTACGGTTTTAAGACACAAGACCGGTTCTGTGGTGGCTTGAGATGCGAGATGTGAGATACCTGAGATGTGACCTGACTGACAGATTCCACTGCATATGTCACATACAAGGATGCTCTGTTTCTATTGCAGATTTTCCCACTGTGTGCTGATGACGAAACGGAACGATAAGGCGATACATTGTGTACAGGAAAAATGCTCCAGAAACTTATTGCAGTCTTTGAATTCCAGCAGGCTCCTCTTGCAGATACACCACACCATGGACGGGCCTGGCCGCTAACTTCAGAGATATTCCATTAACATGATTAAATATACAGTGATCGTATGGATCTGGCTATTTGTTTCAAATCTTCTGTTGTCAATTTGAAACAAAATTGTCCAACTGTTCATGAGTGCTGTTCAGGTGTAAATTAAAAGACTACAACAAAGGAAAATATTGCATTTGAAATCGCTCTAAAAGGTATGGTCACTGGAATACTAAAAGTTCACTTTATTACATGCAAACATCCGAATGATCACATATATTAACATTTTGCCTGCAAAAATTCCTAGTGCTGTTGCCTGGGTGACATGAGACATTCAAACAAGTATAAAAGTCCTCTCATTGGTTGATTTGAATCTTTTCGTCCAATCAGGAGATAGTTAATGCCTTGAGATCCACCTATCACATGGGCTGCTTCCTGTGCAGCCAATGCCACCAGCCAATTGGTGCTGGCAACTTTCATACGGAGGAAGGCAAAGTGTACTGCCCTAAAGGTAGCACTGCATGGGGAACACAGCTTGTGGAAAACGATTGCTTCTTGTTTTTGCATTTTAGGAAATAATTATCTTCACAGAGGCAACGTTTTACACCCTGAGCCATTTGGTTTGCTGTGAAGGCATTTATTTCATAGAAAACTGTGCTGTGTTTTCTTTTTGCTGCTTCTGTTAACACTTGAAAAAGTTTTGCTGTTAATCATGTTATAATGAGGACCATTATGTAAATTCTTCTTCTGAAAGGGCTTGAAAAAAAAAGAGTGCCCGGTAGTTACTACACTGATAACCCTCAGACGTTTACTTGAATAGCAAAGCCAGCAGATAATTAATCCAGCATGCAGTCTGAAACATTTGTGTGTGTGTGGTGCTGTAAATGTTTTTAAATGTAAATGTGCTCTGTAAGGCAGTCTGGATCAAGTATGTGGGACTGGAGTTCTCAAAAATACTTAAAATAGTCAGGTTGAGGCATTAGATTCTTAGCCAATCACAATGGATGGAGTTAGCAATGTAACTAGTTGGGTCTTGAATCTTGGGAAGTCCCAAGACTGAAGTTCTGCAAAGTCTTTGAGTCAAGAATACATATCTTAAGTTTAAAAAAAAAGACTTAAGTTCACTACTGTGTATAGAGGTTCCATATAGACAGTCCACACAAACGTTCATTGTTAAAATTTTCAAATTACGGAAAGAATATTTTCTGACCACACATTCTATGCACCGAGTCAGATTATGGTGGAAAAGTTCCCAAATTTTCGGCAGAATCTCTCTGCCTTTGTCAGGGGATGGCAACTAGGGGAATATATTAAAAACCTTGAAATTTAACATTGTGGCCAATGGGAAAAAATTTAAAAGTGCACTTATTGGAATCTTAATCGTAGAACGAAATAGATGAAAATTTGGGCCTCCAACATAAGTAAAACATCTATATTGTGTCCCTTTGTTAGGCTTTAGGTCATTTGGGGGCCATTCAGTGGCCTTTTTTTTCAAAATACCAGATTTTCGAAATCCTACTCTTATGGTTACAAGTCTTTTCCAACCAAGCTTAAAATTGATAGAAGTTCCCTGTGATCATCCTCACAAAAGTTAGATATTAGAATTTTGAAATTTAAAATTTTAAAGGTAAAAAGTTACAATTTACCATATATGTGACCAATTGCAAAAAGGAAAAGTACAGGAGAAAGGTTAATTGTATAGAGAAATGGACAGAAGGCGGGGGATAGTTTTGATCTTTGATGCTTCAAGGTCGTTTTGGGGACTTTCAGGGCATTTCTCTAATAACCATTTGCAACTCGATAACAGATGGTTGTAGAGGGAAACTGAGTGAAATGTGGGACTCTTAGATGCTACTAACACTTGTATGGGATACCTTTGACCTTGTAGTGTCCAAGGTCATTTTGGGGTCATTTGGTGCATTGGTGGCAACAACGCCTGTACCAGTATTAAACTTGAAAACTGCTGGGCAAAGAGAGAAACAGATTGAAATTAATGACTTGGGGACACGAGTACAAAAAACATATGGCAGGTCTTTAACCTCAATGTGGTCAGTACTGTTTTAGTCACCATGTCATTCAGTGCATTAGTCTCAAAATTGGTATGAAGCAACATTTGTGTAATGTTTCGATTTCTCATACATACTCCTGTCGGCAAGCAGAACATAAGGGTCCATGGAATACTTGTTTAATGATACATATGTAAAAGAAAAAAAAGAACATGGATCAAAGTTAGGGTAAAATGTTGTCCTTGCATTTTGCATGAAAGTATTTTTGTTTTTATGGTTTTGAATTGCAGTGTAACAGCATGTCTGTTGCAGTTGTTTGATTTACATTGTTTACATTTCAGATTTGTAATCCAGTCTCATAATTACGTGTCCATGAATGCCTGTTGTGGAGTGTTGTAATGGGAATGGCCTTGTCTATAGGATTTGAAATTTTATGTACTGTCTGTTTCTTTGTTCAGACAGCATGTTATCTGTAAAATGTTAAGAAAATTTAAAATATGTAGGCGCTCTTGCCATCAGGGTGTCAGTAACACTAGTCTTGTGATTATTTCACTTATAAACAGTTGATTGAGTAATGAACATGGAACATAGAATATGCATGTTAAATGACCAGTTCACCAGAAAATTTTATCGTCTTAAATTAAAGATCGTCTTAAGATGAAAATATATGTATACATTGTATGGAAAATATGAGAGTGATTTTAGTGATGGGCCAGTCTTGAAGTAGAGGTAGGTCTCTGACACAGGTCTTAAATCACAGTGATCTTATTATGTGTCTGTATTGGCCACAACTTTTTTTTTTCTGGCAGACCGTATATTGGTGTTCCTGGCTTCCGTTTTCAGACTGGGCCGCCATGTTCCAGACTAAGTGCTACGGCTGCCAGTTCCCGATCGAGCCCGGAGACAGATGGGTTGAGGCACTCAACCAGAACTGGCACTCGGAATGCTTCAACTGCTCGGTAGGTACAGTAGAACCTATCTTGAACCACCACCCCATTGGTCTCTCTGACAACAGAACTGTCTAATGGGTTACATGTACAGTGAAACTTGTTAAGACTCGAGACAAATTTCACTGTGCATATAATCCAAGATATACAGTTCTGTTGTCTTTTACATGTTTTGCCAGTGCAAGAACACTTAAAAATAACAATATTTGTACAGATTGTGAACTTCAAAGAGCTTATTTGAGGAGCAATGTTCTGCCTCTCCGAACCCTGTTTATAGATGCATGTATATATATTAGTGAATAATATAGAAGAATAAGTATCATTAATGTTTATCGTGTTAATTCCTCGGCCAGCTTTCTAAAAATATTCTCCAGTCAATGATCAAACCAAAGTCCAGTTATCACTTTAATAAGCTTATATAGTCCATCCTTAAAATCAGTTTGTCTTAAATATTTTCAAGAAATTAAGCACAAGATAGATGCTTTAGTTATGCTTTCATAGACAAAGACAATGATATGGTACCTATTAAACTGATACGATGTTCAAGTTCATTCATGCATGGAAGTGTTGGCTATCCAGATAGCAAAAGAGCTAACAAGGTGGATGACTTAGAAGTGGTACAAAACAGTAATAAATAAAAAAAGCTGTAGGCATAATAGCGGTAATATAAATTTTAAATATGTTAATATTGTGTTGCTTTCTCCTTCCTCAGACGTGCCAGGTGAACCTTGAAGGTCAGAGCTTCTTCGCCAAGGGAGGAAAGCCCTACTGCAAGAAACACGCCCGCTAAATATTATCCCGGATTATCATTGCATGTAATGCTATAAGGGATCCAGTACAGATTTGCGTTTCAAGGGAAGTGTTTGTGTAGGTCTTTGTGGAGGCATGAAGCTAAAAGGGATTTGAAAAAAAAAAAAGGTTTTCTCAAATTACTGGAGTGAATAGTATGCTGTGAAATAGAGTATAATATAAAGAAGTGATGTATTTGTTTAAAATTATGAAGAAACATGTACAAGTGTCCATCGATTTTGGTTTGGGAAGAGTGGGGGAGATACTAAACTGTTATATTTCTGTCTGAAATTGAGCTGTTGGAAATATGTCACAAAATTTTCCTCAAAATCCTAACATTAAAATGTTCAACAACAAAAATTAATATAGCTTGCAAGTGACTGTGGTGAAATTTCTGCCATGTACATGTAATATGAAGCCTTTTTGTGTGTGATCTAAGTTCGCTGCAGCTTTTTAACAGCAGTGGCCAGAAAATACCTGTATAACTGGCAATCGCAGAGTTAGAACTGGGAATGTGCATTACACATGCAGCAATGCATCGTGGGTAGGAAATTTGTAAAGATTGTGAAACTTGTTAATAGTGAGCATTGCTTCTTTAGGTTGGAAATTAATTTTCATGAAAAGAGATGTAATCAATAAGTGTGTATATGTCTGTTACCGTTTTCCTAGAGTGAAATCCCATTGTCTGTCATGACATCCTTTGTCTTTTAATCCTCGTAGGAGAACACCTTTGCTTGTGGTAGTTGCTCAATTTTAGAGTCAAGATCAATCGTTTTCAATGATTGCTGCCTTCGTTGGCAAAGCATAAATGCCGTCTTGGAAAAAATGAGCCGACTTGTATAAACTCAGTTCCTGTATGCGAACTTAGATAGTACAGACCAGTAGCCGAAGCAGCTTTGCTATAGAAATCCTTCTCGATCTTTTGTGCCTTATTTCCTTATCGTCTGTCTTGACAAATATCAAGCTTAAGATGCTGCGATTCTGCCCATATCAGTTTTGTACATTTTAGAATGTTTCTTGTCCTGCATGTTGTGCTCAAGACATCAAAAGATGAAGCTGTGTGGCTAACTGTGCGCTTATGGCTCATAAGGCACTCTTCATTTGGATGACGTGATATTATACATTATCTTTCTTTTGTTTTTTTTTTTGCTTACTTGAGATTACGAGTCTTTTCAGTATTTCCTTTCTTGCCCCTGAAGCACAATAAGTACTTTCCTTTTTTACGCATGAAATAAAAGTCCCAAACTTTTATGCAGAGATGATTTATGTAACGAGCAAAAAAAAAAAATCCATGAAATCGCTTTTTGGTACATGTGTGAATTGTGTTTGTTAAAACTCACCTTTATAAGTATATTGTTGTTTTGGGTTAAAAATACCTTTTCTGTTGCACCTTTGTTATCTGCAATCAATCGACTTTGAACTATTTTGCAATGTCAATTCTGAATGAATGTTTGACACAGCTAAATGGTTACCAGAAAAATTTCCCTTCCCGAAGTACATGTATTGCTAGAATTGTACTTGTTATATATATTTCTTGGTAAGTTTTTTTACGTTTTGTTCAATTCCCGTTTTGATACTAAACTGCAGTGCTAAAAACCCTATGATCGTTGGTTTGTGGACTGTTTTACTCACCTAGAGGCGAAAGTTGATAGCTGTTGTATAGTATACACAAGTTGTACACAAGTTGTTTGTAAATATTTATTTCCTGTTGGATTGGGGTGCTATGTACAGCTTTATATACCTAGGCTATTATGGTAACATAGTAACTGATGCGTAGCTTGACTTACCACAGGTGACCAGAATGCTAGAGATGTTAAAAAATCTTGTATATACGCAGACATGCGAAGCATGTTCCGATTTGTTTTGTCCGATATTATGTAAGGGTAGTATAGTGAGCTCATCATAAGCCAGGCATGGTTGTATTGTATTACATTTTACCATTTTACTTTAATTTGTATTGTAGATTAAGTAAACCTAACAATCGCAACGACAACAGCAACAACCCTTCAGGGCCACCGTATCTCACACCACTTAGATACCTAATATTTCTAACATACGGCCAAACTTGCGTGCAACCAGCGAAGAACTTTTCTCATTGTCTAAGAGTAAAGAAGTCATTTCACAATATTATAGTATTTGTTGATTGGTTTACTCGGTTTCATTGCTGCGTATCATAGTTTTGTGAACCATATTGACATAGTACATTGATTGACTATTTGGAAAGGTAAATCTGAAGTTAGCTGGAAGTTGGACTTTGCACTGTACAGTACTGTACTACCAATTCAGCTGTAGACTGGAGCTCTGGTATCCAGATACACCCAGCTTTCTCTGCTATGCAAGCCAGAAAAAAAAGCAATTAAATGACCAGACAAAGCAATATATTTACCTTTGAAATAGACTGTAAAAGTATACCTTTACAAATATTATATCATGGTGAAAAAAATACAAAGTATATTCTATATTTTTTCCCTCGATTGGTGCTAATAGTTTAAGATATAAGTGTCAGTGGTAATTAAAATGATGGTTAAACCACCACAATGATTTTGTTTTGGAAGCGCTTGTAATTGTCTACTACTGGTATAATTTTGGCAAATTATATTCGTATGTAATCATCTTTTTTCCATAGTTAAGCTCTACCAACAGCTGGTTTGAACATATACACCTCGAGTGATGATTTTGTTGAAAAAAAAAAACTTTGATAATAAAGATTTAACTCAGCCAGCTGGTATTTGTCTTGTCATTATACCAGGAATACTCGAATGACGTCATTCTGTTATTCCTGATTTTATACAACCGTACGCTCTAATGATGCATTAAATGATTATTCGCATCATTGAAACACCTTGGTAAAGTGTAAACTTTATGATGCGAATACTGACGCAAATACTTCCATGTGGGAAAAGTTTTTTTTTCAAACTATCACATACAATTCTTACAGTTAGTCCACACGACAACACAGAAGCACATCGATTGTGTATCATTGCGTATGCATGGACACCCTGTACCAGGGTATGCAAACATCAAAAAAAAGAAAAAAAAAATAACATGGAATAAAAACCTGGAAATAAGATCACCGCATAATTAAGACCACCTCAGAATTAAGACCACCTCAGAATTCAGACCACCACAGAATTAAGACCACATCAGAATTAAGACCACTTATTGGAAGTTGCATCCTAGTGTTATAGTTTCTCAGAACTAAGATCATGTATACGAATAGAATCCGTAAGACCACTGGGCTCACCCATGGGTGGTGTTAATTATTCCCAAGTTCCAATGTACAGAGTTCTTCAGGAGCCATAGTAAATTAGAGTATACAGTGAGCCCTCTATTTTGAGATCACCCGTGGGGCCAAGAAAATGTTTAATATTGCGTGTTCTCTTAAAAGGTTATTTAACACATGAAGTAGCACTTTGGGACCAAATCAAGTAGTCCTAGTCTGATAAGGGTGGTTTTAAAAGTGTTGTAAAAGCATTGTAAGGTGTTGTACTGTATGGGAACTAGTAATGTGTGGACTCGTCAGGAATACATGAATCATCACACCTGATTGATCCTGTAACCCGCGATTTAAGGCGAAAACTGATCCATGCAATGTGTGTCAATATGAACTTGGCCTGGAATATTGAATGATTGTAGAAATGACTGAAGATAAAAGGCTTGTTGACGTGATGTTGACCTTTTAATATGTACTCCTATGCTCCTGGTATGGACAGATAGTCAATGACGACTGATTAGTCTCCTTTTCGGCAGTGTGCGAAAGTAAACTAGTGTTTGGCCATGGCTTAGCGTATCAAGTGTATCTATAGCGGATTCTGAGTTTGAGATAACACTCCCATTTGAGTATTACAGCTCAGGCCGGTGAAGCAGCAATATATATGGTACCAAGAGTCCAAGAGTTGGTAAAGGACTGGAAATGTGTTATGGGTATGAGTCATCCCATCTGCCAATACAGGTTTAAAGCCTTAAGGGACCAGTTTCAGGAAAAATCTGAATATGAATAGACCCGGTTTAGGACTCCAAATCGCCTGGCAGATAAACAGACACCTTGACACGTATTTGACAAAGATAATTTGTAGAATTAATATACCATCTACTCTTTGCCAATATGTGGTATATACTGTTAAAAACAGCAGTAGCGGGAAATATTGTGGTACTAGCTATAGTACATGTAGTAAATAAACCTCGCAAATGTCACCGAAGGGAATGAGTGAGGGACAATTGCATCTATTGAGGCGATGACTTATACATTATTGCCAAATCCGGCAGTCAGGGACTAATACTTAATTGAGACATTGACTGGACACATTTTGTATACCCAAGAGCATGAGACTGGTTGATTAATCCTCCAGTTTAATATTATCCAAAAGAATCACTGTGACAAAACCCTCCTACGGACTTATGACATTGTTCAAAATAGGTATTTTTCTTAGGCGAGCTACAAAACCGGTGTTCTCAACACATGTACAGGTAAAAAAAAAGTCGCTGAGATTTGGAAGCCTTATATCTTGTAAAGGAGTCTAGTTAGGCCATATGTTGCTATTAAACATTAATAGGAAACCATATATGGTGAGTCCAATGGCACCATCAAATTTCACCTTGAGTGACCTTGAAAGGTCAAAAATTTGGAACCCAGATATCTCGTAAAGGAGCCGAGTCAGACCCTATGTTACTATTAAACATCAATAGGAAACCATATATGGGGAGTTATATGGCAAAGACACATTTGACCTTGAGTGACCCTGGAAGGTCAAATCAAGGTTGGCAAGATTTGGAAGCGTTATATCTCCTAAAGGAGCCTAGTTAGGCTATATGTTATGGAAACCATACATTGTATATGGGAAGTCCAATCACACCATCATATTTGACCTTTAGCAACCTTGAAAGGTCAAAGTCAAGGTCACTCTGCAGTTTTTTGGGTGTCAGGAGGTCTGTATGGTATAC
>JAAUYG010245580.1_pt1 | contig 12237 bp, 4 predicted proteins | sample 7278091 | NCBI WGS metagenome assembly JAAUYG01 (sample SAMN14350201, study PRJNA611818) | marine sediment metagenome | isolation source: surface marine sediment (0.6m) | place: French Polynesia: Moorea | collected 2018-08
CGGCAATATTGACAAAATATTCGTTAAACATTGATGCCACCGTTGTCTGATTAGATACAATATCTTCTCTATCATCCATCAAAGAGACACAGCCCGCCTGTTTGTTTGCAGGTTTGTTGATACATGCTTTCTATTACTGGTGTGTCCCTGATATAGTAGTTTCCAACCAACCTCAACACTACAATACAAGTGAATGACATCATTTAATGGCCCTGCCAAATAGCTGATATTAAACTACATGTACATGTTTTCACTGTTACTGAATGTAACCAACATCAAAGGGCAACCGAAAGAGTTTGGGCCATTAAGTAGAATGCAAGAGAGGCCGTTATGACCGTCTTCCTGCACAATCGTTAACTGCAGGCTAACGTACGCTACCCATTACCCAAGGGAACAAGGCGTGTATACCCACCCGTACTGCATTCTTTTCTGTAAGTAGTGGGCACACATACGTGTACCATGAGCCATATATACTGCCCAATTTTTTAAGGGGCGTTTATGGTGGTGTACTAGATCCATCTTGAATGTTCCCTTAAATGGTTTAAGTAGTATGCATGTAAATATGTAAATAGCCCGTGGCGAAAGAGTGTTATGATTGGTTCTGGATGGCTATCCGGAACTGCTTTTAATTGGCAGAGACGAGTTACTCAAAACGAGACAAAACGACATTGGCCGCTACTGCAAGCACAGCTACTTCCAATGAGAGTAGTCGCTGCATGTAGGAGTTGATGGAACCAAAGCTTGTTGTTAGGTGAGCAAAATGAGCTAATAAAAGGTAAATGTACTTTGCAGTATTCTTGGTATGTTATCAGCGGAAGAGAGGCTAACCCTAGTGAGATGGAGTATCCTGTGTCATTTTAACTTTATCCTAATCCTGTAGAATTGCTTGCGGTAGTTATGCCGGCTGCTCACTATCTTCTTCGCCGTCAGTATTTTCCATCTACGAAGCAGCGTCAAATTTCCGATGTGGACACTGTCTCTCATTCCCCACCACTCACACGGTGTGAGGAACCTACGGCTGATAGTGTTTTCCGTCGGCCTGTAATGAAGTCCCCGTGGCCCTTAATGGTGATAGAGGTTTAGTGCAAATGGTGGCGTCACGTGACGAGACTGGGGATAACGTTTGGAACAAGAGCGATTTTATGGCATCCGAGGCCCGGAGCTTCATTTGGCGTTAGATTGGCGGAGGAGGATCCTTTTGTCTCGCTGGCTTACAGCCTCTGATCCATCCCCTCGGCATAAAATAACGCCGCTACGTCACCAGCCTATTCTTCAGGTCACTGGCTTTGACAGTCCTGGCAGAAAAGGTACTGAAGAGCTTGGGTAATGCCACAGTTGTGCCTTTTAAGTATTGGGCTTTAGATGGAATGAAACGAGAGGTTTAACCATGAATGACCATGAATGAACCATGAACTCCTTGATTCTGTTACTGTTTAACTACTGCTTCTGGCAGTCTATGCCACTTTACTTATTGTTTATAGAACACCTAGCCTCCTTTGTGGGGAGTGGCGTTGAAAAGCCGACTTCCATACTTTCCGCATACATCCTTATAATGCCTGTAGATAGAAATTGCAATTCAGTCTGCTTTACTAAATGTTTCCATCGCAGTGTCTAAAATACAGATATCAATGCCAAACCTGACACACGGCACGGTAGTGTTGGTGAAATTGCTTGTATCTTACTTTAGCTCTTTCTTATTTCTTTGCCTCACCTGAACGTTATATTTTATATCACCCTGCACTAACTACATTTATATCGTCCTGTCCACTCTGGGTAACTTGAGGAGATCCTGTTTTATGCATGCGCGAAACATTACTGTTGTAGATTACAACCTTGCAATGCAGTGTATGCTCTCTCTATATGCTCATTTTCTCCACATATAAATGCCTATTTAAAAAGACCTAGCTAGGCCAATGGGGTAAAAGATAATAACGATGACAGATTGGATCAAACCTATCGATCCACCGATGTGAACCTGCATTTTAAGGCACAACACATACCTCAGCTGCAGCAACCATATGAAATCCTGATTATGCAACGATCAATCCGTGACAGCTTTTTCCTAATAACTTTACAGTTGTATAAAAAAATAAAAGCCTTGTTTATTATCAAGTAACACAAACGATCATCTTGGGAAAGCAAACAGAGATGCATGAAGTGTGTAATATCAACTTATTGTTGATCTGTAACCCAAAAAGGAATACAGTGGAACCTGGGAATTAGGGACACCCAAGGGACTGCGAAAAACTGTCCTGAATTCTGAGGTGGTCTTATTTCTCAGGTTCATTTCTATGTACTGAATAGGCCTAGGGGCTGAAGTAGCTGCCCCTAATTCCCAGTTTGTTCCTATTTCTCAGGTGGTCTTAAAGGCAGGTTTCACTGTATATGTAACAACAACGAAATAGAGAACCTCCAATAGAAGTATGATTTACTTATCATACACAGACTTAGAATTATCATTACCAAAGTATCATATAGACTAATAGACTGTAGATAAGAGTCTAATGCATTAAGCTTTATTAGTTGAAATTTAGCAATCTGGGACTTTCGCATTTGTTTTTGGAGATCCAGGTTTGCCATGTACTAAGTACTATGAAGTAGATACGTTATGACACCTGAGCTGGGTCTTCAGACGCTAAATACTATGGAAAATAGACTGCAACTAGAATTCCACTAACACCGTGTTTTTGTGATGCCATATGATCTAAGGACTGTTTTTAAAACTTTGCCTGCGTCGAGAACAGCAAATTCGTTCCAAATCCTGTACAAACCTAGGATCCTAGGATCCACCACTCGTTTATTGGTACAGTCCATGGCCATGAACGAGCAGCGCATATTACACATACTGGCCAGTGGGAAGTTACTACTACTACTACTACTACTACTACTACTACTACTACTACTACTACTACTACTACTACTATTACTACTACTACTACTACTACTACTACTGCTGCTGCTACTACTACTACTGCTACTGCTACTGCTGCTGCTGCTGCTGCTACTGCTGCTACTACTACTACTACTACCACGACTACTACTACTACTACTACTACTACTACTACTACTACTTCTACTACTACTACTACTACTACTACTACTGCTACTACTACTGCTACTACTACTACTACTACTACTACTACTACTACTACTACTACTACTACTACTACTACTACTCTTGTTGCTGCTGCTGCTGCTCTAGTACTACCACTACTCAAGGCATGTCGCATAGATGAAATGATAACATTGACAAAACGTATTGACAAAATGTATTTACACGGCAGTACAAGATGGACATCTGTGACATTCTCGTCCAGGTGTATAATACGTTGTCTATATCATAAATTCCGTATATATCTTATTGCGATAACATTCTTTTCTATGTCATAATGTACTCTTAACTTCTTAAAGGGACCACAACACATCACCGCATGACTGTGCAAAACCAATGATCACACATACCTGATGATGACCGAATAATTTCTACAGCATGGACAGATTTGCATCCATGTATCAGTATGAATTCCATATCTCGTTGAAAGGAAATGTTAGTACCATAGACGAGTTAACACCGCAGCGACTATACTTAGATAGCCCCCCTTTCGAAGCCATTAGCAACCGAACCCCTTACAAATATGGCGTCTTACCGTAATACCGTCAATGCCAGATGGACCTTGAGCACCTGGTTCCCCAGGAGGACCCGGCAGACCTATGGGTCCAGATACACCTTGTTGACCAACGTCACCCTGTCTGCCTTCAGGACCAGGATCCCCGGCTATTCCCTGTTCTCCCTGGATCCCAGGATCGCCCTGTGGCCCAACTGGGCCGGCTGGACCCATCAGTCCTTCTGGACCCTGTTGTCCAGTCGGTCCAATAGGACCCGGCGGTCCGGGTGTGAGACTTATGTTATTCATGTGTGTGTAGATTTCCTCGCTGACACTGTTCAGTAGCACAAACACTTCGCTTTTGGCCCGTAGCAGGTTATCCATGAAGTCCGCCTTGCACTGATCCAGCCGGGAACTGTGCATCTGGTTCAGCTTATCCAGATACTCGATACCCACGGACAATGTTTCATTTAAATCCATAATCTAGGAGTAGAGACAAGGACGGGTTGGTCTGATATAAGACAAACCGGGAGTAGAATTCTAGCGCCGGGACTGCATAAATATCTAGCAAAGTTAATCGTGTTTAACGCTTTAGAAAGCAAAATATATACCGGTAATAGAATATTTTACAATGTGCATATTAATTGTACCATTTGCATATCTGTGTAGTCTTTCTTGTTATTTTCAGCCTCACTAACGTCTATTTCAGAAGTAATGCTAGATCATTGCAGATACCATTGCCCAGTTTCGCGTGTGCTTTTTTCAGACTGGCACGATGGCTTTATGGTGTATTAACCAAACACGTAAGCTACTAGTATTTAAAAATCTGCTACAAGGATTATCAAAATACTGTTATCAGATGACTCACCGTTTGTCTAAGACCCTGGTTCTCTCTTTCCAGAGTTAAGACACGCTCGGCCAGCAGCTCCAGTTCGCTTGGCCCAGTCGTGCCCATGGAAGTCCTAGCTGTTGTTTCCCTGGCTGCTGTTGTGGGTGGTTTTGCTGTTGAGCTTTCCTTAGTTTCAGTGGTCACCTTCTGCGCTCGTTGTGTCGTACGCGGTTTAGCCGGGGTGTTAAAGGCCACGGTGGTTTCAGTACTAGCCACTTCTTCCTCTGTGGCGACTGTTTCTTTTGCTGCTGTGGACGGAACTCTAGCCGCTGTTGTTGAATCTGCTGCTTTCGTTTGTATCGGCCTTTTTGTGGTTGCACTAGCCTCGGTGGAGGGTTCTGGCGGTTCTGTGGGTTCTTCTGTGGGTGGAACTGGTGCTTTTGGTGAAGTTGTTCCTGTCGTCATAGGCTCTACAGGAGGCGTGGGGGATGGGGTGGTCGGAACGATTTTAGCTGTGGTCATATTCTTTGTAGGAACGGTCGTAGCTGCTTCTGGTGTTATTTGCTTAGTAGGAGTTTCCGTTTGTGCCATCGTTGCTGCTTTGGTCGAGACAGATGCTGGTGGCTTTGTCTTCTTTGTGGGAGAAACCCCTTCTGTAGAAGCTGCTTCGGGCTGCATTGCTTTAGTTGTCTCAACCGTTTCTGAGACAGCGATTGTGGGAGCCTTTGTTTCGGGTAACGCTGTTGTAGCAACAACTGTTGTTGACGCTGCTTCTTTTGTTGAAGCCGTTGTTGGTGAGGGCAATGGTTTCGGCGTAGCAGGTTTGCCTGTAGTCGTCTGTTTTGTCGAAACATCTGCTGATGTAGATGCTGCTGCTTCTATTATTTCCTCCTCTGTCTGAGTCGTGCTAATTTTGACTGGAGGTGGTGGTTTGGGTTCCCTAGACGTAGTAAACTCAGCTCTTGTCCCGTCCTGTTGTGTCGTGGGAATTACTGTTTCTCCAGCTTCAGTAGGTGCAATTACATCTGGCATTTGTTTCTGGGTAGAAACTGTATCTGTCGTTGTAGCCTTCGGAGCTGTCGCCTCATCCAGCGACGCTGTGGTGGCTATCTCCGGAAGGCCTGGCTTTGACGTGATCACACGTGCTGTGGAAGGAGAGGCTGGTATTTGGGTGCTTATCACCCCAGGGACCTCCTTAGTTTCCTTTGAATCCACCACTGAAGTCTGACTGGTTTGCTCCAGAGGCTTTCTCTGTGTTGTCACAGCTGGCATATCTGAAGACATCTCTGGCTTGCCTGTTGATGTTACATCCCCTTTGCTAGATTGTGTTGTCATTCCCCCTGTTTCCTCCGGTGGTGGTTTTGTCTCTTCCCTATCTGTTGGTTTTGTAATGGTCTGGATCATTCTGTCTGTAGTTGGATGGTCTTCATCTGGAGCTGGTGTGCTTGCACGGGGCAACTGATCCCTTGGTGGCTCAACTGCTACAGTCTTTGGAGATGTTACATGTACGGCTTCCTTTGTGGCTGGCTGTGTTATCTCACCCAAGCTCTCTATTGGTGTTGTCATGACAGGCTTGTCCTTTACTTTGGTCATAGTTGCCTCATCTGGAGCACCCGGGACTGTTTTAGGCACTGGTGCAGTGGTGTCTACCTTTTCTTCAGGTGTCGAAGTAACAGGATTTTGTACTGCTGGTGTGACATTCACCTCTCGGGTCTCTGTAGTCACTATCACCTTGTCCTCCCCGGTTGTAGCTTCGGCCTTTTCTGGTTCCTTGGTCACCGCCATGTCTTCCTCGTCTGTTGTCACACCCACACTCATGTCACGAGTGCTTTGTTTAGTCTCCTCAGGCTGTCCTGTTGTCAGATTCGATGACCTTTCTTCTGGGGGTGGTTTGGTCTCTGGGATTGGGGGCACAGGTGTCCTGAGAGGTGAATCCCTCTCAGGCTTCGAAGGCAGAGTTGTTATGTTAATAGTTTCACTATCCCTAATAGTGCTGACGTTCTGTAATGTAGTAGCTGGCTTCCCGGTGACTTCTGCTGGCAACTGCTTTGTTTCAGTTCCTTCTGTAAGTGCCTCTGGAGGTGCCTTTGTCCCCTCTGGAGGTGATTTTGTCCCCTCTGGGGGTGCCTTTGTCCCTTCTTGTGGTCCCTTTGTTCCCTCTGGAGGTGGCATTGTTCCATCTGGAGGCGCCTTTGTCCCCTGTAAGGGCGACTTTGTCTCTTCAGGAGGTACCTGTGTGCCTTCCGAGGGCCCCTTTGTCTTTTGTGGTGGTGGTGCCGGTGTTAAGGGTGAGTCTCTCTCCGGCTTTCCCTCTGCAGGTGCCTTTGTCCCCTCTGGAGGTGGCATTGTCCCCTCTGCAGGTGCCTCTGTCCCCTCTGCAGGTGCCGTTGTCCCCTCTGGATGTGCCTTTGTCCCCTCTGGAGGTGCCTTTGTCCCCTCTGGAGGTGCCTTTGTCCCCTCTGGAGGTGCCTTTGTCCCCTCTGGAGGTATCTTTGTCCCCTCTGGAGGCACATTTGTCCCCTCTGGCGGCGCCTTTGTCTCTTCAGGAGGCGCCTGTGTGCTTTCCGGGGGTGCCTTTGTCTTTTGTGGCGGCGGTGCCGGTGTCAGAGGTGATTCTCTATCTGGCTTTTCCTCCTGACCAGAGCTCCCGGGCGTCTCCCCACCCTCCCCTGTGTCCGGTTGTGTATCGTTGCCGTCACTGCCCGGGGCCCCCTCCTCCAGGGTGGGTGTCGGAGGCTGTACCACAGGCCGTGGGCCTGAAATGTCCACGGACGGGGGACGGCCATCCGGGAGGATCTCAAGAGCAGGGGGGATAGGGGTATCCGGGCCAGTGGGTCGGGCAGCTGTTGTCGTGTCACCTGGAATGGAGAGACATGTCTGTGAAAGTGCTACATGCTCTTGCTGTTCACAGTGTGTAAAGAATGTGCATACGACATTGTATTACACCCATGGCGATTATCAGGTTCATACTGAACTGTTGCTACTTTGTACTCAACAGTTTTCAAATGCTCATCAGGTCATCCCCATTAATATTTCTTTCCATTTATTAATCCAATATGTCTTTCTTTGAATCTGCAGAAGACGCATACCACCTTACATTTATCACTCTACAGATAGAGCATCAATGTTTACGTGATAGCATTAATTTAGTTGCAGGGATAACTTTAGGAGGTGCAGGCTTTACTAGACCGAGTCTAGGTAGCTTTAAATTTCAGCATGATGCAGTGTCTCTTATTCTGTAATACGTTTAATAAATAGTTTTAATTTTTGATCGTGTCTGCCATTAAACTGCATCGCTGGATGCATACAGGCAACATGACTTTTGCTATGGTCATTGTGATCACAGGTCAGTAATAGGGTAGTATCACCATTTGTGCAATTACTGCTGATGGGCTACTACTTTCTCTAATAGACAGTAGTTCCTAGATATAGTAAAGAAGGGCTTGGTGTGGCTACGGTACAGAAACCATAAAGCCATTAGGACCAACCACATGCGGCGTGCAATAGAATGGTGTTATAATAGTAGTATCGTAATGTAGGTCACAGCGGTTCCAGTGGTGACAGTCACACAGGAGACACAGACGCTGTCACAGTAGAGAGGACACATTGGCCACTAAAGACGAACCAGTGTCACTTGCTAGGATTCGTGCCACTGTTCTTATTTGGTAATTGACCATGTATAGTGGGTGCCAGCACGTGGTTTGCTGCATGTGATAACAGCGGGCTTGGGGATATCAAGTAGTGTATTTGTACTTGGTATCTAAGAACGCATTTCTGAGTACTTGTACCTGGTCATATCAAATAGCACGATACTTGTACATGTGCTTGGTATCAAAGTACTTGTATTATCAAGTACGTTTCTAAGTTCCCATCAATTACTTTACAAGATCAAAGTAACGGCATATTACTGTTGTTATTATTGTCATATAAAATTACTTATTTCAAATCTACCTGCTGTAGGATATCAACAAACAATAATTAAACACCACTGCACAATGCAGGGGACAAACGGAAGCCAATTACATTCAATTAATCTCAGGTCCTGTTTCTAAAGACATGGCTCTTCAATGCCAGACACCCATGTCTACGCTGCAATGGTAGGAGGATTAGCAGATACTACAGTCGTTATTGAAATAGTGTGGTATCTGATTATGCATTGCTGCCGTGTTCAGTAGGCTGAAAACAGAATTCTTAATGCGAAATCTAATGTGGAAACCACAAACGTGACTCATGAGATTTATAACAACCGAGCTACTGGACCCTTGCCAATAAGTGCAGTTGCATTTTAATTGTCTAATGGCTATGTACTTTTATTAGCATTATATTTTGATGTAAGTCTTTTGCTTTGATGATGCATTATTTACAGAAAGTAAGGCCTCAAGTTACGAAAACACAGGGTGAAGTTCTGTGTGACATCGGAGAAAAAAATGCATTTATCGTAATTTCATTCAGTACACTGGCAATAGCTATTGAGTGTGCATCAAAGCATTGCATCAGTTGTGTGGGCATTTTACCATGCATGGCTGTAGTATGCTGACTTCGTGGGTCTCGATTAAAATTTCAAAAGTACTTGTACTTGGTAAATGGTATCTGTACTAGTACTACGCATGTGCGCCTAGTACATGCACGTTTACTTGTTCTTGAGGGTTTTCGTAAATACGTGTACTTGATTCAAGTACAAGCATCAGTACTTGTCTTCAGGTCTGGATGATGGGGCATGGGGAAAGCTGGTCAGAGTACATGGCATTTATACTGATCTCTGTGAAGAAATGTAAACTAAGTAAGTGGAATTAGCTTTGCATATTCTCTTTGACGTTGTCGCATGGTTCATGTTATTTGGACACAGTAAAATATGTTAGAAAGACGTACAATATAAACGTCAGTTATGCACAGAATAGTACACAAAATGAAATGCTGTAAATATTTCCACTGTTTTTATGACCCCGGGTTCTGACGACGGTGATGAAATATTCCAGAAAACCTACTCTACCCGAGATACAGTTGAAATATATGACGAACCCTGGGCCACCGATCTGCCCGTGAGAGCGCCTTGCAATGATGGCCCTGATTAACATTCTGGGCGCCCAGCAGCGTATCGACCCTGTCACCCAAACTATCGCCGGGACGTAGGAAACTGTCGCCGCGAAACAACACCACCTGACACACTTAAAAAAATCATTCTTGAAAAATGTCGCCTCTCGCTAATTGTAGTCGGGCAAATAGGCAGACAATGGAGTCTTTCTGGGGGTGTTTGCGAGGATTGGCTTCAACGCTGTGTAGAGAACCGGTCCGTGTGTGTTTCTGCTTGGCTGGCCACTGTGCTGGAGTACTGTGTTTCTAACTTCCAAAAAAACGAGGAACAAAACTTCAATACCGCTACACGTTTCGCACACTGACGGCAATGTTTGTGCAATAAGTGGTTTCCATTGAAAGAAACGCAGTTTGCTAAACGCCTAGGCTCAACAGAGAACAACGATTGCTACGACTAGAATGGAACATATTTGGCATCTTTGGCCACCCAAGATGGACATTGATGTATATTTCATGTGGGCGCATTATAGTTTAGGAATGCGAAAAACTTGATTTGACCGAGGTCAAATAGTTATTTCAAATTTACCCACATAATTGTTATTTAAAATGTGACAGAGGTCCTGTGGAGAAAAAGCAACTTAGAGACGATATTAGCTGTGGTCCTCTAATGTTACTACCTCCTCCTCAAAAATAAATAAATAAATAAATAAATAAATAAATAAATAAATAAATAAATAAATAAATAAATAAATAAATAAATTTTAATAAATAGATAAATGAATAAATGAAAAATAAATAGAAATGCCATAAACGAAGAAAGGTTGTCAAAGAATTGACGTTTTTGTGCCCAAACAGGGAACAAAAAGTTTTTTTATGTGGCATGTTGTGAACAATAAGCACTTTCCCAATATCTGATCGAGGTCTATGCTTGATATGGCAACCTTTGTATGTTAATTGGTTGGTATACAGTGGATGATTTATCCTGTGGTCTGCATTTTCAGTGGGGTGAGGTATTAACAGAAGTACATTGTCGGGTGATGCTAACACGATCCAATGTCAACGACATCGATGGTAGAAAGTTTGGGTGCGGCTGGGTTAGTACGGTCGACGTACAGTATGTAGTATGGTCAGTATTGGATAGGATGTTGTGGTCGCTGAACTTGTAGGAATGTGCCTAGTCTCCATGACCTGTTTACTGTAGTACAATCTGATCTGGGTCAGGTCATAGGGTGTAGGGAGTAATGGGTGTATGAAAGGTATGGTCCCTACATGATGATAACGACCCGATTAGTGATGGGAGCCAATAGAATGTCAAACGGTCTATTACCAACCGCTTAGGGAAATAGCTGTATATAAAAACTGTGGTCATTGCAGTGTCCGGTTGATGATTAGTGTGTTCAGCGTGGAATCAATTATACCATCCTATATATATGCACACAAAGATTGCCCTTAGCCTAGATATACAGTAAACCCATTACAGTCAGTACTACACATGTGGACTAAACTACGTCGTCGCTTACACCAAGCAGAAGACTTGTAACCAGACGATGTTTACTTGATCAGCTTGTTTTGACGAATTATCCGTAGATCTTTGAAACCAATTCAAGAGCATCCACTGCTCTCCGACTAGCCACAGATATACAGACCATACACCCAACAGAAAGTGCATGATTAACCGATTGATGGCAGCAGTGTATTTACTGATTCCACCATGCCACTCTGTATCCGATTATCCCTTAAGCCACACCCTAAGATCAGCATTCGTTGCAGACGAACGCTGTTTGCTTCCCAGCCATCATTTGACCTGAAGCCTCAGGCTTAACTTTTCTCTGGTGACTTTTTCACGTCTCGTAGCAACTCAACCGGAACCGCCAGTCGGGAGTGAGACCTACCTGTTGCTATGGTGACGAAGACAGACCCCAGCACGAGGAGGAACAGGTTTTGGTGACAGCGATTCCATTTTCTAGGGGTGACGTCCCGGAAGCCTGCGGATGCCATGTCTGAGCAGAATGTGTCACCCCGGGTGACCGGCCGGGGTTCTGGGGAGAGGCGCCGGAGAGGTGTTCTCTATAACCGCGCGGTCGTACACGCTACATTGCCCGGCGTTCTCTGTCAGGCGTGTCCCGGGCTGTGGAGTACAGTAGGCAGTGAGCTGAGACCGACCGTCGGTACGACCTGGTAGATCAGCGTCCACACAGCACTGTTCCTAGATTAATAGCATTTAAGATGTTGGCTTCCTTCTGGTTGTTTCTATTCACACCCTTTTCAACTCATGCTGTCACTTCACTTCTTTTACTTTGTCTTCGTGTCCCGTGTTCCCTGTTGCCCTCTAGTTCTTGAACTTGTTCTTCATTGCCTCTGTTGGTATACCCTCTGTCATACTACCTGTCTAGAACTTCTTTCTATACGTTTGTGTCTCTGTGGCAGCCGTAAACGTAACTTTATAAACCTGCCTTAGACACTGTGTCATTATACTGAACATACATGTGGATACTTGGCCTATTAGCAGCACGTTGTAGATCGCTGGTAATACCATTAGGTGGAGATATGTCTACATGGGAAAGATACCAGTGCCCGTAGTGCATGTATCGCTTTTTGTAGCTTAATATTGGGTCCGTTGTGTAAATTTAAGCCCTTACTTACATTATTTCTCTAAGCACCGAGAGATACATCACTTGAGAGACAAGAAAGAAACAGACAGAAAGAGAAGAGTAGAGGAGAGAGAGAGAGAGAGAGAGAGAGAGAGAGAGAGAGAGAGAGAGAGAGAGAGAG
>JAAUYG010258562.1_pt1 | contig 12237 bp, 13 predicted proteins | sample 7278091 | NCBI WGS metagenome assembly JAAUYG01 (sample SAMN14350201, study PRJNA611818) | marine sediment metagenome | isolation source: surface marine sediment (0.6m) | place: French Polynesia: Moorea | collected 2018-08
CAGTACATACACACCAACACCTACAGACACGAATTTGTTCATAGATCAAGCCATCAAACTTGATGAACCTTGTTCTCGTCACTATGAGACCGAAATAATGTCAAAGCGACGTTAAACCCCAAATCACTCACTCACTATTATTATTATTATCACGCGTCCCAATCTAAATTTCTTCGGCTTTCAATTCAGTAGATCCAAATAAGAAGATGTGTTTATCTGATCTTTTATTTAACCTGCTTTGCTTTTTGCATTGAAGTATAACAGTGTTTGCCTGAGCATCATGGAGTGTTTTGTTAGGTTCTAAGTTCATCACATGTGTCAAGTATTAAATGTTAAATTGATAAATTAAAGAATGGTATATGTATATATGTTGTATTGAACAGACTGTTAGTGTCAAAATATGGGAGTTAAAAGGGCAGTTTATAGCGGTGAATATTATATGAAGAGCAGCCATGTGATTTGCAGGCTTTCGCAGCCAATGGATACACGCCTTCAACTACCTACACAATAGCCAATGCCAGCAGTCACCATGGCTTCCAGAATATGAGAAACCGGTAAGAACACATTTTCCCCAGATATCCCGAGAGTATTATCGTGAAACTGAATCCTGTATGATGGTAAAAGAGGCACAACAAACATTCCAACTATAATGTAGACTTTTAGACAAACTGTGAACTATTTTCGTATCCTTGATATAAGAAGCCTGAGCAAGATTCTATAATCTCTGGGGTGATTGTAAGAAATGCTCAGTGTACATTCATGGGGCTCTAAATATGTTACTTACCTGCTTACCAGATTTTGTTTCTGAATCAGTAGGGGATTATTATCTATACTGAAACTTTCTGATTCTTTGCAATTAAGTTGAATTTGCTAACTACGGTTATTATTAATTTTCTGGTACTTGGTATTTGCATAACAAATGCTTTATCACAATTCTATCCACATTCGATGGTGCTAAGGTGGTGGGTATATTTAGGTTTCAAATAATGACAGGTGATGGACCTAGAAGAATTTTTACGAAGTAGTACTTTGCTGAAACTGATGCTGACATAGTTGGTTATATCTTAATTTTCAGAAACCAGAAATCGCAAGGCCGATCGTCTGCTTCAAATCGTGATTACGCAAACCAAGGAGAACATGGTAGTAACCGCGGGGAGCATCCCGGATCCTACCCTCATCACGTGGGACGTGATCGGACGGACCATCGCGATCGAGATCGTGGGGGTCCCTACAGTCACCATGACAACCACAGAGAGCGTGATCGGATGCTGCAACAGCGTCCGAACGTTGGGCCTCGCCTGGACATCGGTTCACAGGGAGGCTCATCGAATCGTCTGGAAAGTCGTGCCAATCATTCACATACCTCCTCCGCTCACCCCCATTCCCACAGCCACATGAGCCACATTCACCCCCACTCACATCATGACAGAGAAGGGAGACTGGGCGGCGATGGCGGGTCCAAACACCCTCCTAGCAGTACATCCCCGGGAGCCCAGCATGACCATCCATCGGCCATGGGCTCCGGTAGATATATGTACGTACAGACCTCCTCAAACAAGAGGGTGATTCTCAAATTGTGCGTAAAATATCTAAGAGCTTCTTGTTGTTTACTTACGAATTGTAACACGCATACAACCGATAATATATTTTGATGAAGTCATGATCATTTCGTCTAGCTTAATATATATATAGCTAAAACCATTGGTTTCAGCAAAATAGAGAATCAGCAACTCCAAGCAATGGAATTCAAAACATGTGCTTGCATTTGGCAGTTCTGTTTCTTACCTACTAGCACCTCCTCACTGCCAGTTTCGTTTTACTGTATTTTTCTTTGCAAGGATTAAGCCTAACAATAAAAACTAAAATTCTTTAATCTTCTCATCCACTGTATATATCACCATTTGCCTGATATCAGCAGTATTCCTTAGTTGAGTACTTGTATTCAAAGTTTATCCTAAGAACATAGTTGTCTGAAATGATTTTGCCCAACCACCCTGTAACTCGATGGTTATCCTAAAAGCACGAAGTTCTTGTCATCAGTTTGTGTATTGACAGCAGTGGTCTTACATGCTTCAGGGACAGACGTCCAATACCCAGTCCAGGTTCTGGGTATCGTAGTAGAAGACGTACACCAAGAGTTAGTGATGATGATGGTGCTAAAGTAAGTTATGTGGCATAAATTTGTGCTAGGTATTTGACACTAGTATGTGAGGTACCCGTCGCTACTTTGTGCTAGGTATGCCACTATTTGTGCTAGGTATGTCACTACTTTGTGCTAGGTATCCCACTATTTGTGTTAGGTATGTCGCTACTTTGTGCTAGGTATGCCACTATTTGTGCTAGGTATGCCACTATTTGTGCTAGGTATTTGGCACTATTATATGTTAGGTACATGGCACTACTTTGTGCTAGCAACACTTCTTTTCAACTGAAAAATTTTACTGCATAGTATATTTTGTCAGGAATTCCAACTGTGTTTATCAAAGCTCACTCAAGCTCCACTATGGAAGAAGTAAAATGCTGCACACACAAAAATAATGAACAGAAATTGTAGCAAACCCATCTGAGAAGAATTTGTTTAGATAAAGTAAACGGATAGAGCTGTGCAATGACAGAGATTTGTAATTGAGTATATGTTTTCGCTAGTTGTAATGTGTTTTTCTCTTCCTTGCTAGCAGAGAGCTGGGACCCAGTCTGCTAAGGACAGTAAACCCAGCATGGTCCCTTCCAACTTTGAATTGGAGGCCACCTCCTTCCCTCCACTGCCTGGCTCAACAGTAAGTACAACAGTTAACAGGTGCTTACAGCTTCTGTGTATGGCCTTGGTTCGTGTCTCCCCCCCCCACCCCACCCCACCCCACCCAAAAAAAAAAAAAAAATTGTGTTATTACAAAATTAAACACAGCAGCACTTGAATTAAATACGCATTCAAACATACACCATGTCAAGTTACAAAAGTTTCTTTATGCAGTATCGGTAGAATTATTAACCGTGTTTATATGAAGCATAGTTTATGTATATGTAATGTGTCTAATCTTTAAATGTTCACTTGGTTTACTTTCAGAACAAAACCACAGTTGGCGAGGTTTTTGAAAATAAGATGTCCGATGTGGTCAAAGGCACTGCCAAGCCCTCCACGAAGGACTCAAAAACCCAAACCCAGTCTCTCTCGTCAAACGGCACAGCCACCACGATGACATTGACAACTACCACGTCGACGTCGACATCCAGTGGAGAAGACGACAATGGAAATAACGTAGAAAAACCTGAAGTGGAAGCCAACGTAGTCAGTACATCATCATCATCGTCATGTGATTCCACAACTACAACTACAACTACAACTACTACAAGTATTGCTACAGCACCAGCGGTGACTAGCACTAATACATCATCCACTACCACTACAAGTACTACAGTTTCTCAAGAAGCCTCCCCAGAAGCCGATGATGTACCTCAGTCCCCACAAAAGTAAGTAGCTTTAAGTGGTTGCTGCAGTAAGTAGCAGTAGTTTATTTTTCGCACTGTGTAAATTGTATACAAAAATGTGCATGAAATAAATTAAGAGGAAAAAATAATAGTACTAGAGAGTTCATGATCTTCTGCCAAAGCCAGACTGGCTGTGGGCTGTAAAGTAAAAAAAAACAGGTAAAAATACTGAAGCATGTAGGTCACATGTGCAATAAACAGAAGACTTTAGGCAGCAGAAGCTGTGCAGTCCTGCACACAATTTTACCACATGTAATAGTTACAGGTTCCTACAGTTGCAGGCCTTTGACATGAATAGCATTTATGCGGAATCATCATCATCAGTGTGAGACCTACCTGACTTACACAAGTTGAAATCAATAATAAAACTCCTATTGGACAGTTTTTAAACAGTTTTTAAACATAAAACTCCAGCTAAATTAATCATAGCGATGCATTCAAAATAATGGATAGGAAGCATAGGAATTTGATACATGTGCAGTAGAACCTGTCTTGTAAGACCACTCCATTGGCAAGGAAAATGTCGTCTGTCAAGACAGGTGGTCTGGTGACAGGTAATGGTGACATTACAGGTGGTCTGGTGACATTAAATTGAAATGTAGGTCCTTCCGCCAAAAATGTGTGGTCTGTCAAGATAGGTGGTCTCCCAAGGCAGTTGTCTCAAGACTGGTTTCACTGTATAGGTGAGTTTTATATATTAAACTGTGTACACAGATCTTATATGAAGCACTGTACTCCCGCCTTATATGCAGTCTATGTACATATTTTGCTGCAGGGTGAGCAAGGCAACCAGCACAGACAACCCTCCAGCAAGTGCCAACAAACCCGACGGAGTCGTTCCTCGGACTCGGACCACCAGTACTAGTGTCAGCACACAGACCAGTACGGAGGAAACCGCCGAGACCGCAACAGGCAAGAAGGTCCGTATTGTAACAACAAGCCAGGCAACAGAGAATAGAGCCTTTTCATGGTGATATAGGGGCATGCTCTGAGGGACGGGCATGTAGCTCCTTAAAAATCCGTTCCAGGCTCACTGCTGCTCTTACATAGAACATTTCGCTAAAAACAGGTTGATACTTAGCCAGTAACATGCAACATGCCCCAAGTTGCTTGGCATTCGTAGATAGTTTGGCAACGTTTGGGGAAATCAGCTCTTAGTTGAGGTGCTGCACTGGCATATTAAACTGTACTAGGAAGAAAGAAAAGTCACTGTTTGATCAGAACTGGAACTTTGTTCGTTGATTTAGAATGCTGTAATATACTGTTCAATCTTGTAGTATATCTTGCTCATACCAACACACTACCGCCAGTACAATACGACATCATGGTCTACATGGTCTAAGTGTTGGCAAATCGTACTTGCGAGTAGCTGCTCTCTTGTGGAGAAACTTGAGTGCTAATGCCAGAAAGCTTCGACTTCCTGTTGATTTACCCGTTACAAAGTTCCAAAATGCTGATTTATCTGGCCGTTTAAGGTTGCCAGCCAGGAGCTAAGACTGCTGCAATTGAAGTAGTGAAGTTCTCCAGGTATACTAATATAAAGGCTGTAGAGTTCTTTTGTTAGCATTTAGGGTACAAAATGTGCATTTATTGTTTATGTTTTCAGGAGGAGAATGGCGATGCAGTCAGCAATGCAACCAAGCTCAGTTATGCGCAGATGGCACAGAGGGGTAAAGCTCAGAAGGACACCGAGAAGAAATCTGACGATGGCAGCGACAAGGACCAATCATCGTCGAATAACTCTGGTTCGGAAGGGAGCAACGGAAAGCCCAACGCCTCCTCTGCTACGGTGTCAACAGCTACGTCCACTGTCACTGCCTCTGGCTCACAGCGTTCCCCTGAGGCCGCGGCCTCTCCTTCAAAAGACTACGGTCGTGAGGATGATAGAGAGTTCCGTTTTCCCAATCGGCGTTACAACCGCGATCGAGATGGAAATGGCAGGGACCGTTACCGTGGAGACCAGGATCGCTACCGTGGTGACCAAGATCGCTATCGTAACGATGGCTACCGTGGTGGTGAGCGTTACCGTGGTGACCAAGAACGTTTTCGTGACCATGACCGCTTCCGAGGGGACAGAGATCGTTTCCGTAATGACCAGGATAGAAGACGCGATTACGACAGACCAAGAGGAAAATAAAAATTTTCAGCACTTTTCGGAATGAGAACGAAACTGGAAATTTGTGATAACATCTGCCAGATGTGCAAACCTGCCCCCTGTTGGATCCTATATGGCACCAGCGGTCACTTTCGCAAAAAAAAAAAAAATTGCAAACCTTCATGGCGGGAACACGTTTTGGCAGAAGAAACCAATCCGGGCCAAATGTGTTTGGCTTCATGAGCGCAAGGCCAAAGTTGTGGGGAAAAAAACATGTCGTTCACAGTGTGTTCACCTAAGCAGTGCTACGCATGCGTACTACTGTGTTGGGGCCAGAGTGTAAAACCCAGTGACACAATGATCGAGTTGGTTGTGAGTCACTGCGAGGTGCTCTGTATAGAAAGGGAGGAAACTCCGCATTCAGCCATGTTGTTTCGGGGCAAGGGTAAACCCGGAACACGGGTTGCAACCCAGAGCTGATGACCGCTAAAGATAAATAGTAATTTTGGTGGGTGATTACGACTTTTCAACTACAGATTGAACTGTAGAAAAGTGCTGTTACTGTGGTTTATTTTCTTAGAAACGGCCGAAGTGTCGCGTGACAATACTTCAAGCTGTTTGAAAAGAGCCATAAGCAGCAAAATTGAGCGCAGCTTGTCCGAAATGTGAAAAATGTTTCAGAATTTTTTTATTAGGCATAATTAACTTTCCAGTAGTTTTGTCAAGTTTTGTTTATGCTTTTGTTAGGTATTATAATACACATTTATATTGTTACACAGTAACTGTCAAATGTGGTCTTGTTTATTTGGGTGTGTTTGTTAAGGAAAGTAACGAAAATAAATAATCAAGTGGACAACAGTATATCAAGATTAATATTACACAATAGATATTCAGCATAGGGAGAGAGTAGTCCGTATCAGATTGCGAGAATTCGTATTGAAATAGATTCTTACAACAGCAAAGCGCTTCCGCGAGTCGTGTTAAGAGTTTCTAATGATTTAGCAAGAGTCGGGACAGATACAATTGAGTTAACTGCAAGTGAAGACGAAATACTATTTGTACCTGCGTTCTTTATTGAATCGACAGCCCAACTGTACTGTGCATGCATGTTGCTCATCACACTCAAAGCTATTCTTATATAATCGGGTATATTGTGAAACAGACCTATTTCAGTACCGTAGGCTTCAGCTTTTGCATTGGGTGTTGAGACTGCTTGTGTGATGCCAAGCCAGCTTTTTGCTTCACCTGTCTGTACTATCCATAGCTGATAGCAGCATTGTTTAGCTAGCCAGTCAAATCTGCCCCTCCCCCCCCCCACTATACCAGCATACATATTTGCTTATAGCATTCATCTGTATATGGTGTTTGAGAGAACACCCTCGGGCCATTGTGCGGGTGACTCGAGATGTGGCAAATACAGGGATGATGACTGTATATATATAAACTTATCAGCTCCAAATCTATTTTTACACCAAAAGAGTAAAATCTTAGCCTGTATGTACTGTAGGTACTAGTAGCGATAAAAAAATCTTGACTGTGACCGAAATTAGGTGTGGAGCCATTGTCAGCCATGACCATCAGGTTTTAACCAATCTTTGAACTGATACTTGAATAGAAATGCCCTTGAAGGAAATCATGTTAACCATGAAAAATGGCAAAAGTGCAAAATCAGCTACCTTACTTTATTACCGATCTTATAATGGCATCTATCACCGAAGACTTGATTGTAAATGCCCCACGCAATTTCGATTTCCAAGATATACTTCGATAATACATATATGCATCTTTTTTTTTTCCACCAACTTAATTGGTGTGTGTTTAAAATCATGGCAATGTGTGTACATGGGCAGTTTATCAAAATTGTTGGAGGTTAACTAATATCGTTTTGTATCCTATGTGAATCCCACACTTGCTATAGTTAAAACACATCTTAAGCATTGCACTGTGGTTCACATAATCTCCCGGGATCTGACCGATGTTCTACAACACAGATCTTGACTCCCAATGGCATAGCTTGGACTGTAAGTGTTTGGGATCTGTCTGGTGTGGAAGCCTTGTTTATGGATCTGTTCTGTAGACATGCAGGGAGTTCAGTTGCCATAGATCTGCTGCATACCGTATTCTTATACACAGAGTGGATTTGCCATGGAAAACTTTTGTCCATATAAATTGACATGAAAAATGTGGATTTCCCAGATGTGCTAGTGATTATGCCAGATGTGGCATCCATTTCCACAGATGCTCCAGGATATGTGATGACAATATTCGATAGTCATTGGATGGATATAACGAGCCCCGTCTCTCAATATAGACGCAGTAGGCATACACTGGTCATATATGGCAGCCTGCTTTTCAGATCGGCCAAATATGGTAGCTATCTTGGATTAGCCAGATACTCTACCCATGGCATGGTCTAGAACTGCCTAAAACCAGCATATATATGTCATCTTGGACCATACTCGAGAGACTGCTCCATTTCAGTTGGAAATAACGGGTACTTTCATGTATTCTTTCCATGCATTAGTTTTCTTTGAAAGGTAAAAGGCTCCAATTTCACATTGATTAGGGCATATTCAAACATTCCCTTGATATCCTGTAGTAATATGAACAAAAAGTGCTTAAAAAGAAAAAGAAGAAAGTAATTCTGCAAATCTCGTCTTTGGGTGTGCAAAAATGTGCCTTGACCAAGAGTTGGTAGCAAAGTTGTTGCGGTGTGCCCTGCTTCACTTGGACCAAATGTTTGTGATAGACTTAACAGGTGAGCTGGCATCGTTGGGAGTACTGAAGGCTGATGCCATTTGTATACGGTCAATGGCTTCATTGGGATGACCTTGAACACAGCTTCTCCACTGTGAAGATTTGTCGGCTTTCCAGCCGAGCATCACGGCCTGCAACAAGGCAGGACTGCATGAAGGATTTCATTTCCCAATGAAGTAGGGTTTGGTTGTCGAATGCACCACCTAAAAGATGGCTGGCCTCGTGCTACGAACGCTGCCGATAGCAGTTTCACATGTATTGATAAAACTTTGCTGGCAGATTCTGCATGTTCTATTGCTATAGGAATGTCCCAAAAGGGTTGCAGTAGCAGTACGATTTGAAAATTTCATGACATATCTAATTGTCTCCTATCATGAGATATTTATAAGCATGTAATCATACTGCCAGATAATCAACGAGCCATGTTAATAAATCTATTAGGGTTAATAAATTATCTTCAATAATAGCAGCGAAAACAAAGACTTTGACCTAAAATCTTGTTTGTGGGAATCCCTACTAAAATGTACATTCATAATGTTAGTTGTTGAGCAACAAATGCAATGGCATAACATTTAAAATGAGCAGGATCAGCAATGGTACTAAAATTACGAATATAAAATGCCTGAAAAGAACTTAGCCAGCCAGGTGCAACATGGCGATGTATAGATGTAATATACCAAGGTGCAACATGAAAGGCTTTCTTGCGTTAAGCACATTGATAAAAATAAGGTTTATGGTAGCTAAAATGCGATACTCGCTTGTGTTAACCATGGTGTAATGAAAAAGAATGTTATGTTATTGAGCATCACTTGTCGTTAAACGAGCTGTGCAGAAATTGTTTGAATGACTCCCATGTATATATCTATACAGATAATTGGTATGCTTTGGTTTTAGAGTTTCTGATCTTTGCTGATGAGGCTTATATCCTAGTTTTTAAGTAAGTAACCAAAGTTCTGTGAAACTTGTTGCACGTTAATGCTACATTGTTATCATAGTGTTAGAATTGCAGACACTAGAGTTGAGTATATGTGGGTGGGATATTACAACTGACAGTTGTGCTAGTTGTACCAAAGAGTTTGTAAAGAACCTGGTACTGGTGTTGACAGAAGACATGGTGTTACCGACATGAGACATGGTGTTACTGACATGAGACATGGTGTTACTGACATGAGTCATGGTGTTACCAACATGAGTTGTGGTGTTACCAACATGTGTCATGGTGTTGCCAACATGAGTCATGGTGTTACCAACATGAGACACAGTGTTACTGGCATGAGACACGGTGTTACTGACATGAGGTGTGATGTTAACCAAGATGAGACATGGTGTTACTGACATGAGACATGGGTCCTACAGGACTAGGCACTGAAAACGTCCAGCTCATAAATGTTTGGAAATGCTAATCAGCAAGGAAACGCTGTCTGTACACGTTGTTGATCTGGTCCTTGCTTGACCTGGCACAGCGTCACTTCTCCAACAGGAACATGCAATAGATCTCTATTCACCTCAGAATAAAGACCACTTAGAGCAGTACCAAAACTGCATTTCAGGGGTCCAGTAATAGTCTTAGAAATAAGAACAGCTAATAAGAGTGGTATGTGACAGTCCTGGATGGTCTTTATTTCGGATTGTACAGTGTACACCATATAGTAATGTGACAGTCCTGGATGGTCTTTATTTCGGATTGTACACCATATAGTAACATCCTGAAACTTTGCAAGTTTACAGGCCGAAACCTTACACGTACAGTATAGAACCTGCTAAAGCTATTACCTCATGCAACAGTGTGAGATCGCTTTTGGAATCATGTGTGCATCTGGACATAACCAAAATTTGAACACCAAAACATGTGGAAGGTTGTTCTTATATGGGTTTTTTTTTTTTTTTTTTAGCTGTTATAAACTGATGAGCACACAAGCCAAATTGGAGCATATTGTCAACAATGTATGCAATTTGGGAGTGAATGTTTTTGGACTCTGGAAACAGTTTCTGATGAAACATTCTGCACACAGAGTCAAATTATGGTGGAAAAAGTTCCCGAATTTTCGGCAATGTATGCAATGTTGACATTTCATATGTCAGTTACACAATAAGTGGTAGGATATATGTATAAATACATGATCGCAAAGATTCTGAGGTATGCGTTTAGCATGTGTAGAAAGCTCCCAGATAGGATCTCTATATATATACATAAAAAATGACCTGTGTTTTCCATAAGTGAAAGTTTCTCTGATATAAGGGATCAGTCATTGACCGACTGCTGGGTGTACAAGAACTGTCAGTTGTGGTAGGGGGTGGGCTTGTTACTTTGTGGGGTTGTTGTTGATGCCTTAGAACTACAAACTTTCATATATATGGGGCTATATAAGGGTTGTTGGCACTGGTTATTAAATGTGCTGCCACACAGTTATTATTAATGATATGTTGCTGTATATACCCTTGTACAATAGTTGTGATGAAGCCACATTATATAGAATTTAGTGACTAATGTTTCGCTGCACAAGTCAAGTGGATGCTTACCATTATTGGTTAGATCGAAAAAATCATAACCAGTTTCATATTTCTGTTCTTCCTAAACCAGGGGATCCTTTCATTATTGGTGTGCTTGGTGAGTTTGCCCGTTTATTGTGCCGGTAGTAGCTGAAATAAGGACGTCTCCCCATGTTTGAAGTTGATGTACACGTAATTGGTGATGTGTGTTTTGTGCGAGATGAAGCATTGGGTGTGCTGATGGGAGGGATATATATATATATATGTACGGATGCGTTGTTGGTGATTTGATTGTGAAGTGGCAATATTTGAGCCTTTATTTCTTTTGTTACAATTGTTACTGTCTGTTACAGCTTGAGTAGTAGTAAAGCTTTATTTGCGTAGCTCCCATCATTTCATACAGGCCTCCATCTGATCTCAACGTACGTAATAACGTAACAGTCAATGCTATTAATGACGATGCGGCCTCCAATCAAGGCACAGGCGAGTGCTTCATTTCACGCTGATCCTCCGCATTCCTGCCATTTATGTAACCGTAGCCTGGTAGTTCAAAACCACCAAGTGTATGTGGTATTTCAAGTAAATTATGAAACATTTCACATGGCGTATTACTGCCCCAGATGTTGCGGAATCAACACACCAAATGTAATATGTACTTTAATAATAATACACGGTATTCCAAATACACAAAATATGTCAGTAATTTTCCATGACTGCATGTATTAAAAAGTGATATACAGGTAATTTATGTTTATACTATGTGGAAAATATAGTTAAAAAAATTGATTGTGTGCAACAGTAATATGGCAAGACCCCTTCTTTCTTGGCATTGGTCACTTGTGGTACTGATGAGGCTTTGACAGAAAAAGGCGAGAAACCACATTTCAGACAAGGCATTTATATAAAATCCAGAAATCTAGTCTTCCAGTGCAAGTACCGGTATATATAGGATTCTTGCTTGGCAGATATTCGCTTGTATGGTCATTCATTTGCGACATTTAGTAGTTACGCAACATAATATGCAAATTTCTTCTGGCATTGCCCACTTTGACTTCTTTTCCTTCAGTTTAAACTAAGGTCTTGCAGAACAAAACCGAAGAAAAAAATCTATACAAATTGGTACCGTGTAGTTAAAAAAAAAGTGTCTACCTTTGGAATTTTTGTGTACTTTCCTTTCCTGCTGATTTCAAGGCTTTTACTTCTGTTTTTGCTTATAATCTGCTTTATGGGAATGTATTTCGTGATTTTTTTTTTTTTTTTTTTTTAGTTTGTTAGTTTTTAGGTTTGGGCATGGGGGGGGGGGCTTTTATTGATTTTTTTTTTTTTTTTTTTTTTTTTGGGTGGGGAAGGATCATCAAGAAGTAATGGTAGGTCAACACATAAAAACTGAAAATAATTGTGAAATGAAA
>JAAUYG010164832.1_pt1 | contig 12234 bp, 5 predicted proteins | sample 7278091 | NCBI WGS metagenome assembly JAAUYG01 (sample SAMN14350201, study PRJNA611818) | marine sediment metagenome | isolation source: surface marine sediment (0.6m) | place: French Polynesia: Moorea | collected 2018-08
ACCTTGAGTGACCTTAAAAGGTCAAAGTCAGGGTCACCCCGATTCAAGTCAGTCAAAATCACCCACACTTCAAAGCGAAAAGGAGCCAAGTTAGGCCCTATGTTACTACATGTATTAACCATCAATAGGAAACCATATATGGCGAGTCCAATGACACCATCACTTTTGATCTTCAGTGACCTTGAAGGGTCAAAGTTAAGGTTACTGAGATTTCAATGCCTTATATCTTGTAAAGGAACCGAGTTAGGCACCATTAATAGGAAACCATATGTGGCGAGTCCAATGATAGCATCAGTTTTGACCTTGAGTGACCTTAAAAGGTCAACGCCAAGGTCACTAGGATTTCAATGCCTTATATCTCGTAAAGGGGTCGAGTTAGTAATAGGAAACCATATATGGCGAGTCTAAACAACATCACTTTTGACCTTGAGTGACCCTGGAAGGTCAAAGTCAAGGTCACTCTGATTTTGAGTGGAAGGAAATTTGCATGGAATAGATATATTTACCAGCAGTAATATTACCACTTTAATCTGGATGTCACAAAACATAGTTTGTTGGCGGTCGGGGTACCAGTGGTCTTTCTAGTTCTTGTTTATGTGTTTTGTCTGGTAACTGTTTTGATCATGAAATCTGAGGTGCTCTGGCTGGGTTCACCTATCAGGTCTGCACATCACTTTTTAAATTGCATATACATGTAGTTCAGTAAGCTATTTTTGGACCCAGAACATTAGATTTATTAAGTGCTAGGATCACCTAGGTAAAGCACAAAGTACCCCCTAAGTTGTAGGTCACCAAATATAATGAAATTATCACATGATCTTGACAGTTCCAATTGTTGACCATATCGGTATACATCCAATAATTTCCTATACATGTACCAGTATTTGCAGTTGTTCAATGGCGAACAATCTCAGAGATTAGTTTGCATGACCTTAAAGGGTCAAAATTCGTGTCATGCAAATTTAAGCTTGTGGTTCATAACTGTGCAGCATAACTTTGTAGAACGCTAATGGGAAGTGACATTTGAGGCTTCAAAGTGTGAGGTGATATGTGACAATAAAATATTGAACAAATCAGGCCATGCTGATCAGACAGAGACATGGCCATAAGACATAACCCTGCATGTTGTGTGCTTAGTGTTTAACTAAATTATCAACATCCCTGGGCCTCTTGTTTGCAAGTCATCTACCAATTTTGGTCAGGTCCTTCTTTTTTCTTTTTTTTTTTCTTTTTTTTTTTGTATGGAACAAAATCAGTAGTTCTATCAGTGTGAAACAAGCTTGGTATTATGAATTTGATTGACCCCCAAAATGTTTATTCAAAGTGTAAGATACTGGAAATGGTTCCAACATAATCAGTCTGAAATTGTGGTACCATTTTGTATAAGATTCCCAAGATTTTCTTCTGCTGAGATTCCCAAAAGGAAAGCCCAACAGGTGCTGTGCTGCTGAACTATATACACTGGACTCTCCTGGTATTTCCTTATTTTTATTATTATTTTTTTATTTTTTTTTTTGCATCTTTAATGTGTGTGCATGTAGACTTTTTAGCCATTTAGTTCACTGTAACTGTGGGCTGTGTGGCAATATAGTCGAAATTGATCGGTTTTGTGATGTTGAAAACAGTACAGATCTTCCCATTTAAATGTGTCTGATCACTGGGCACCCAGTGGAATTTTGCATTGAATTGATGGTCTCATGGCCGGTTTGCCGTGGACATTCTGAAGACCTGTGACATTTTGGAGGTGGAAGTGTGTCCCTTCTTTCCACTGGGATTACCCAAGGCTGAGAATGTCAGTTGACATGGGAGGCAATAGGCTGTATGCATAGGATTCCCTCCCCGAAACAATTAACCTTTTAGTGCTTTAATAAAACGTACCCCTGACATGCAGGACAGGGTGGCATGGGTGGGGTCATGAGCCTCAAGAGCATAGGAGGAAGTGAACAATTGTAGCAGTTTGCTTGCCTTTGACATGGCTTACTGCTATTGGTCACAAAATGAGCTTATCTGGCCAACAATCATCACTGTTATCAAATAATGTGTGAAAGTGCCTGACATTTCTAAAATATGTATAGCAGCGCTGGTATCTGCTCTACAGAGAAAGAAATTTATGTCCAAAGGCACTTGTAATTGTAACAATGAAGATGGGTTAGAGGTTTAATTTGAACTTACCTTAGGAAAACCAATGTATTGTGTGAAACTTCTGATGTGGGCTACAGCATTGCCAAGATTTTAATTAGCCTCATACCCATATTTCTATTATGTGCAAATATATTTCCCAAATGAGTAACCAGTAGGTATTCACAAAAAGTTGTGCTGCCATAAGTTTATTAGCTATTCATCAGTAGAGTTCAACATTTCATTTCAATTTCTTTTTTACACTTTAAATTATTTTCCACAATTTGCTACAATACCATCAGCGATCCGAATGAGCATGTGAACCTCACCTGTGGAGTGTCAGAGGTGCTTTGTGAAGGCCCCGGACCAAAACCTAAGAGGTATGAGATCTAGGTCAGCATGCTGTAACTCCAACCCCTAAACTGATTATGTTTGTATGCAATTATTTGCATAAATGTAGTAATAGTTTGTATGGGACAAACTTATGATTTGTCTGGCATGTTAAGTATAATTAGCCCCCAAGGTTTCTTTGCAAAATTTGTGGTCGTCTTTCTGATCGTGCATCAATCTGCAAACAAAGTACCGGTGTCTGAAAAATTATTTAACTGATTAACTTAGGTTTTCGTGGGAGCCTTCCCTCTGATCCAGGGAAGAGATAATTTAATTTTTTAAATTGTCTTGTACACATTAAGTGGATGATTCAAAATTTTGACCCATTGAAAAAATATCAAGTGCGTCTAAACCATGCAAGATAATCATGGTTACTATTGAGCAATAATAAGAACTCCTATATAGAGCACTGACCTTGAGTGACCTTGAAAGGTCAAACTCAAGGTGACTCAGTCACATTTCAAGCACTTGCATCCCAGAAAGAGAGGGCATATATTGCTTTTGAATAATAATAAGTCATCTATGGACTGCATGTTCAACTGTACCTTAATGAACTTTGAAAGCTGAAGTTCAAGGTCATTCATGTGTTTATATCTCAGAAAGAATTAGTTAGGACATATATTACTATGGAGCACTAATAAGGAATTACATGGAGTCCCAGCTGCAGATAACAGGTAAAATTCAAGGCCATGAATATTTCAGATCACTCTATCCCAAAAAGTAGTTGGGGCATATATTATTATTGATCACTAGAAGGAATTGATAAAAGGAGCTAACCTTGAATGCAAGGGTACTGCTTCCAGTATCTTATTTCAATCTTCAAAGCAAACTCCCTGTATGTGACAATTATAATTTTGTGGTGTGTGTGTGTGTGTGTGTGTGTGTGTGTGTGGGGGGGGGGGGGGGGGAGAGTGTTATGCTGTCTCAGCCAGCACCTTACTTGGTGCATTTGTGAGTCTGAGGGTCACAACTGTACCTGTAGGTCAAATTCAGGGGCATATATATTTGAAGTGCTTGTTTCAGAAAAGAGCAGGGGGACAACATATTTTCTCTGTTGAGCCCTTAATAAGAAATAATTATCTGCAAGCAGATCAATGTTACCTTTTAGTTTGACGTTGAAATCTCAATCTGAAGGTAATTCAAACTTCAAGTGTTTATATCTTAGAACGGAGTAGGGCTAGAACATATTACCGCGTACAATACTATTGAGAACTAAAAGGAAATCATGTCAAAAGTTAATTACATTTGACCTTGAAAGGTCAAATTCAAGGGCAGGCCTATTTCAAGGTATCGTGAAAGGTATTGCTATAAACACTATTAAATTGAAAATTACAATTGCCTCAGAGTGAACCTACAATCTTGACAAGACCGGTATCTCCTTTTATTTGGCACCAATATCTGTTTCTCCATTAAAATCCCTGTATATGTTGCGTTATGATTCTATGAGTGGGTGAGGTTTACTGCTGGTCCAGAGGTCTTTGCTGGCTTATTTGTTTTCACCTGAAATTTGTGTACCAGCTAGGTACCACATGTTTGTAACCTTTGAATGACTAAATCTATAGACAACATACTTTGAAGAATGTAGCCTACGATGTAGAGCAAAGTAGTATGTGCTGTCAAATATAGTCATGTAACCTAATTCATGTGTGCTAGAATTCTTTGGTAAATTTTCCAGTGTCATAAGAAAGACAAACACACCAATTTCTGTAAACAGAAATGAGAAGTTTTATTATAACCTTCCAGCTACAAAGGTTTGCACTGTAACATTACACAAGGTGACTTGGAGGAAACTAGTCAAATACAGACAGGCGAGTGACTACCTGGAGTATTACACGAGGTCTGGCTTTGTGAACATGTAAAACGGGACCATGTATCTAATAATCTGCTACCTATCAGGACCTACAGAGACATGCAAGTGACACAGTCAAAACCGTAGTAGTAACGCATACCCGAAGCCTTTCCTGCTCCATGGCTATTGGTAAAGCAATGCATGACAAGACTTGTGAACATGTTACAGATTTGTAACAGCAGTAAGGATTTAGATTTGACAGCTACACGGCCACAGGGTTCGCTATCACATAGGGCCTTGAACTTCCAATTTATTGCTGCAAAGTGCTCCGTGTGAACATAAAATGCCGTATTATGCCACTCAAGAGCTTATTGTTCATGCTCAACATGGAAGATATACACCAGTGAAACACTAGGGGTGGTGGCTGTGGAAGACCGCACAATACTAAAACAACTACAACTACAGAACAAGTCTACTACAGTCACAAAGTGCAACAAAGTTTTGCTTTTGACAAAAACAATCCTGTGATATGGTTGCATTATTGCATGTCTGTCCACCATGGTACTGTGACACATACAGTGACAAAATCAACGTTACATGTTTTTGGTTTCCCAAGAGTCGTGCCATATTTACCATCCACAGTTGATCATTAGGTATATGCATGCAATGGTAATAAAAGATACTGATGGAGAAGAATGAAGAAGCAACAGAGCATTCTTCCATCAGTTTTGCATATTCGCGAATATATTTACTGGGTTCTTTCTATTTTTAGAGTCCCACTTCCTCTCTTATTAACCCAAAATGAATATGCTTCATGCTCATAGCCTTGAACCTTATACAAGCTAATTCCAAAGTCACTGTTTAACATGCAACTGAAGTTATGACAGGGCAACATTAACAAAATAAGTTAAGATTTAAACAGAAGAGCAACTGGGTGAGCCTTCTTGACAAACATAAAACAATACACACACTAAAGGATTAAATAAATAAACATTCATCACTCCATACAAGCATGCACATACTAGTAACTCAGCCCATTTATCACCCGCAAACAAACAGGGCCATAAATACTACCAACCATAATAAATATATATACAGGTATATATATGTGTGTGAATATATATCTTTTATATAAAAGATTTTATAGTCTTTACAAAAATTTTTGGGAGATATGACAAGTGATGATGTACGTTTTCTAGACATGACTCTTGTTGTCCCAAATTTCCTTTACATAACTGTACATGTTGAAAATTATAGGTACATTGTGCAGCTGTATAATTTAACATATCAATCTTGAATAAAAGCTTTACTAAAAGGAATCGATGATTCGCATACAATGATAGCATTATTCAGTCCACTGCACTATCCCATCTCTGGTGACTGCATCATTGCAGTCCATGTGTTGAACAGGTGATCAAATGTCTTGTACATTATATATGTACCCATTATGGTACATAGGTACATGTACATGTACCAGTCCTGCATGTACATGTATAATGCTCTGCCAGTCTGTTGAGAGTATTTCATCCACAGTATATTTGTATGCATCTTGACACATAACACCATACTGTACTACATAAAGTACATCTCCCAATAAAAAATGTTTCATTTAACGCCAAATAATTCACATAGATATCCAACAAAATACTGCAATGAATAACATTCAGCAAATTAACTATGATCACATAATTACACAGTTGTTGCACCAACAGTAACTTTTACAAATAGCACCTCTTATTTCGTGAGCCTTACATACAATCTCTGTACCATAAGATGACACACTTGCATATATTTAAATGAACTTTATACCCAACACTGCACCATTCAAACTTTCATAATTGAGTAAAAATTTGCATAACCACAATTGCGACAAAAGAAATCTGTGTTAAGTACAAACAGGATTATGGCAATGGTATAAATGCGTAATAAAATATGTATGCAAGTTTGCTCTATATCATGCAACATTCTTCAGACTATATAACTCAAACAAAAGCAAGAAATAGCCAACCGCGCTTCATTTACAGCAGCCAAGGAAAGCCATTGTAAAACCTGTCAGTATGCTCTTGGTCACTGGCACAGCTTTCCTGTTCACATCTCCTTACACCTCTCCAGGCAAAAAGATGTTGCAACAATAGCTTAGCGATAAAATTAGCAAAGCAACTGCTAGCAATCTGGCAGTATTAGTATATGTCCCATGTTTACACACGGCAGTAAAATGCGTGTAAAACCATACATCAGACAACTGTTCCCACAACAGACTTCTCAAAAAACTCCAAAATAATGATCTCAAACAAAGGAACACATCTTTGGCCACAGGCGGTCCACACTTTACTGTGCTTGACTGAGGCATAGGCCGAGATCCACAAACAACTGACTACAGGTCTACGTCTACAGGAACCAACAAAACAACGGGAGAAACTGAACTTTACACAAAACGTTGCATACTCAAGTTTCTCAACCAAAATAATCAATAAGCTGTGTATCAGTGAACGTGACTGCCAGCTGTTGTGCATGAAATGCAAACATCTGCATATATATATATCATATAATGTCTAAGATCAAGGCTACTACAAGGTAAATCTGCCAGTAGACTTGGCACAACTTGTATCTGTACCAGGATATGACAAACTACAAATGTCATCCTAAAACATGCTGCCTAAGATCTATACACAAGGCAAAGGGCTTCAACATGGGGAAGGGAGCAACTTCACATTGCCAAGGCAGAAAAAGCATGACATAAGTCTTTTAAGTTCTGCCATGTGTAATACTATCATTGTGAGGAAATGCATATATATTATGCCATTTGAAAACAGGATGATCCCATGAGATTCGGCCTTGACTAGATCTATTTGGTATGCTTTATAACATTCTGCTCCTACAGATCTACAACCAAAACTGTATAAATAAGAGAAACATAATCGACGCGCATAATGCTCATGCAAACATAAATTAAGTTGAACATAATAATTACAATGCAGCTACAACAGCTACTATGGCCTTTATATTTGTGGCTGGCGTTGCCCCGTCACATACAAACAAACCCTACCGACAAGTGACAAGTGCAGGAACTGAGCCCTCAGTTACTTTTAGCATTAGGCAGTGGCCACTTTGCTGGGAGACAGGTGTCGATGGAGATTGTCATTCTGACTGTGTCGGTTGCGGCTCTTTCTGGTGGAGAAGATCTTGTCACATCCCTGAATGGTGCACCGATACATCTCCCGTGGGTGGACCTTCTCAATGTGCTCCTTCAGGACCAGGTTGTCCCGGTATAGCTGCTGGCAGACATGACACGTTACTGTGCCTTCTGGATCAGGAAGGGGACCTTCATCGCTCATGCCATTCACATCAGCATCTCCATGGCTACCATCACTGCAGTTGCCATTGGTGACTGGTACAGAGTTGGGGTCTTTGTCGTCATGCTCCATGTCTGAGACCTGATCATCCTCCGACTCTGCCTGTGGCTGTGAGTGCTCATCTTCCTCTATGTCCTCCTGGATGGCCTTAATCCCCAGGGATGAGGAGTTGTTGTTGGTCTCCTTGTCTCCAGCGGGCGGCTGATCCAGGGTGGCTGTATTCAGCATGGCTGGGAACTGTTGGCTGTCGTAGATACGATGCAGGAACTCGTCCCGTAAACTCTGTGCCTGTGAGTTTCGTGTGGCCATCTTGTCTGTGTCTGGGGATGAGGTTGTAGATAGTAGCTTGCGGTGCAGGTTGAGGTTGGAGCTGTGACGATCTCGGCTTCGCTTGGAGGGAAAAGCTGCATTACAGCCTTCCACGGTACAGGTGTGCATCAGCTTGAGGTGGACATTCTGGAAGTGGGTCTTGACGCTGAAGTGGTTCTGGAAGACCTTGCTGCAGCTTGGACACTTCCTGGGGTTGTCTTTGTCTAGTGGAGCATCTGGATCAGTGTTGGCAAGGGCCTCAGCTAGGCTGTTGGGACTCATGGATCTCTCACCAGCATCTTCACTACCGCTCCCATCCTCCTCTGTGCCCTGTGATGTCATACTGGTGTTGAGACCTTCTCCCTCTTGCTCTCTCTCCTCTTCTCCAGATTCCTCCCCGCTAGGACAGCCTTCCATACAGACGCCATCTTCTCCTCCTTCTGTCTTCTCTTCTGCTGGCTCTGACTTGGCATCATCATCAGTACAAACCATGATGTTCTCAGCTTGATCCCCTTCCACACGGATAGCTATGTCTGTGCCATCTTCCAGATCCTGTTCCATATCAGTCTCACTCTCTGAGCCACTACTGCTGATGTCTTTCTCGGACTGTGGCGACTCAGCCATTTCCATGCCATGGCTTTCCATGATGCTCGAGCCTTCATCATCACTGAGCACAAACTCCTCGGTCTGGGCACAGCGGACCGGCGCCATGCTCTTCCTCTTACGTGAACTGCGTCCACCACTCTGTACATCGCTGGCACTTCTGATCACCTCTCTATCTTCTCCATGCACTCCTTTAGCGTCACTGTTGTTCAGGCGAGCCATCTTGGTAGGGCTTGGCAACAGAGGTTCCGGGATTCCGGCCAAGGCAGCAGGGTCCAGGTAGTAAATGGTCTCCCCCGAGGCATTGGTGGCCACAGACGCTGATGTTGGACTGACTCCAGCAGGAGCTGTGGGAGCCACAATAATGGGTGGTGAGGGGGACGGGGAGCGTGACAGGGGTTTAGGTTGCTGATGGAGCTTGCTGCTGTCTTGTACTGGCAGGTTTGGTGGCAGCAGTGGGATCTGTTGTTGGGTAAGACTAGCGGCAAGGTTAGCTGTGATCGGAGCAGCGGTCAATGGAGGTGGCTTCCTGTCCAGCAGCATGGCACCTTCAGGGAGCTTACGTCTGGCCTGGGGCATGTGCAACTTGGGGTTTGGGTTGGCACTGTGGCGATTCCTGCTACGACGAGAGCTGAACATCATGTTGCATCCTTCCACACTGCATTTGTGCATCTCCTTCAGGTGAACAGCGCTGTAGTGGATTTTAAGGGCTCCCTTATCGCAGAAAGTTTTGTTACAGGCAGTGCACAGCACTCGTTTTTTGCCGCTCGGCGAGATCAGGGTTCCTCCATAGCCAGGGGTTGGCTGCCATGGACGCTTCATTGGGTTGTTGGGCTTCCGCAGATGCTTCACTTTCTGGTCCGCAAAGGCTGAGCTCATCCTCATAGGAGTGGGTCGGGTGACTTCAGCACTGCTTGCTAGAACCTCTCCGGCTGATGGCACTGACCTGACTGTTGATGGCAGCACAGCGGAAGTGGGTGGGATAGCAGCAGCAGCCAGGATGTTCCCAGTGGAGGTGATGAGTGGGCTGCGTCTTAGGGCATCTTTAATGCTATAGTTGAGAATGACTCCTTCAGGGCTGTCCTGTATGTCCTTGCTATCTGTGTTACTGGATGACGATGGAGATGACTTCTCTGGGGCCGCTGGTTCTACTTTGATAGGGATGCCAAAACTACCATCTAGCCTCAGTGGCACAGCCATACCTATTGCCCTGCATGGTGAAGGTGATGTGTTGCTGCTAGCTGGGGTAGAGGCACTCAGGGACAGGTCCTGGGGACTCAGCAACATGTTCTTCTCACTACTGCGAGCACTAGCTGGGCTGGTGTTAGGACTGAGGTGTTCACGGCGGTAGTCGAATGGCTGCAACATTGGAGCATGGCTAGCCGGTGGAGTGGCAGCACGGGGACTGGATGTGGACACTGGCAGCAGCATCCCACTGCTAGCAGATTCTCCTCTAACAGGGGTAGTCGGGTAGCTGGGCAGACGGGGGACTCCAGCCAATCCTGGACTGACACTGGTTGGTGGAAAAGGTAAACCCAACGATCCCGGTCGACTAGCGGTAAGCAGATTCTTCACTCCTTCGTAGCTACGCATAAAACTTTGCATACCCATGTTGCTTCTTTCTATGAACTTTTTAATGTCTGAGTCTGCCTTTGGTGTGGCTGTTTCGGTCTTGCTTGCTGGTGACTGCTGTTTCTCGTTGCCATCTCGTGCATCTTGAAGAATGATTTCCTGGGCAATAGACTTGGTCTCTCCAAACCGCAGGAACTGCTGAATAATGACTTGTTCCTCTTCTCGATTTGCCACTGACCACTTGTCCAAGACATTTCCCGATGGATCCTGGAAGACAGAAAAGGATAAAGTGATTTTTGGTGCTTGTATAATACATGTAATACCACATAAAGTATATTTAGTTTAATAACAACAGTGACAACTTTTAAGCATGGGACACATTAAAAACTGAAATCTTAAATTAGTCATAAAACACGAATACCTTTATGTACAAAAATATATTTCCTTCTCTCATACTGAAACAATAGCATGCATCTGACAATAATCTTTTTCTTAAGGATGACAGTAAACTGTTGTCTTACGTACAGTCAACCGGTATGTCGTTTTTAACTCAAGGATCTTTCAATCAGTTGTATATAATGTACATGCACAGAATGTCCTTACATGTGAATACCATACTTGGCACAGAATATAAATAGCACAAAATATTATAACACTCTGCTGCTTTCTGCTGTTAGGATTACTTGTGTGCTGCTACACACTTTTATTGTTTGCTATTTTACAGGGTTTATCCCTATTCTGCAAGGCTCACAGAACAACATGACAAAGAGAAGTATCAGCTGAAAAGTTTACCCAACAAAGATCTTCAAAGTATTTTGTGCCTAATACCCTGGCTTACAGTGTCACATGGGAGTGTATTATGGGCAAGACATTTTCTAGCTAGCAGAGACGACCGATACACAGTCACTGCCATTTCACACAGGCCCCCAACATTTCCTGGGCATGGATTTGGAGCCCGATTCCAATCCTTCCTGGTGTGGCAGGTCTCGGGGGACAGACACGAGCACCCGACTTCCCATTCATGGGCAATGGACCGTGTTACCCGACCCCCCCTCTTTACAAATGGACTGCATAGGGCAGCAGCGGGGCAAGGTGTGACGACAACAGAATCAACGATAGGTCCATGTTCGGCAATCTGCTGAACACCGCTACCGACTCGGTAATGCACCATTTGCAACATTAAATTAATGCTCTCACTGGGACCCCCATAAGCTGTCGGATCACACACTTGGAGACAAATAAAGCCTTGCGGAGAGTGCCGGTTGGCTGTGAGGAATTCTAATAGGCCCACAACCGCCCGGACCAACGACAGGTCTTCCCCGAGATTGGCACTCCCAGAAAATGGTCGTTTAACCAAATTATGGAGACTTAGGGACCCTAGTGGTATGCAGGTCAGGCCAGAAGTCCCATAGTGGCACTCCGTAATGGGTGACAGCAAGACTGTCAAAAATTATCTGTCTTTGTCGCAGTGGAAGGGACTTGGTGATACAGCTAGGGAGACTGGGACAGGGCAGAATCCAAATTAAGAGCAGCACAGACACTTTGGAGCTAGATCCAGAGGTCCAGTGTCATCATGGCCGGGTGAGGAGACATGACCTCTATCAGGAGTGACCAGCATACATCCACCCCTGGGATCAGCCCTCCATTGCCATATCTGGGGACTTAATTTAGCCAGCCATCAAGGAACTGTGGTCCACTGGTGGCTGTCACATTGCCAAAGCAATGTACATGATGTAGGACAATCAAGAGAGGTCTAAGAAGAGAGCTATCCATTTTTTCAGGATTGACTGCATTTCAAAGCAAGCAGTCTTATATATGTTTTTAATTTTTTATAAGCAATAAATGTCATGTAGGGAAACCTCAGATTAGAAACTGTCAGGTTGGCTATTCTAGGTCACACTAAATTTAGTAGTTTACCGGTACTAGTGTGTGGTGCACACAAATGCACCTAACACCTTTAGTTTCCTGCATGTTCACACCAGTATTTCATAATACAGTGAAACTTGTATATAAAGACCACCCTAGGGACCAACAAAATGTGGTCTTTATACACAGGTGGTCTTTATATGCAGGTTCAATAGCATGGAAAGTATACACCTA
>JAAUYG010249868.1_pt1 | contig 12232 bp, 7 predicted proteins | sample 7278091 | NCBI WGS metagenome assembly JAAUYG01 (sample SAMN14350201, study PRJNA611818) | marine sediment metagenome | isolation source: surface marine sediment (0.6m) | place: French Polynesia: Moorea | collected 2018-08
GTCCTGCTACTGAATGTGGGTAAATGTAAATTAATGTAATTATTGTACCTTAAACCATTCACACCAGGCCAAAAGGGGGCGGTGAAGTGATGAGGATGATGACTGTAGGGTAGTACTGCGGCATATAGATTCAATGAAAGCAGCAGTAACCTACCCATGTCCAGGATTTCAGAAATATTAAATACCAATATCCTATATAGTCCAAGAGCCAGGGGCCATTTATTTCCCGGTAATGACTACGTGTTTAATGGGTATTTTTTGAAAGCTTATATCCTATGGGATCCAAAAATGGGTTGTTTGTATTTCGTTAGCGGTGGATCTGGTCTCTAGTAACGTTTTTCCATCGAAGTCTAACTTCGAGAATCTATCGCAAATTTGGGGTTGGGTTTGGCCATATTGTGATTACTGGACCAATTTTGAACCTGTGAAAGACATCTATACACCAAAATGTTCGTATTGATCCATAGATAGACGTAATGTGATAAACAAGTGACAAAGAATCATATTTGATACTGAATTTGGTGTCCAGAGGCCAAAAGATCAAGGTCATAGCTCGGAATTCTAAAAAATTGGGCGTGGCCAATATTTCTCCAGGAAATAAATGGCCCCTGGCTCTTGGACTACAAATTTCATGCAAGTCTCTCCGGCCCATAACTTTGACTAAATCAACAACTTTAATGCACATTTTAATATATTATTATGACTAAGAACTAGAACATGGAGTCAACATTCATACCAGACAATATAAAAGAATCATTATAATTCCTCACTCGTTCCTTACCAGTAATATTTCCATGATTAAGAGTGATAAGAATGACCTTGGTCAATAGAGACTGTGGTGTTGTATGTAGGTATCTTGCCCTGCGCTCTACTGTTATAGTTTGAGTATCTTACCCTGGGGATCTGTGGAGACACGCCGAATGTCAGAGTCAAATCCAGTATGTCCCGATCGTGTATTTCATGCTCCTTATACTGCCGCTCTGATCGCTGCTTGTCATTGATTGGCTGAAATATTCAAAGAAGCCAATCAGCGAAGGTTCACAGACGTTGATACTGTAGTTTGTTGATCTCTTTTAGGGAGTCCCCATAGGCTGTAGTTGAGTTTGTTGTACCCAACTTGTAAATTAACCAGACCTACATGGTCTCTGCGATTACCATTCAAATGAATCGCATAAATACACTGACTAAGAACTTTAGCTCAGAGCTCTTTAGCTCAGAGCAGAATTAAGACCATTTATTGATAGACCAAAAGTTACCCATGCTATTTTGTTCTCGAATTAAATATTTTGATATTTTGAGTTTCATTTTAAGTTTCAGTGATTAAATGCACACATGGTATGTGAATCACTTTGGCAGTTAAGTCTGGATGAGCAAAAATGCTCAATGCATATTGCAAGATTAATTATTTATATATTTTTTCTCATGTGTTAATATACACAGTAGCATTCCGTTATTGCCTATAAAATATGACGATAAAAACAAAGCGAATTTAGTATACGGAATTACTATTGATCTGGACATAACAACAACTATTTGACGAGTGGACACATCACAGCCAGGAGTTGTTTGTGATTTCATCACGTAGAATGATCTATTCTAAAAGAGCAGATGTGTTCTCCGGTCTCAAGTTTTAACCTGTCAACTACAGGATTTACACAAAGCCAGCCTTAACCAAAATCAACCCAACCTTGTCTCCAACACAAGCCAAATCCCCAATATGCACTCCCGAGTATTTAAATCCAGGCGATCCAAATACTAATCCAGGCCAAAATTTTATGTACGTAATCCAGAACGACGTCTACTGGTGGAAGGTTGAAAGGCTTCTTTAACGACACTGGGGCAAACCGCAGCCATAGCAGGACATCTCTGCGATACTGCATATACCCCTGGAGTAAACAAACTAACACAATTCAGGAACAATAATTCCAGGGCTCTTGACACTCCACCTGAGTAAGTATCACTCCAAAGACTTACTAATCAGTCATGCAGCTGAAAGAAAAATTTGTTGCGTTACTTGAAATATCTATGGGGCATTGGCAGACGCAAAAATTGGTATTTTTTTAAAGAGTGGCTTCTGATGTACAATACAATTTGCAAACACTAAAGGCTCCCAAAATTACGTGTATTGTTATAATATAGTGCAATATGTGGGGAATCTGACTTTTTGGCGTAAAATGTTAAATGCAGTTATGAGTATCCAGACAAATTAATTACGCTGTAATGTTAAACAGGTCACATATTACCCATATTAGACAGAATTATAAAGAGCAGTTAAGCGCTTTACTTCCACGAACAGCAATATACAAAATGATCATGGATATGATCTTACTTCTCACAATTTTTTTCCAATTTCACTCTACAGTTTCCAGTAAAGTAAGATGTAAGATGGCAGACCCCCGTCCATTACATATGAAACAACATTAAAATATTGATGTCTAAATGTTTGATCCTTATCCCAGTAGGTCTTTCTCTCTTTAGACACGTTTTCCTTATAGGATATTGAATATGCATCTGTAAGTAGAAGGCTACACTGAATTCATGAATTCGTCAGTGATTTTAGATGCTGTATAATTGATCCCTTCTACACAGACATTTTAAACACCCTGTTTCTACAAACGCCTAAAGTCGAAAGAAGCAATTCCAGTAGCTGTATTAAAATATTTTAGATATGTTAGAAGAACACATAAATGTTACATATACTTACTTGTTTGAAAAGTTCCAGCAATTGCTGCAATTTCTCGAGACATCCGGCATGTCTTACATCCCCAGCATTCCAAGGGAGTAAAAATTCCAGTTTCAGTATAGCCCGGGAACTCACACAGTAAACATACTTCCAGCTTCCTACATTCCCCAGTCCCCACTTAGGCGGTAACAGGAATAGAACAACGTCTGCCTCCAAGCCACCAAACTCCTCAAGCTTACATAGTACAGTGTCTGTTATAGGAAACATTTTCCCATCTTGAAGAGTCCTTTTGAATCTTTGTGTCAGCTGAGATCTCAGAGACATCAGCTGTTCATCATCATCACAAAGGATGACAGTTGATGCCCTGTTATATCTTTGAGATAACCTGTCTAAGATTGCATTGACAGATGATGCAGTCTCAGACCGATTGCTCCCAATGAACGCATAGGTCACGTCATCCCCTTCTAGTTCATTCATACAAGTGAATGTTTCTGGGGCATGCGCCTGGTTTTGGTTGGCTTGCATGAAACGATTAATTTCACGGCTGTTTCTGATTCGTTTCTCCAATGTGTAGATTTGAACTTGTTGAGGCAACAAACTCCCACCTTCTGTGCAACTCAGTGCTAGCTTCCGTAGCTCTTCATCAAATTTCTCAGGTAATTGTTCTTGGAAGTCTTGGTATGGGTCAAAGAATAGGGCAACCTCAAGTTTATTGTTGGTTGCAAATGAAAAGAGGACTTTATATAGATCATTTGAGTTTTCTTGCCAGTATGTGTCAAGCTTGATGGCATGGATATCGTCCACAACGACCAGCTTAAATGTCTGTATCAAAGCTATCTCTTCTTGCGAAAGGGAATTTGTACAACCTAAAACCCACACTTTGCACAGTTTCTGGGATTTGATATAGGCCTTGACTCCTGTGTTGCTGCAAATGTAGAGGACGTCTTTTGCTGTACAATTCTCACGTGCCCTAAACTCTCGTACAACGTTCAGCGCCACGACGGTCTTCCCTGTTCCACTCCTTCCTCGCACTATCAATATCTGCTCTTTTCTTTCAAGTAAGATTCTTGCCTGTTCTGCAGTCAAGTGATCGGCAAGGATCTGGCCACGGCGACCGAGAATTCTTGTATCTGTTTTCAGCAACATTTCTGCCAATCCGTTACAGGCCACTAAGTAGCTTAATCTATCATCAGTGGCAGGATAAGCAAAAGGTTGCTCCTTCTGTGAATCCTATAACACTGTGATTGGGCAACGTTGGTGAACTTGCACGATCTTAATATCAAAGTGAAAAGTAAGTGGCAAGTAACTGGTATTTAGCGGTGAATTCAAGAACTGAGCCTTTAATTCTCGGCCAACCCTAAGTGCATGCATGACTTTCTCTTCATCTGAAGGTCCATCTTCTGGGAAGCAACAGACGATTTTAGAAGGTCCTTGCTTGCATATTACCAATACGTCACAGCTGTTTGAGTTTCCCTGCTCTGTGATAACGCTTGCTATACCACGCCACTTTTGTTTGTTGATATACCTGCGGATTTTTCGAAAGTAACGACTACCCGACAGCTTAATTTTGTGTATAGCTCTATTGCTGGGAAGCCAAGCCTTTCTGGGCATTAGTGCCATTAAGTGCTTTGCCATATCCTGTATGCAACAATCTCTCAGCGACACATCCACAGTATTGATGTCGGCTTTGTGCTCTGACTGGCTTTGTTTGAAGGATTTGGGAATTTTAGTTCCTTTAATGGAAAATGGTACTTCACCACCGAATTGTCTATTGGCACTGGCAACAGGATTTTCTTCTGGTGCCACCGGTTCCTCTTCCTCTTTCTTCACTCCCGTCTCATGCTTTTCCAACCGATCCCGTGGTACAAGTGCCCTATCTTCAATGCCAACATAGTTGGAAGTTGCTTCCCGTGTTTCAAAGCCATTAAATTCCTCCATATTGCCCTCTTTGTTAACAGTAAACAACTGGGGAGCTTTGTAAAACATTCCACCTGGTACTGGGTGAACACAAATCTCTATAAATTTTCGTGTCACCTGAGCATCTTCCATGACGTCATGATAAAAAATATTCCAGTGATTCTCTTCTTTGTTTGTATTCCATATGCACGCCTGTAGCTTCCTTGCTATATGACTGGTGACCTCTCTTTCTTCTGTCTCTTGATTTTCTGTTGTTCTGAACCCTTTGACCAGTGGGAGTTTGCCACCCTCTTCAATACCAATGACAAGACTTCCTCCTTCGGTATTTGCAAAGGCTGAAATATTTTTCAACATTTCATTGTCTCGATCCAGTCGACTTGTTAATTCAGAAGCACTGAAAGAAAGTAGTTCCCTGTTTTCTTTTGTGCAGTAATGCTTAAATTCCATTGTTGAACTTTCACAATAATCAACTGGTATCTCTTCATTTAGTCCAAATGCACGCCTTCCTTTCAAGAGCCTTCTTAGCTGAGAGTTGGGTTTACGTTTAACGCGAGTTTCTTCTCTTCCTGCAAACAGCTTGTGGATGTCATCTGTGTCTGTGATGGGCTCAATGCCAGCAGCATGGCGATAATATGCATTGTTTTTGAAGGTGATAAGTGTCGGAGATTTCGATACAAAGAAAGCCATAACAAGTCGTTCATTGATAACCCTATATCTAGGCATGATAAGAGACCTGTACAGACTGCTTGGAATCCATTTACTGGTGACGTGATATTTAAAATCCATCAGCCAACGATCTCTTTTCTTATCTGTACGAGGCTGTCTGCAGTGAAGAAATATTAACCCCCCGCTGGCATTCATGAGTCCTGTCATCCATTTGGTAACTTCTTCCGATGTGGTAAGGTCACACTTTTCGATATTAATTTCCTTCACAAAGCAGTATTCAGGAAAGACATTTTCTGGACGGTTCATTGTCCCCATGTCCTAAAAAAATAAATAATGTGTAACTATGATTTTTTAGCTAATAGTATGCATGTAACATGTGGCAGCTTTCGAAATTTGGGGAAAAATAAGAAATATAGAACAGAAAACAGCTGTATTATGCAATGTACCCATTGAAGGTTTCGTGAGGCCATAGAAGCTTTTTTGTTTTTTTTTGGGGGGATGGGGGGTGGCGGGGGGGGGGGGGTTCTGGAGAAGTAGACACTGTTTGTATTTTTTTATGAAAAATTTACAACACATATCACAAATTCATCAAGATAATTTTTCGTGCCTGCGGTTGATAAAAGCCTGAATAGATAACTTCTTCATTTCATAAATCCTTTCAAAGTCATAGCTCAGATAAGTGTTGTTCATCTGCATTATGCGTGCACCATGTGTGGTTTATCTTTGGCACAAAATGTTATATATACTCACTGTTTGATGACTCTCACCATTCCGAATACTGAAAGAAGTGAATATCATGAAAAAAAGTCTGATTCTTGCATGAGATATAGCTGTGTGACTTTTGTTCGTATATATTTCTCTTTTCCTTGATGATGACGTATATTCTCGTAAACTTGTAACTTGGAGTCAAAGAACATTGTGTTCGCTTTAAATCATCTGTTTAAGGCAGTAACAAATGAAGAGAATACAGCACTAACTGGAACGATAAGACAATTAGAGTGAGATTAATAATAATAATAATAATAATAATAATAATAATAATAATAATAATAATAATAATAATAATAATAATAATAATAATAATAATAATAATAATAATGCATTTTTAAGCGTCATAAATCCAATGTCAATGACTTGCCCATAGGCGCTACAAGTTCACAAGAGACCTAGTTTTGAAAAAAAGATTGCCAGATACTACTATAACTTACATTTTGTCCTGTTCGTTGTCACCACAAATCCGCAATGTCTGAAAGTATGACCAACAAGCCAATTTATGCGGTTTCGTTTTTTTCAAATAATGTTAATGTTTTCTATATAATTCTTCAATATATAACGATACCAGTGTGTGTACATCTCTTACAACTGGTACTTATGAGAATGGTTTATTGATTTTAACATACACTCAAGACCTTATTCATTCTCACTACCCACCTGCTTTCCCTCACAGGAGTGTTCTGTGCTCTGCTTGCACTCACTGCAGAGGTACTGGAAGCAATCATAGCAGAACCACATTGGGTCAGATTTACTGCTACAGCACCCGGGTATAGCACATTTCCGCAACATCTTGAATGCCTTCACTTGCCCGCTGGTGTTTCCATGTAACCACCTTTCTGACAGAATGCAGTCCATACATACACTCAAGTTCGATGGAATTTCAGCTGAATGTTTCTTTTTGGTCCCAGATATTCTGTGATCTACCTCAGCATGCATGTCTCTGTGCCATATGTCTCGACAGACTGCACACTGGTTATCTGGTTCTCTTGGTTGGATGTTTTCCGCCATTGCTGGGCTGAAGTATAAAATCCATCTATAGTGATGTCATTAAAACGTGAAAGATTTTTCCAAATTCAAGAAATATTTTTTTACGCTCAGGTGCAATTTGTGACGATAACAGACTCCTTTAGAATACCCTTTGTCCCCGTATAGTTAATAACTGCAAGCTGAAAGGCCAAGGTCTTACGCATGCTATACTCATGCCATTAAATGGACACTGAGCACTTATACCAAGGTCATACTCTGGTGTTGAATGGACAATGAACACTTAAACGTAGGTCATACTCTGCTATTAAATAGACACTGAACACTTAAACCTAGGTCATACTCTGCTATTAAATGGACACGAAACCTTTAAACCCACCCTTTACATTTGTCGTAACAAGAAATATCATAATTCATTTTCCATCAGTCAGAGGATATGTTTATCCCAATGCACAAACTTACCTACCTTCTCAATTGACACGAATGCTGAATAACCTTAAAATGACTGTAAACGTTGCAGTATGTCATTCACAAGGAAACTTAAACTTTCCCTGAAGATTAATTTAAAATCTTTTCATCTACCTCTACCCCTTTCGTTGAAAATATTTGAGAAAAATGGAAAACTTGAAAAATAAGTTTGACTGGAATGTTTATAAAGCATTTTAATTCTAAATGCAAGACGTTGGTAAAAGGATCAAAGGGAAATGTGTAGTGAAGTAGTGAAGACCAGTAAATAACTGAATGTAAGCAATTCTTATAACATACAACCAAATTAGATTTTCAACAGTAATAATTTACCATCCTTCCTTCCATACATCCTTCACACTCTACGTTGTTTGCTTAATTTATATTACATTGCCATTCTTTTCCAAGTGTTTTCATTTTCAATGTCTGATACGGCATACATGTATGTCTCAAATAATCGCAACGATGCCTGATACAATACCATTCTTGGACAGACATATATCCAAAGTCATTAAAGTATGTAGTAGAGTCCTCGATAAATTCCTTAAATGGATCAGTGTCATTATCCATTTTATATTGAATACAATGTAAGAAATCAGTCGTTGGTTCTGCCCAGGGACAACATGCTCCGTTATGTTTAAGGTATCTTTATCAATACCAATCTTTTAACCATTTCGTGGCAAAGGGGTTTGTTTATAAAGGATTAATTAATTTCATCATTTCCATCCATTATTGGGCAAAAGGACAGATCTTGAGCAGGTGCTTCGCTATCATAAGTCCTCGAATCTTTTGTCTCTACCTTATTTGTGATTGATCAAACCTTCCATCATTTCTAAACCTTATATGCGGGATATTTTGTACTTACATATCCATCCACAGGTGCTGTATTTTAGCGCTTATTTCCACCGGACCCTATTCCCGACACTGAAACCCACGCCTCATCTTCCCATATAATGCTGGTCCCTAACACATAGCCACCGTAACAAACTTTTCGTTTTTCCAATGTGGGTGGAATTTGAAGGCATGAGAATATGTTACATGACAGGAGGCGGACTCTGGCTAATCATTAGGCAGCAGGGTAACGTTCACTATCGAAACACTTGTGGGCTAAAGGTAGAATCTGTCGTTAACTATTCCATATACTGCAAAGTTTTCTATGGGCACTTTGCATGCTTGATCCTGAATGCACCATTGGTAGTAATAGTTTGACCATATTTCACTCGAGGAAATGGATAATAAACCAGGATCTATCTATATCAATCCCATGTGCATTCGCATTTGATGCTACGGAATTCTTCGTAATACTACACGACTTTATGCTTCGGTCATAGAAGCATCTTCGAACAAAGAAGCATCTTTGTTAATCTAGCATCTATTAGTGAATCAGATACAGTATACCTGTGCCGGAGGCTGGATAACTCAATATATAATGTAAAGGTTATGGCTGGATCTGTCACAGAACCCCCACCCTCCACCCCACCCCGCTAGTTGCTACTTTCTACTCATTTAAATTGATTATGCAAACTCGCCTATTTTCTTAAAATCCAATTAGCAAATACTCACCATATATTTTGGTACATTTATCCAAACCGTTCGAACAACAACGAACGTACGGACAAATAGGAAGTGCTGCGTTTGTCAATGTTCGAATGGTGCCTATAGTGGGATGCGACGTTTGTTACACCCCGTCTGTAGATTGGCAAAACACATGCTCACAGGTGTTAATGAAAGAACGTATGTCATCACAGATCATGCAGAGGTTTCTGTCCTAACTCCCCGACAGCACCACCATTTCAGAAGGACTGACACCGCTATATTTATATAAGAGATAACGGTCCTTCAATAAATAGCCCTGTCGCCTGAAACACTGCCCTCCAAAGTCCACTGATATACATACAACTGTAGTTTCAGTAGGGTAGTCCCTTGTGGAGATATTGGGCAGTGACGCTATCAGATCTTTCAAGAGCTGCACAAGTTACACACTCATCTGCTGACGGTTGGTTACCTGAACACAGGGCACTTCAAAATCAGAAATCTCTTGTCTAGGTAACTGCAACTTGTGGGTAGTTTTGTCAGGACATTTTCATTAAAATAGGTGCCCTGCATGTAATCAGCTCGTACATTGTGTATACTTTGTCTTTTATCTTACTGATGAGATTATATGTGCCCTTCAAGCTATCTGCATCGTCAAACGAACAAATAGCGCATTATTAAATCACAAAAAATGACCAAGTTGGAAGCTTTAAACAAGATATCATAGGTGTTATGACATTCGGTTTGAGGAAATGCCACTAAACAGGGTAGTATGTGCACGTTTTAAAAAGGCTGATGATCGGACCCTACGGAATTTAATGTAGTCGCTCAACACCTCGTTTTTGTAACAATGTAAAAGACTAAATTCAAGAGGGAGTCACTGACATCGACAAGAGAAACGCCTTGTTAAAAAAAATATAGAAATTAGAAATATAGATATTGAAAGAAAGAAACTGACTCTTTTCTTCCATTTTGACATACAGCATGTCCTTAAACAGATGATAGTCTACCTTTACGACGTCCGGCATAACAACTGGCATAAAACCTTTCAACACGACACCTAATTTAAACGAATGGGTTTGTCTATGATTTGTAACTAACACACGTGTTGTAAATAGCAACGGTTTAGAAGTGGAATATGCTTAGACTGTGCCCTGTATATAACGGGTTGTGGGTGATCTAAATACATGAGCCTCTTGTCTATCTATACACTTCAGTGAAGAGGTTAGTGAGGCTTCGAACAGAGGATATGGTTCGGGTGACCCACTCGTTCACCTATCACTGAAAAAAAATACCCGCTGATACTTATTTCTCTGCGTTTCTCCACACACAGGAATTCAAATGGATGTTTGCTTACCCTTACCATGGTGTATGTTTGTTTCACGCGTGTCAGATAATCTACATTCAAAGACCACCTGCGAAATAGAGACATCCATTGGACACATAACACACGAATTATGGAAACAATTCACAAAAATACCTGAATTCACAAAAATATTTTATCTGATATTGCCCCTTACAATGTGTTGTGCTACAAGTGTTCAAAAGTTACAATTTGTAATAAGACAAACGGATATTCCCAGTAACTTTAATTATTAGTTGCAGTAATAGTAGTAGTTCTTGTAGTAGTAGTAGTAGTAGTAGTAGTAGTAGTAGTAGTAGTAGTAGTAGTAATGGTAGTAGCGTAGTAATAATGATACTAATTATAGTAGTAGTAAGTGTAGCAATAGCAGTTACTGTTTTAACAGTAGTTGTAGCCACAGCCTTGCTTTCAAACAGTTAATTACTGCGTTTAACAACACTGTTTTATCTTCTTATACCTGAATAGGGGTCGACAGTTGGTGTATTAGATAACTCGGTGTTTGTGTATATGGTAGGGGTAGAGGGGCTGTTGTATAACGTGACGTGGCCGCCAGGTCGCTTTATATCACCCCCAGGCAGTTAATAATAATTAGCTGGAACCCATTTAAAGGCATGTATCTCCTTAAAAGTTTGAAATCCCTGCGCCTCTCGCATCAGTAGTGCTCAAGATGGTTATTGTGTGTGTGCCTGATGCGAGTGCTTCGTCTTCGAGCCGGATCTAACACTTCTGTCACAACTAATCACCCCACTAATCGGGCACTTATGTTAGATGTAATTACGAGTTATTAAGTATTTACGACCCCCCGTGTATCCTAACAGTTTGCCCAAGACTCCAGTCTTGTACAGGCTGAATAATTAGCACAGCCCCCCACAGAAAAAGAAACTATGAGATGCCTGAAAATCCCAAGTTGCATTAATACACATAGCCGGGGGCAACGCGTCTTTGTTGCAAGGGCCAGCTGTCTACCTATTGTCGTGTTATAGACGCGTTATGTGAGAGTTCTCGTCATCAGGTTTTGCTCAAATGGAGAATCTCAAGGTCTCATCTCATTAATAATTGTATGCAGCATACCTTCGTAACGGCTTGCAGGGTGGGTGACCAATCACTGGCATAATAAAAGCTAGGTAGCTATAGGTCTTTAGCAGACAGAGGGTGTGGTGTAGACTTGTTTTTGCAGCATATTACCAATAATAGTACTTGAATGCTTCGGGTTCCCCGATATAGTTATTGTGTGACCGGTCCCATGTCTAGTTTTAGCGAGGAGTTAGCTTTAGGTGTTGGTCGCTACTAACAGGAATAAAGCTCAATATGATGGGAGTCGCGAAGATTGTGCTAATTCTGAGTTGGGTCTACCTTGCTAGATCAGAGAAAGGTAAGTCCTGCCCGGGACGGAATAAGAAAGGAAACAGATATATTATTTTGCCACAGTTATTGAAAAAAAATTGCCAAAAAATATGGTCAGGAACAAAAACTAATCCAAAACAAAGTGTCGAAAGCTGCGTATTCCAAGACGTCATAAAAGCAATTATTTGTAAAATTCCGGAATTTTCTGCTATATATACTATACATACATTTGTACCACCACTGTTAGATTTCCAACCAGTTAGGTTTTTAGTAGTACAGTCAACTACTATCACAATCACTACTATCACCACCACTGCTACTACTACCATGACCCTAAAAAGACCACCACAACCACCACCACAACCACCGTCACCACCACCACCACCGCCACCACCACCACAACACTACTACTACTACTACTACTACTACTACTACTACTACTACTACTACTACTACTACTACTACTACTACTACTACCACTACCACTACTACTACTACTACTA
>JAAUYG010081175.1_pt1 | contig 12230 bp, 6 predicted proteins | sample 7278091 | NCBI WGS metagenome assembly JAAUYG01 (sample SAMN14350201, study PRJNA611818) | marine sediment metagenome | isolation source: surface marine sediment (0.6m) | place: French Polynesia: Moorea | collected 2018-08
AACTTCTTCTGTAGTGGTACCCTGTGCATAGCATATTGTGTCATCTGCAAACATGTTACCTTGTGAACTTCTTAGGCAATTGGGAAAATCATTAACAAAAATCATAAATAAACTAGTTTTGAATGATGTATTGCATACAGGGAGATTAGAGCTTGGACTATTTTATTGGCGAACGGGCATTTTATTACATTTAGTTGTCTACTTTTAGCAGCAAAATCGCTCAATACATCAGATCATATACAGGCTACGTTTACTAAAAATGACAAAGATGGACTTAGTATTAAGACTTAGACTTGCATTTAAAATTCTTGCAAGAAAAGATTTCACTCAATGATAAATGCCCTCGCTTTATATCGTACGTGTGTAGTTCGTCTTTATTCAACATGGTTTGTGTAACACCGCTATGTACTTCCGGTCATGTACACGTGAAATCCCTGGACGACATGTATGAAGCATTTGTCTGATGTGGCCAGTGAGATGTTAGCAAGTTAGTAACACGCGGGATACCAACCGTTAAAACAGCACGAATCCATTCAGTGTTAAAACGGCATGATCAAAGTACCTATATACAAAATGGAGACAAAGATTACAACGCGACAGCTTTGGTTGGAGACCGATGACTGTGACCACCCTCTGTACATCAAAGGGGAAGGCAGAGATAAATTGTCAACGGTGCTCCCCCAGTCGCCGAAATTTACATATACATTGCTGGGATATTATCATACTGAGAGAAAGCAAGGCCAAATGAATTGGTTGAGAGAAAATGATGATGTCCATACGACATGTTCTGCACAATAAATGGCTGAAGCGCATCTGCAATTACCGCTGTTTGTTGTGAATGTTTTATGCCATGCTATATTTATTTGCTTTGCCTCTTTGTTACTTTAAAATCCCCGATTTATGTGTTTTGTTCGTTGATATGTTAATGATATATTTGTGAGCTAAAAAAGCCGGCATGTGGACTTCGTTTGAGCAATTCTAACTTTTTGTCTGTGTCCGCTCGCGTCGTTGTAACATTAATGTACGTATAGATAATGCTATTGATATATTATTGATTTTTATTACGCATTTGTTACATGTAACTGTATGTAGTACACATGGCCTTTGTGCTGACGGTCAGCAAAATGAATATGTCATAGCTCATTTTTATAATAAGCAGTATTTAACTTACCCGATGTATGTGGTTAAGACCACAAAAATTCACAAAACCGTGTGTATTTAAGTAAGTAAATCTAAAATTGCCAATGAATGCTTCATTTTTGGTGAAGGTCTAGATTCTACACAGACTTCACTTTTTTCTGCTTTTCATACGGCCCCTTATAAGACTTAACGCTAGTCGCCATTCCTTCTGTACGACGTATCGCGAATCCTCATCAGCTTATTGCCTAGACACAACAGATTGGGACTTATTGGCTATGTCGAGAGTTAAATGACCGTTTCTCAGACAGTGAGTGACCTTAATTCCCCGGAGAACCCAGAGGACAAAGACCTTTTGTCCCGCAATAAAACACTGTACTGTGTAGAGACCTGCCTGTTGTCACGTAGGCCATGGGATTTTGTCCCACCTGCAAATCATATTTTTTCCTCGAAAGAAATTAAAACGGATCTGTACACCCGCTGGCTGGCTTGGTCTCTGTGAGGCAGCACGTAGGTTTCCAACCTCAATTGTCGCCACGATAAAACCTCGCGATGCTACGAATATTTTGGGCTTTTTCCAGTTTTTCAGTATCAATCATACCGTAACTGATACTTGCCACATGTTATTTATTTATTTATTTATTTATTTATTTATTTATTTATTTATTTATTTATTTATTTATTATTTATTTATTTATTTGGAATTAGCAACGCGTTGCGAATATAAGGCAGTGCTAATATTCGCAACGTTTTATAAATATTAGCAACGCATTTTAAAAATTAGCAACACCTTGTTTAATATTAGTAACGCGCTTTAGATATTAGTAGCGTGTTTTGAATACTAGCAACGCGTTTTGAATATTAGCAAAGCTTTTTATATACTAGCAACGCGTTTTAAATATAAACAACTCGTTTTTGATATTGCTAATGTTTAAATTTAAACGCGTATGTTGCATCTTTGCTATTTTTTTTATCCTGATCGACGCGTAATTTTCTCCTACAGTCGGATCCCATACTAGAATCTATCCAATTTACATCACTGATAATTGTAGACACGCATAAAGATAGGTCAAACGGCATGGGGATATCCAATTGTTGCCATTACTTATTAGCGTTGTGCACAAAGTTCATAATTATGACATTTCTGAAATGCATATAATGTTTTACTTGCGCGGTATTACAACCAAGCCCAGCCCCCAATGTCAAGACTGACTTACATGCAAAGCGTCTGTCACAGATGTTGGGCGGCAGGGTGACTGTCTAGACTAGATTATATATCTGCGATATATACAGTGCTCAAAATATTAAGGGATCAGATTTTCAAAGCCATATATTTGGAAATATATTGGGAAAAATCTTTCCAGATTGTAGTCCTGTTTAGTTGAATCATTTTGCATGATAATGCAGTTGTGACAGAACAAAAATGACAAAGTTTTATTTTTTATATAACCCAGAGGGGAATCACTCCCAAAACACAAGTGTATCAGAGCCATTTGGATCATGATCCTTATCCTTTCAAACACGTTCAAACACTATAACACTGTTTATTGTCAAATCAGTAGATGGTATGGCCACTGGTTTGACACTAAACTACGCTAACTTTGCTCCCTTAAACTTTTGGAACTTTGCTCCCCTACATGTCTGTATAATGGTACGCTAATTTTTTTATTCCCCTAGTTTTGAGCAGTATATAACTATGGGGACATAGATGTGGGCGGCACTGTGTCTTTACTAGATCACATACCTTCAATACATGATGACACAACAGTGGGTGGCAGGGTCATGTGGAGCATGTTCTTTCAAAACATTTATGGTAACGCAGATATTTCTTCTTGTGTAAGCCATATCTTTAATGTATTGCGACACTGAATCTCACTCCAAGTTTTTTCATAAGTGTCTTATGCCACATTTAAATATAAACGTAGTGCGTCTATAGAAACTGTCTTCTTAAAAAAATCTAAGATGGGCTTAACATGAGCGTTTTTATATTGAATATACAAACTATAAAGTGGTGTAAACGATGAGGCGTCTTAAAATATTTACGTATGTCATGTATGTCAATAAAAATGCCACAATCTACTTTGCTGTCAGACTCAGGATATATGTCCTTGTAACAGTCCGACATACCAGCTGACAAGCTGATGTACTGTGGGGAAGTGTGGACGTTTATGCCAGGCCGTAGGGGTCATAACACGTTTGGCTTTACGCATCGCTTATGTTACGCGTTACAGGAAACTCTGTAACGCGGGTTTCTGTAACGCGTTACCGAGCCGTCCAATCACAATGACGTCTCTGTAACGCATTACAGAGCCTCTGTAAGCTCTGTAATGCGTACAGCGAAACGCGTTATGACCCACGGCCTGCCATAGACGCTGGAATTAACATAATATCCCGAAACACTGATTATGTCAAACTCGATTGGAATGGAAATATCTTCGCCAAGTCTTATTTTCAGCATAAGTGATGTTTGGCTAAACTGAGCCAAGTACAGTGTAGTGCACTGGCGATTAAATTAAAAATTAAATTGTCCCAAAACGAGCTCGAACTCGCGACCCATCGATCCTAAGCCCAATACAATCATATTTCCGCACATTGAAACACAATAGCAAAATCATTAATTTATATTTACACTTTAAATTATAGAGTAGAATAGACGTATTTTATATTAGTAACTATAGCTAACAGTACACCCTTCTTCCTTCTACCAGGCAGATACAGGTTGACTGTGGGGGTAGATATTTCATCTACAATTTGAACTCGAACTTAGCCGACCCAAACCAAATCGAGAGCAGGCTTAATTTATATACTAACTGTTCATCCAAATTATGATCCAAATTATACTGATCTGCAGCCATGCCGTCCCTTTTTCCGGCGATTGCAGCTAGAGTAGTTTGTGTGGGATGAATTGAAAGAGATGTTAACACTTGTACCTTCATCGTACGCAATTAATAATTTTAATTTAATTGCAGTACATAGGTATCGACATTTAACATCAGAGCAGCGGGTTAGTTGAATGGTAAGACGTTCGGCTGCAGATCGAGATGTCGTTTGCACAACTTACCACGCCACACAAACCACGGCAAGACAACGAGAAATCCAAGACGCTGAATCTAATTTCCTGAACTAATTTCCTGGTTTGGAAACAGAAGCATAATGCAATCACCTATCGATCTCTTCTTTTACTTTAAGTTATTACCTTCTCCCTTGAATCTACAGGACTCTGCAAAAAAGACAATAGGACGCTGCAACTAGTCACGGATGCTAGAAGCAGACGACATGTAAATAATACATTTGGGGCTGGAGATCCTGAAAATACTTAATTCTCTACGTATGCCTTACGCTCCATGACGAATCAACCAGATAGGGGTAGAATAGATACACTGCTCAATTATTTAAGGGAGCAGATTTTCAAAGCCATATATTTAGAAATATATTGGGAAAAATCCTTCCAGATTGTAGTCCTGTTTAGTTGAATCATTTTGCTTGATAATGCAGTTGTGGCAGAAAAAAAAATAGCAAAACTGTATATTTTGTTACATAACCCAGACGGGAACCCCCCAAAAGACAGGTGTATCAGAGCCATTGCGATCATGATCTTTATCCTTTCAAACACGTTCAAACACTATAACACTGTTTATTATTGTCAAATCAGTAGCTGGTATGGCCACTGATTTGACACTAAACTACGCTAACTTTGCTCCCGTAAATGTTTGGAACGTTGCTCCCTTACATGTATGTATTATTCTACGCTAACTTTTGCTCCCTTAAGTGTTTTTGGCAGTGTATTGGCCGAATTTTATTCTTTAAGCAGCGCAGTGATTAGAGACCGAGTTCTAGCTTCTTGGGGTTTTCTAGAAACTGGCTCCAACACAACATTAAGAAACCATTCCCACCGACAGCCAAATAGACAGGACACAGTGCTGATTATCTGCCTTTAGTTCAGTATCTGGTCCCGCGGAGTAACCATGTAATCGGATTGCATTCGCGGCTCCAGTGTAAAAGCAACGGCGCACTGGGCTCGCTGGATGTGGGGCAGGCCCAATCAAGGTCCCATGGCCGACAGCAAATTTACCAGAAGATTGAAGACCCTGGAACTGGCCTGAACTGGAAGTCTGGTTATCGACAGACAAAATGATACCTCATCTAGGTTACGCATCACAATTTGTAATTTCATCATTTTCTAGATAAGCAAAAATTTTGTTTCCTTTTAAATTAGAGCTGCATTAGATAAAGAAAATGACTGTTATGGACGACTAGCGATGTGTTCATGCATTTTGGCTTGACCCGCAGTTCGTTTTGGTTTGCATTTTCTTCTTTTTTTGTCTGCGTCTTAGACACTTCCTGCATTGATAGTCTGACATTCCTTTTGTTACACAAAAAAACGTCGTCAAGTACATGTATGGCCCTCGTGTTCCATACGCTGATTCTTGGTCTACAACATTAAGCTGGATACACGTGGAGGTTTCTCCATGCAATATAATGCTACCTGAATGATTTTTTCCTGTACGGGTAAAAGGACCCAAGTGAGTGAATAGTTATTGTTTTAGGTAGTTTGCAGAGAAAGATATCTCGAAACGAACTTAGGTGTGCTCGTCACATTGTAGACCATTTTTCCTTACTTTTTGACTGAAGATTTTTAGCTTTGCCGTGTCAGGGACACTGGTATCACATACATGTGCTATATGGGGCACCTTTGACCTCGTAGTGTTCAAGGTTATTTTAAAGTAAAAAGTAAAAATATGCAGTGCTTATCTAGCGCTTTTTCCTTCCCGAAGCTAGCTTAAAGCGTTTTGCGTATTATCCCTGGCAGACCTGTTGCATCCATCACGTGGTCAACCGCCTGAGGAGTAAACACCCACTTGCACGCTTCAAGACAGTTTTGCCATCTCTGTCTATCGCCGGGTACTCATTTACGGCTGAGTGAGCATGACGTAGCCCACGACACAACTGGCTTTGGCAGGACTCTAACCCACCATCTTTTGGTTGGGAGTCCAACGTACTAACCATTCCAATTTAAAGCATGGTACGCGTACACATAGTCTTAAGCTTCAGATAGCGAGATAGCATATGATGTATAATTCTAGTTGTAATTGAATTCGCTCCTTGCCCAAGTAAATACATACCTGCAATAAGTGTGAAATAACGGAAGGGATTAATGTTGTACATAATGATTACGAGTAGTATCTTTAAGTTTTAACTTTTGAACACTGCTGCCTGCTCTGTTGCTATCAATACTGCCGGGAATTACAGTGACCGTGAATTACCTTGCGACTGCTATTTACTTGTACTGTTACTTCTACCAGTCTGTGGTAACTTCACAGCTGTGTCGTTTTCATTTCTGCAAGAGCTCACTCTTACTCCGTGCTTGGTGTTAGGTTGACTAAAGAGATAACAGAAGGCATACGTCACATTAGCAGGGTGAACGGACCAGGGTACAGAAGATAGAACACATCCCTTGTGTAGAAATAGCCAAGGCCAAGTCAGTTACAGGAGAGCCACAGCTGACTAAGAGAAGGCATCAGTTCTGTGGTTAATTACGAGGTGATTGATGATGGTGACCACCTAGGGCATGGCCTTGTTCGGAAGTTGTTAAGGGGAAGATACCGGGTCAGCGATCCGGTGTGGGCCGCACCATACGTAAAGAAGTTATTTTTATACTGGTCGGCCGTTCGGTATACACACAGAATAAGCTAAGGTCGCTGCGGAGTGTGGTGCCAGGGAGCATCAATGGGATTAGGTGGAAATGGATGGGGGTATTTCTTCTGTGGAGGAGCTTCTCTGCTACCAAACAAACAAATAAAAAAAGGAAAAAAAACCAAAAACAAAAAACAACAGCAACAAAAAAGCCAAACATAAGGAGAAATAAAAACAGAAACAAAAATAGAAAACACACCCACAATTTGGCACCGAAATTAAACAAATACAATTAAAATTAATAAAAAAAACGCTCAGAAGGTGAGTCATGCTTATGGGGACGAGTTAACATGCCATTGAGTCTCCGTCGGAAAAGGCAAAGACCACTGGGGCAGTTGAGAATACAGCGAGGGTAGACATTACCAACATTACTGAAGACATCTGGGGTCGGTTTCCTGAAAAATAAACTCTTTCAGGTTATAAACGGCCTTTACATGTAGCTCAATAATCACTTTGGTAGCAAATGCCTTCTTCATGCTTACAGGTATTTAGTCTTTTAAACTTCACTCTTAAACTGTTAACCCTAAGTGTAGTAGGTCTTTCAAGGAGATATTTCACGATCAAACGATCAAAATGAACTACAAATCTTGCTGACGATCTCTCTGTATATAATATAATTATATATATTCATCCCAAGAAAATACATTCATTGCTATCGAAGAAAGAACATTGTAGGTTTGTCTTAGCAGGTATGTCACAATTACTGCGTACTAAACAAAAACAAAATAATTAAATAACAAACAAACAAAACACCATGCAGACCAACAAGGCAGGCAGACCAACTACGCAAAATCCCCATCTGGGGCCTAAAAGAGTAAAACGACGAAACGCGTGATAAATTCTACGGTCTGATCATGCTCATAGGTGGGTGGTTGAATCAGGCTGAAAGTCGGCTTTCAACCACTCATGGTCATATCACCGACTGCAAGTTGGATTCGGTGGCGTATGCAGGTGTATACGTGGTGAGTTAATGTGGACCTGTCTTGTTTGGGCCGAACGATCTACGCCCGACAATTTTTGGGTCCCAAGCCACAGATTCAATCCGCCACAGGTGAGCAGAAAGGAATCACTCAGACCATTTATACTGACTCCGAGCCGCCCAGTCGGTTGCCAAACTCATTAATGCCAAGCGCCAAGCTGAGAAGTGCAAACCTCCCAATTTTTACGTCTTTGGTGTGACGCGGTCGGGAATCGAACCCCGGCCTCCCGCACCCGGAGTGGATGCTCTAACCACGCTACACGGGGCGGTATCATGCTTATAGGAAAGACAGCCCTATGCAGAATGTTCTTTTCTTTATATTATTCAAGCCTTTATCTATAAGAAATGATATGAATTGGTTCGCACATTGCTATTGAACAGAATTGAAGTGGCAATCGAAGAGCGATATTGAATATGACCTTGAAGGACGCAGAAAGGTCAAACAGAAGATGAGCCATATTTTGACCCTGATGTTAGTTTTAACAGAAAGAGACGCTTATTAACCAAATATTCCCCCCCCCCCAAAAAAAAAAAATCCACTTGAATGTTGAAGGCAGGTGGTGTTGCGGCTCTCCTGGCATTACTTCCAGGTTACTTTCAAATAACTTTATAAGCAGTCAACCTCCGGAGTGACCCCATTTAAAAAACATGTCATATCAGTCCCTTAATAAAAAGCATAACTGCTGTAGATCTTCGACTATCAGAGAGTTAAATTTATACTGGACTCTAATTTTTGCGTTGTGTCCTCATAAAACCGACAACGAGAGAGTTAAATGTTCTGGAATCTAATTTTTATATTTTGCCTTGATAAAATATCTATACGCCAGTGCAGGAATGGGTAGACCGGGTTTAAATACGCCATCCGTAGATGTGTCGCGGCGAAAAAAAATTCTTGAAGATTTCATATAGGTATTCCGTGTTTACATCTAGGGCTGATTGTCAAATTCTCCAGTAAGGTGATTTAGCTTTCATCAGCGCGGACCTTTTCGCAACGAGTGGTTTATAAAAAAGTCAAAAACCCATGTAATACATGCAGCGCAGCGTTAAATAATGCAGGCTGCAGTAGCTACCACATGGGGATGAGATTTCCGTACCAGATATTAAGTTTCACGTTTCATAAAGAATCATTTCCGTACACAGGCGCACTGACAGGCGACAGTATATGTGCATGAGCACCACGTTCGATCAAAATATGGCTCAAAGCAAAGCAAGGGATCATGGAATATAATTACATGTGCTAATGCAATAAAGGAACACCGATGGCTTATGACTAACCTGGTACGTAAAAATGTAATACTCTCAAAATAACCAATGTGGTAATAACTTGGATAAACGCCAGCCAAATTTTAGTTCCCCATCAGAGGTTGACATCATCGTTTCGCGCCATAAATTTTGCCTTACCATTCGTAATAATCCCAATGTTTGTCCAAGAGAGGCCACCAAGCAGTAGAATCAACAGCAACACATAATGTTCCCGAAAACGAAGCAAGCACTTCATATTTTGACAAGTCTGTGGTCAAAACGTGTCATCAATTTATCTTTGGAGCCGAATTTATTCGAAATTTTGAGTTACAGTTCCACGACGCAACTTCGACTTGCTCATACATCTAGACGCAGAATGGTGACCTTCAATTTAAAGATGGCGGCCACGGTCTTTATGATTGAAAAAAAAAAACTGCGATGCTCTATTGTATTAAATGGCGGCAAGGACATACGCCAATCATCAGTTTAACAAATTTGCTATGCACAATGTAGGTTACAGATATAACCCAAAGATGAATTCTGGTTATAATATTGCAAAGTGTTCGAACTTTGTGTAGACGAAAGCGAGATCCAATGAGAATTCACGGTTGAATTGGTGCTGTAGAAATAACTAACTTGAATTCGTGTTGGTCCCTGCTTCGGTGCCCGAATGGTTAATTCGCCTGGCAGATTGATAGATATCCCCGTTACACGGGTTAGAAACCCGTCACGGGGTAATGCCCAAACCAGAGCATGATATAAAATGTCTTTGTGGACAAGATAGGATATGTTGATGCTCTAAATTCGAATTGTGCTTTGGGTACGAATAACGGTATATTAATGTCATTAAATTCCTGTATTTGATTGGACTGTGTGCCATAGAGAGGACAACTGTCCGTAACGTTCTGTATCTCAAACTATAGGGTCTGTTATTGAACGTCTGCACAGACCCGTGGCCGTAACATGGTGTAAGCATTACCAGATCATTGATATTCCTTTATTTATATACATGTATTCATCAATTTTATAAGCACTGCCAGATCAAATCCTCATTTATTCACATATTCATCCGTGGTGTAAGCAATACCAAATAAAATCCTCATTTATTTATATATGCATCCCTGGTGTAAACATTACCAGGTCATTGATGCTCATTTATTCAAATATTTATCCCTGGTGTAATCATTACCAGATCAGTGATCTTCATTTATTCATATATTCATCCTGGTGTTAGCATTACCAGATCATTGGTGCTCATTTATTCATAAATTCATCACCGGTGTAGGCATTACCAGATCACTGATCCTCATTTACATTCATATACATGTACATGCACCCACGGTCAGCACACTCTGGTGCCAAACCTTACAGGATTGCGGTGTGACGGAGATGCTGTAGCAGGAAAGAGAACGGAATGATCTTCTGCTTGGGCAATCTGTCTGCACATACAATGGCTACCGGTATCCAAGCTGAACTAAACAACTGGAGATATATCTATACTAGAACCTAGCTTATCAAACAAGACAATGTCTTAATCAGAGTGCTGATGTTAAATTATCGCTCCTGATATATAACTGTATTGTAATCAGTCACAAAAATAATGTACAGCGACATCTTTCGACAACTACAGATTAAAAAGTAAACCAATATGGCCACGCACACACTCGCTGTAATCGAGCATAACTTAAGTAATCGTAACATTTCCACTCCTGTGTATACATGCAAACCACGTAACCCCACGTGGATTTGCTGAAAGCGCCATTACTAACAAGAGGCTCGGGGGCCTTGACTTTCTGCTTAATCTTTTGCCAAATGAAACCATCACAGGATGTCATTGTAACTGAGGTGATCAAAGCTCCACATAGTTTTAAAAATTTGGTACATAGCCAGAAAGATACTAGCTTGTATCCCCCCCCCCCCGATTACCATACTTTCCAAAAATAATTCGGTGGAATTTGAATGAAAATGTGGGAGCAGTAGCCTTTTGGATATACATCGGAAATTTGGCAAGGTATACAAAGGATGACACCAAATTGAACCACATATGTCCCACATATGCAGTTCACATGACCGCGAGACCCAAATTTTCATCTGTTTTGCTTTACCATCAGCTGCTTTCAAGATACTGCCAAGTTTAGGATCTTCCCATTGTCCTAATTTAAATTTCAAAGTGTGACAAAATTTAAAATATTGTTGATTGCTAAGAAAAGTAACATACTGTATCTCCCCATGGTATCCTCATAGAGTTTAGCTGAGATCAGATGAAGAGTGTAGGAGTTGCACTTGAAATTTCCAGCCCAATATGGTCCTGTGTTAACAGACTATAACTTGCTTCTGTCTGTCAAGTGACAAGCAGTATGTCCAGGACTATGGGCCTCTTGTTAAAGTTTATCATGAGGGCCAATGTGGAATCTTAAGAAGTAAAATATCCGAAAACACCTAATTGTAGAGCAAACTGAACGAATACTTGTCATATCTACAGCTGTTGTCAAGCACAGTATCAAGGTATATGGACCTGTTGTTAATTTTCTCATTGGTCACAATGCTAAATTTTAGTTCTTTTTCATATTTTTTTCAGTTTTGAATTTCAAAATTCCAAGAAGCAACATTTATTTGGACTGACAATTGAAATAGCTGTAAAAAGTTTGGTTGAAAAAGAATCATAACTATATAACAAGCAGGTTTTTGAAAATCACAGGTGTATTGAATGACCCCAAAATGACCTTGAATGACTCAAGGTACCCCGTATTATATCTGTCTTACTACTATCTCCGAGTCAACACATCTCACTCTTTCTCTGCATGTCTACATCGCTTGTTTCTTTCTGGTAATTGAGGTTTTGTGGGGTTTTTTTCTATGTTGTTCAATGGTAAATTTGGAATTTCAAAAACCCTTCCTGAAAAAAAGTAGAAATTGAAAATTTCAAAAATCCCAAAGACAGTTTTCTGAAGACCAAACAGTAGAAAATTCAGTAGGGCTTTCTAAAGAATTGTCTGATAATTGTAGGACTAGCTTCTTTAAATTTCGCTCCCATGGGGTCCCATGTTAACGACAAGAGACAAAAATCGTAAACAAAAAAAAAAAAAAAAAAAAAAAAAAATGGGGAAAAGCATTTTTTTTTTTAAAAAAAGCAAAAAACGTATGGGGATTTTGCCAGGGGCCACCCCAAACAAAAATA
>JAAUYG010233255.1_pt1 | contig 12229 bp, 13 predicted proteins | sample 7278091 | NCBI WGS metagenome assembly JAAUYG01 (sample SAMN14350201, study PRJNA611818) | marine sediment metagenome | isolation source: surface marine sediment (0.6m) | place: French Polynesia: Moorea | collected 2018-08
AATCAAAACCCAACCAATGTCAAGGACAGGAACACGAAATCACAGAGGCCCATCTGAACGACCACGGAAAATAGAAGGAACCACACACCTTCCGAAAATCTCACAATCAAAGCACACGCAAAAACAGTGCAATACCTTGACTTGAAAGCATCAGGTGACAAATTACCTTCCACAAGTTGACAGGCCCTTCAACAAGACGCACTCTGGCTCTCATGTACTTCTGCGCGATGTGCAGGCATTCTGTCCCGTAGTCGAGGTCATAGTCCGTGCACTGCAGGCGAAATGACAAAGCTGCAAGTAAATGTACGATGGAACCGGCTGGGAACGCTCTCATTCATTTCTTTTTCTCTTTTCTGCGGTAAGATTTCGCCTGCAACTTCTGAACGGTGATCAGAAATCCTGACCTTTCCATAGGCAGCTTTGATGAGGGAAAACTGGAAGGCTTGAGGCATCTCACTCGCGCGGTATTTGATTCTCTCCAGAGAATGGTCCAGAAATCCATCCATGTCCGTCCCGATGACAGTGGACACGAGAGGACGTATCGCACCTGCCGCCTAAAAAAGACGAAAAAGAAAAGTAAAAGACTGCAAATCCTAGGAACATACATTGCTGGGGGCGAAAAGGTCTCTTGTTGCTGAAGCAGAGATGCTGAGTTAATCTTCGCCTCTCGCACTTGCCGCGAGAAGAAATATGACAATCATTCTCTTTTCACTTGCCAAGTGTCAAGAGCCATTTTTTTTTTTTTTCCGAAAAAAGAACACTTGTGCTGACAAGCTCATTCAAGACACGGCAAAAAAGATCACTGATTGGTCGTTACACGTCACAAACATGAAGTTATTTGTCTGAAGCACACGCGGTTTCCCAATTGGTTTTGTTTGGTCGGTACGTACCCCATACTCATGTGCAGCCTCTGCCACCTCTTTTATGATGTTCTCTTCCACAAATGGGCGCACTGCATCGTGGATAATCACAATATCTGGGTTGATGTCCTCTGAAAAAAAAAAAACAAACCATTGAGCCAAGTTCTATGTGTCAATTCTCAAACGGCTGTTGGTATCTGCACACTCAGATTCACATGATTATCCGCAGTGACAGTTCCAGTTTGAAACTCACGAGAAGTCAAGTATTTGATCCCATTGTAAATGGACCGATGTCTGGACGCTCCAGCCACAGCAATGAGAGATTTCTGGTGGTGGAATCGACTGATGAGTTCTCGCATGAATTCCACTCTGTCCATGGACACCACGACCACCACTGGGTTGATCCACGGCAAGCTGAAGAGAACCGAAATTTTCAAGATGTGCTGTAGATCTATATCACTTCACCAAACACCAGAAACGACAGAAGGCCACGGGTGAGTGGTTAAGGTAAATGAATGGTCGGCCGTGACCAGACTGTGAGGACCCTGCTGGGTTGAGGAACGGAATGCAGATCAGACTGCGTTTTAGCGCACATCAAACTACAGCTAGTGTTTGAAATCGTGCCAGAGGTGGAGATCCACGACAACAAAAAGACGTCAACAATTTCTAACCTTTCGAACTGTTGAATTGTGTAGCTAATCAAAGGTCTATCAAGCAGCTTGCAGTATTGTTTGGGAATTGCAGAACCCAGTCTCTCACCCACTCCACCAGCCGGCAAAATTGCTGCAACTTTGAACTCCATGTTCACACTTGGTCAAGAAGAGATTCCAACAAAACTGATAATATCCCTTTCAGCGAGCTTGGATAGATTATCCAGCTTGCCAAAATTGACAGCAAGAAGAATAAAACACAAAGATAAGGTCCCCAATCATTGTTGTTTCCTTGTTTTCCATGTTTATCTTTGCTTTTTGTGGGCGCAGCCATTGGTTGTGCTTGTGAATGTCTTCATAAGCTTCGGAACACACTCGTGCAGTTCAAGCTTATAAATCTAAACCCTAAGCAACGCATGATACCAATCAAACGAAAGTAAAATTCTCTCATATAAAATATTGATGTTGTGAGAGGTGAACTCTGCAACACGCAGATCAAAATAAAAAAAAAGCATATCTAATTCCGTTTTTTCTTTCGTGTCTAACTTTCAAACCCAACCACACTTTGTTGGTGTCGCGTGAAAAAATGCTCTACATTAAGAAAAAATAACTGTCATTAAAAAAAAGCAACAAAAAGTATCTTGCCGTTCTCTGAATTAAAACATCTGGTATCCAGATGTGATCTAGAATATAATTTAGATTTACAAATCTATCTTTGTTCAGGCACAAACATCATTTTGACCTGCAGCGTCAGGTTCCAAGAACGCCTGCAGCAGTTGGCATGACTGTTGCTTGTTGGCCAACTTTTGAAGAAAGCTTTAGTTTTCACATCTTTTCACATCAATAATTAAGGTAAAAGGTGTTGCGCACTCCTGATTCATGATTTGATTGCCTGCAGCTTGATCTCTTGAATCAAATCACAGACTGCAGATCCATGGAATTGGTTCAGTGTTCGTCATCCTAAACTCGAGACCTCTAGATTATAGACACTCTAGATGTCTGTCCCACCGTTACACTCTTCTGCCTGGTGCAAATGGAACAGAATGGTGTCACATTAATGTGCTAGAGCCATGTCAACCCGTCTCCCTCATTTTCCAATAAGAAACAGAAACAGCACCAAGCAGGCGCCCCCGGAAACACATATATATATCAGGGGACTCTTGTCGAAATGTCCCGTTCCATTACCCCCACCTCCCTGGAAATTGAATGGCATATCAGGGGAGACTCAGGAAGGCTTGGAGAGTTTGGTAAAATCTCCCACCAGGTTACCCCCTCCTCCCCCCAAAAATACAGAACAGCATATCAGGGGAGACTGGGGAAGGCTTGAGGACTGTGGTAAAATGTCCTGTTCCATACCCCTCCCCAACAGATCATCATATCAGGGGAGGTTCTGTGCTGATTGCACCATTTTGGTGTAAAGCCTTCTTGTTGTTTGGATTTCTGTTATTTTTCGCCTTGTCTACATCGTCTGCACGTCTCCAGTTGTTTGTTGTGGCGCACAGGCTTGACTTGTAACTCTACGGTGTGAAATCTGACAAAAAAAGGGATCCTTCTGAGTTTTACAGAATGATTTAACGAAAGGAAGACAAACCCTGAAGGAATTTAAGTTCATGCCAACCCCCCCCCCCAAGTGTGTTGACTGCTTTTCAATCAAGACTAACCAAGTTGTCATTTTCGCCTTCTCTTTCATGGATTCTTGTTGTTTTCGAATTCGTGAGAAACTATTATTGGCAATTTTATGCTCTGATTTCAGGTGTTGCACTTGTCCGAAACTTCATCATTTGACGGCATGAATAGTACGTAATTTTCTGAGTTGGCTGTTACAGCCGTCACTCTTGTGTGTATCACTCACTCGAAGAACTTGATGAATTACTGGTGGAAGTCATTTGGCGAGATATTTTGTCACATCATTATTGTTCCCCCTCCCAACCCCTCACCAACAAACACACACGCGCACACGAAAGAAAGTCCTTCTCTCTTCAGTGGACGGTCAGCCAACACAGCTCGGTGCTGGATCGGAGGTGTGGAATTATTTCACAATCGTTACGTTCGGCAACGAGCACAAAACGAGGTACGTAGTGATGTAGTTGTGAGTCATCTCACAACAGTAACGGGTTTTGCGCGCTGCCTATCCTTGGTTGAGTCCAATACAGTAATGTTCTTTATCAGGTGTTCTGTGTGTAACTACGACTTGGCCTACACCCCTGGGATCACTGGAACCAGTGCAATGCGACAGCACCTGATACAGACTCACGAAATCCCACTGCGTAGCCAGGCTCGCACTACTGATAGTGTGAGTTGTTCTGCTTGTTTGACTCATAAATTCTCCAAAATTCGTTGTCATGTTGGTGAAACTATCCTGCCAAAAAAAAAGAGAGGAAAGTTTCAATGTTTTGGCGCTTCTATGCATGAAGCTGCTCGAACATCAGAGAATAAGTATTTAAATCATCTTTGCTTTTTGCAGCGTGAAAATGATGCGGAAATTCCGATGGATGAATCCGGCTGTAAGTACCTCCTCCTCTTCACAATCCGCTTCAGCTCAGCCACTTTTGAATTGCTCTGGAAAACCTAACATCTACACGTGTATGTTCACTTTTCAAAGGGGAAGATCTTGTGCCAGATGGAAGAAGGAGCAAAAAATCCAAAGTATGGAATTTCTTCCGCCTTATTGAACACGGAGAGGAACGGTACAGCAGGTAAGTTCGCAGGGCCACACAAAAGAGATTCAATTTAATTCGCGACAAGATGGTTTCGTTGATGTAATCAGAGGATGCAACAGAAAGTTTTGATGAAACATCAGGTGTACAATTTGTCGCGGAGACCTCAAGTATTACGGCAGCACGACAGCAATGTGGCATCACCTGCGCGCGAAGCACCATCAAGCTTATGAACGAGGATACCCGACGGTCGCGCAGACCCTTGTAAGTTACTCATTGGCGTTCAATACGCACGTTATTTTATTTTATTATTACCGGTATTATTTTCTTTGCGGTTTCCTTTTCCCAGAACATCCATCTACCAGTGCTCACAGGCGATTCGAGCGCAGTTTGATGCAGGGTCAGCAACGTTTGTTGCAGACTTTGTCTGCTGGTCTCTCGTGGGCGTGACGCGAGAGAGAACACTTTTGTTGCAGGATGGGGGTGACGGAGATGGTGACTTGGATTTGTCTGCTTCTGGAGGGATCGGAAACGATGGTGATGCATCCCCAAAGAAAGTCGACTCCCTCAACCGCCAACATCGAGGTGAGAAAAGAGCACATTTCTTTCTGAAAACCGCTAGACTTGCCTCAAGTGAAGACATTGTTGGGAAGCAGAGTGAAAAGTGCTCGAAAAAACAAGAGTGTCAACGTTCACTGAATGTCAGATTCTTTTCTTGTAGGCAGCTCTGGAATGGGTCGATCGAAATCGTCGGTTGTTTGGAAGTTCTTCAAGGTCGTCTATTTTGGACCTGACAAACGTACAAGGTACTGAACACTTCGAAGGTAACCGCTTGAAAGAACGGCAAAGTTTGTGTGTTGATTTCAGACCGACAAAGTTATGCACTGCCCTTTGTAGATGCGACCTGTGCAAGGCGGACATGGCGTATCACGACGGCACGACAGCGATGCACAAACACCTGGAGCGGAAACACCCGAGGGAATACGAGCAGGGAGAACGACTGCAGGGAATGGGCTTCAAACAGGCACGTTTGACGTGTAATGGTTTGAAAACTGAGTGGACATCCCTCCTGTCAGGACAAAATGGCTACAACACCATTGGTTGAAAATTGAGTGTGCTGACATGTTCCCATGTCGCGCGGCCTTTGCTGTGCGTTTTCTGTAATTGTTGAAGATTGCACATGAATTGCCCTGAACAAGGAGACTTGTACAGACTGGTCAGTCCAACAGAGTCACTTTGCCTTGCAGGAAGGTGAGGCAGAAACTGAAGACGCTGCTGAGGATGATGTAGAGGATGAATATCTCGCCTCCCTTGATAACGTGGGCTCCGTGTTTGGGCTCATTCAGCAACCAGATACGAACACAACCAAGACGCCATCCCGCGCAAGCAAAGGTCAGTGTCTTCTCTTTTTTGTGCAGGTGGGAACAAACAGTTCAGGGTCACAGAATCTTTTCCTGTTTGACCGTTTCGCAAACATCCACCTTTGAATCTTCAGCTTTGATTCGGATTTCAGAAACGCGACAGACCTTGCAGGACAACAGTTCCACCAACACACAGTCCAAGCCGCTGAAAGCCAGTCTGAGCAAAGACACAATCAAATCTCTGCTACGAGAATCCATCGCTAACTTGTGCAGAGAGAAACTACAGGTTAGAACACGCTTCGTTGGCTGGTCAATTGAAAACGGGAGTTTTGTTGATATTCTTTGTGACGTTTGGTACGTGTGCGACCACCAAAATGTAGAAGATATTTCAGGCCACACAAGACTGAAAAGACGTTTTTGTTTTATTTGTGTGAAGCGCTTGAAATCGAGCACGGCAAGTGTGTAATATGTCTGGATGGCTTGATGTTTCAGTTCGACTCGGAGATCAGTGTAGAGGCGCTTATCGGTTTCACTGTCGACAAGAAGGAAGTAATTCTCGTCAACATCAACGAGACGCTACAACCTGGTGAGTCATCTGTTGAATTAAATTTTGTTTTGAAAGGACTGTCGTGGTTGTCTTCGCAATTTCTTTCACAAAAATCCCAAAAATTTTCAGCGAAACTGCTGGTAAAATCAGGGAGTCTTCGGTGTTTTCGCTCGTTGGATTTGTTGAAAATGAAAGTCTCCGACACTCGAGCAGATTGTCACAAAAACTTACTTGCGTTTTCCTGATTTTGTTTTCATTTGTTTTCCAAGCAGAGGAGGATTCAGCCGCTGCCCCACCGGCTGCTTCGACACGCGCACAGAAACGTAGTGCTCAAGCGCAGCCCAACAGCAGCAAGAAGAAATCAAAGAGAGCGCGAGGAGGACGGCCAAGCCGCGCCGCCGCTCAGAAAGATACACAGATGTCGCTTGAGGTGAAAAGATGCGCGAACACCGAAATTTCCGAAATTTCTTCTTCGCACGCGTAGTGTCGCTTAATTTTGTCTGGCGGGAGAGTCTGTCAGTTTGAAATCACATATTATGGTTTGAGGGAACAACGATCACCTAACGTATATGTGGTGGGAAAACGGTTCTGATTTCAACAAAAAAGAGAAAGAATATTTTCTTCCCAGGGTCAAACGAAGCAACAAAAAATGATCTCCGTGTACAAATGCGCAGAAATCTGGCAAATGTGTTCCAGATGGAGAGTTACGATGCTGCTGACGATGATGACGAGACCTGGGAGCCGGGCGGTGGAGGCGGCGGCGTCAAGACCAAACAACCTCCAACTCGCACCAGAACACGCCGAACCCGGAAACGAATCTCATACCGAGAGGCACACGATGAGGAAAACGGTGAGAGCGTTGTGTGTGGAACTTCCCCCCCTCCCAAATAAAAAAAAAAAAAAAAAATTCGGGCATCAGTGACCTTGACACTGTCAGACCGATCCTTTACAAGTTGAGGAGGACAATTTTCTTGCGTCATTTTTGGCTATCGTTTTGTGAGGTGTAACCCTTAGCTTCGGTTTTGTTTTGCGATCGATTCCAATCACAAATGTCGCGGCCTATCCATGGGGGAATTCCCGCACGGCGTAAAAGCGTTTTGCGTGAATTCATTGTTTTCGTTCTTGATTTTCAGACTCGGATGAAACTCATGACGATGGTGCTGAAAATCCTCCCGATCTGAGAGACAGTGAAACGGAACAGGATGGGGAAGGTAAAGACCACAGGAAAAGCTTGACTACAACTGATAAAAGTTTTGTTAATTTTCGAAGCACCCCGTGGCAATCCATACAAAAGTGAAAGTGCGCAGCAATCGTAATGTAACCGAGTGTTTTTTGTGGAACGTAATTCAGCAAAGAGCACAACAGCTCAAGAACTGAACCACTGTCAATTTTAGTGGCTGTAAAGCAGGAGCAGACGGATTGGAACACACACACAAAACACGACAGACCTGAACCAATGGCTGATGAGAGTGAAGGCGTGCTCCAAACGGTCAGTGACTATGAACCCTTATCATGGCATTCATAAACAATCCAAAAGCAATCACTTGAGCTTCAGAGTCGGGAAGGATCAATGTTATCCATTTTCGTTTGTCGGCCGCTGCTTCAACAGAGCGACCCAAATGACTCGGATGTGGAGGAACACCACATTCCTCCCAACGCCAGACATGACATCGCGGCCTCTTCATTGACAAGCACCCTTGATGAGGACGACATGAATATGCATTTTATGTGAGCAGAAAACACTCTTTGTAGGAATCATCGACAACAGACAGTGGGAACAAGCGGGTGGACATGGCTGTCAAGTCATGCGTCATCTGCGGTAAAATCTACATGGCAACGGAACACCTCAACCACCACATGGTCGTGCAACACGGACTGGGTGACAAGGTCAGTCCAGGATAGACAAACAACGTCCATTCATTCGCTGTTCTTTGCAATTTCTGATGTCTCTGCACTGACTTGAGGTTGAACAAGACCTTCACCGTCCGCCCGATTGTCACACACGACACACTGTGTATTTTCCCAGGGGGACACTTCTTTATCGTTTCGTGTATCCCTTTCCTCTGTTCAGTCTTGCATTTGCGGTGCCCGCAAGAAGAATGGTGTTCGTTTTGATCAAATCGGAATGCTTGGCTAACGCATCTGATTGTCCCGAAGGGCTTCCGTTTCATTCTGGACAATTCGCAAAAGCGTGTGGCTGCATGAATCCGTGAGCACAATTAACGAAGGTTATCTTTTGTTTTGCAGCAGGCGAAAAGTCCACAAACAGGTGCGACCTCACAGCAAAAATCACAGTCGCAGCAAGAGGCACAAGCGGCGCCGGACTCTTCAAACCAACCAGGAGCCGCCAGCAAAGAGCAGCCAGTCAGGTGTAAATACTGTCTCGAGACGCTGAGCGCTGACCAATTAGTGACTCACTTTGATTCGCTGCATCCGGGAGAAGATATCCAGTACGAATGCTGGCAAGTGTCGTCTGCTGCAACATGATCCAAGAAGATGATCTGCTGATTTTGAACTGTTGGCGTTCGAAGATCGGGAGGTGTTTGCAAAGGAACGTGGTGACGCCAAGCCGCGCGATTTCCTTCTCACAGAAAGGACTCTCTCTTCTGAGATGGTCACAGCTGCCGAACAAGCAGTGCACTTCCGAAGAAACGCCGCGTGACAGAGGTGTTGCGCTCAAACCAGCTGAATAGAAACTTGTGATGAAGGTACATTTTGGTTGGTGGGAAGCAAGCATTGTGCTTGACGCAGCTGTTTTGGGTAATTTGTACAAATTCTGCACCACCGTTTATTGTGTCATTGTTGCGGAAATAGTTGCAGTAACAAAATAGTTACGGTACAATACAAATTATGTACTTTTTTCATGATCCTTCGTGATCCATAATTTTCTGAGTCATGTCTTCAACTGCTTTTAAAGATTTGAGGCAGCATTTCATGTTTCCTTTGTATCAAGCAAAGTCAGGTCATGCCACTCATCTTCGTGGCAAAAATAGAACGTGAAAACAAACAAAGAAACATCAAAATAAAAATCTCTCCTTTCGAAGTGTTTCTTTACAATGTATCCAGCTTCAATATCACACGTCGGCGGGACACAACCGTTTGGTGTGTATTCCAAGCAAAGCGTTCCATAGGAGGCAAACACCTCCCTCAGTGAGTGTGGTGAACAATGCGCGATCAGCCACAGCCCAAAATTTGCAGTTTCACAGTTCAGGCGCCTTCTCCTTGTCCTGAAGGTCACGTAGAAGTCTCAGGCACATCGGGACATGATATTCCCACAAGTCGTTGGCTTTCAACGTGACGGAAGCGTACGCCTATCTCTCTGATGAAATGATATCCACCAAGCACTTCACTACGGGATCATCTGAAAGAAAACAGGAAGGAAGGGTCGTCACACATTCTCCCAGCAAATGGTGCTGAGCTCGGCGGAAACATCAAACCCAACCTTTACATTTCAGGCCGCGCGCGCGGTAGCAACACTGAAACAGCGTGCACTTGTTACTTTACCTTCGATACTCGTCTTCGGCTCTCTGAGCTTTTCTCTCAGCAAGTCGTCCAATAAATTCCTAAGTTCCTTGAAAATCACAGCAGTGCGAGCTCGCGCCTGAAAGATAAGATCATCTCAGTTTTCTTTCGTTTTGGTTTGCACTGACTATTCTCAAGATTAGCGCCAAGATATGAGTCAGAAGATTCACCGACCTTGAATTGAATCCAATCGTCGAGAGTTATCACTTGTTCCCTGTGTTGTACAGAGATGCTCCCTCCGAACAGCAACAAAGGAAACCCCGATACGAGAGTCGTGTCTTTGATGTAGATGTTGTTTTGCTTTACCTTTTTGTTTATAAACGAGAATGTTTGCATCATTGGAACTCACGCAAAGCACTGCAGCAGTGTCATCCGTGCCACAGTGCAGTGGAAGGAGGTTCTACGCAGGCGCGCACGGAGGTAAAATGAGATGATTGCGATAAAAAAGAACCCTGTTTTGTGTGAAGACAATTCAGACTGAACGATGACGATTGAGCATCAATACCCTCTCGCAAATTGCGGAAAATTGATGATAAGGGTATCGTACCTTTTCGTGGTACAGCATCCAGCCATTGGTCGCCAGATGACGATTGATAGACCCTGGGTGGATAGTGACATGAAATTGACGTGTGTATGCCTGACACACAGGTCGGGTTTCGTTTGCTGCGGCGTCCACTTTTGGCGTAAATGTCACCTGAAAAACAAGTTTGAAGAAGTGAAGCGAGGTTCCTTTCCTGAGAATTCCAAAGACTGAAACAGCAGAACGTTTCGTTTACCTTGGCAACGCGAGGATACAATCCTGCCGTCAACACGGACTTCAGAATGGAAATGTTCTTGGAGTTTAGAACACAACTCCCGGAAACACCAAGCCTGTCATGCGCGTCGAATCCAATATATCGAACTAACCTCACTAGATCTCGGGAAACATTCTGCAATGAAAACCACACACTTGTACCAAATTCTTCAATTTCTTCAAGGGCCTTGAAAGTAGTTTCTTTTGAGTTTTTCGTTGGTGATGACAAAACACACCTGAATGTCAATGAGAGTGGAACGCTTCAAACAACACTTTCTGCAATAAGACATCTCTGCCTCTTTGCCCTGCTCCGAGACTTTCAACCATCTGCAACAAAACAAATGTACACACAAAGAAAGTTCCAACTGTTAACTTTATCAGTGTGAAATGTCATGACAGAAAGAAAAGCACCAACCCCTGGAAGACCTTGTACAAGGTGATGTGGTCGGAGTTCGCTTCGGCTGAAGAAGCCTTCGCTAAATCCACCTCGTTGCGACTGTCCAGCGACACCACCCACGGAGATTTGTCCGACATCGCGGCTGCTATTACCGCCTGCAATGAGCACATGCTGAGTGAGGTTGCGATGTTCGCAGTGACGGGGGTGGGGAGGTCTGAAGCACGATGACGAGGACGACAAGGATGACGCAGACATGTTGCACAAAACCGCTCAGATTTCATTCGAGCAGTCGAAACATTACGAGCGTTTTATTTTCCGAACAAAAACAAGAGAAGTCTTCAGTCCGTGATCCTCTTTCCATGGTAAGTTTGTCACTGATCGCGGAACCGTGCAGACTTGCTCCAAAATGACAAATAAAAGCCAAAACACACTTACAATTGGTTCCAGACAACCCAAAATGGCGCCAAATATGAGCATCTTGCCGATTCGGACGTCTACTGGAAGAACTGCCAGATGGTGCCCCAGAGGAGTCAAGGTCGAGTCCTGTGAACATGCGCCGATTTCTCGCAACACCGACAGGGCACGTGACACATTCTGCTTGTTTGGTGGGTCCAAAGCAAGACTTAGGAATTCCAGAGGGTTTCCCAATTCACATTTCTGAACAAAAAGAAACCGAAACGAAATAAGTTAAAACTGAAAACGCTTACTTGTGTGTAGTTGTGTCGGAATTCAACATCACCAAAGAACTCACCATTATATGCAAACACAGCTCTTCCAATGGAACTCGCAAAATCTCTGGAACCGAGTATTTCTTCATGGTCTCGAACCTGAAAGCATGAATGCAATCTCACCCAATGCAGCCAGTCCTGCCCTTAGTTGTTGCTGTGGGCTTCCAGTGAACAATTACCAGTTGATACTTACCGTTGTTTTGTGTAGAGTCTGAAACAGAATCCTTCCCTGACGCGCCCTGCTCGTCCCTGTCTCTGACTGGCTGACGCTTTGCTGACGAAGACTTCTTCCAGAACACTCATTTGAGTTGTCTCAACATATCTGAATGAAAAATATCAAAATTTACAGTTCTTTCCTTCACACGTTTGATGTTTACACGGACGGTTTCGCATGGAAGTGGGGAGGCAAACCTGTTCTCTTTGGCTTTGCCAGTGTCGATGACGAAGACCACGTCTGGGATGGTGATGCCGGTTTCCGCTATGTTGGTCGCGATGACGATTTTACGACATCCAGGCGGTGGGACATCAAATGCCTCGCTCTGATCTTGCGACGTCAACACTGAGTGAAGCGGTATCACTTTATACCTGTCAAATCACAAAGTTACAGTACAGATTCACAAGAAAAATCTTGGTGCATTCTTTCTGGATTTTCTGTTCACTGTTCATTCAGTCAGCACAACAAGATGTTCTCAGAGCTGCAGTTGTAGCCTTACC
>JAAUYG010191889.1_pt1 | contig 12226 bp, 6 predicted proteins | sample 7278091 | NCBI WGS metagenome assembly JAAUYG01 (sample SAMN14350201, study PRJNA611818) | marine sediment metagenome | isolation source: surface marine sediment (0.6m) | place: French Polynesia: Moorea | collected 2018-08
AGATAAGAGCAAACTTAGGTCTGTATAATGTAGCCACTGATTTGGGACTACTCGATTCCTTGCAGGCGCCATGATATAGCTTCAGGGATATAGCTCAAGTTCTAGGTGGAAAATAACAAAAACGAAAAAATGTGCCGGCTGTCAAACTTGAAGCATATCTAAAATGAGCGAGGTATGCTGACCCCTGTTACAAAAAAGTACGCTTGAATATTTCACAGTCAGTGTTATTCAGTTTTTGTTGGTGCTGTTTCTGCTGATTCATCTGCTTTGTGCTGAATATATATGTTTACCAGATGTAAACTAGTGTTGGGCTAGCCATGGTTGACATTTCCTCAACACAACCACAAATTTATGCACTTTGATATATTTCGGCCGATATGGACGTCAGCCTTCCTCAGAAGTTGCACCGTAGCACGTCTGGTGTAGTATTACTTCATCGTCTGCCGGGACCTCGAAACATTCAATCATACAAGTTGTCAGTGGAGGTTGTCGTTTTGTTGTAGTCCATAATTGTTAATAACTTGGGTAGACACCAGATGTAAACTAGTCGGTTGGGTTAGCCATGGTTGACTTTTCAGGCTCTGGTGGCACTTTTCGAATGCACAGAGCTAAGAAATGAGTGCTATAGCTGATATGTAAAGTTTTGGCGGTTGTGATATTAACACCTTTCAACTGTTGGGATAAGGTTTATTCCCCCGTATCCTAGCTCTTTCTGTAACTGTTAGCCAAAATTTAAGGTGTTGTCAGGGCCCGAAAAGTTGACGAGTAAATAATCTCGTATCCTAGCTCTTTCTGTTAGTCAAAAAGTGTTACCTGAGAGCTGCAAAAGTCAACCTCTACATATGTGTGCCATATACTAGTAGCTATAGGGGTACACATGGGTGAAAACCAAATCGTGCGAACCGGTCGTTTTGCCAAATTGATCTAGCGAATTGACCAAATTCTTATCTTGCAAGTCATGATCTGCACTCCTCACTAAAGAGGGATTAACGATTTGGTGCTCCTGTTAACTGCGCGGATTCGTGAGCCCTCTTAACTGCACCAATTCGTGAGCCAGCCCAACTATAAAACTATGATCTGATGAGCCAGTCTGTTAAAGAGAGATCTGTGTCGCCATGGCTGTTATTAAATATTGATATATTATTCAGATAGGGGTCTTAATTAATGATCTGCGATTCGTAGTTCTACGTTAAAAAATAAAACTCGAGTCGGGCCATATTTTGTAGACCCATGTGTACCCCCACCTATCGCATGATCTGATGGCAAAAATTACAATGTACATGTACAAGAAAGTATAATGTAGGCGATGGTCATGTAGATAACATTGCTGACATTAAAATATGCATAATAAAATATTTCAAGTGGATAGTAAACCCAAAGTAAATATAATAATTTAGTTTGACACTTTCCCAAAAATCTTTATAATCTTTTTACAGCATACAATAATCTACGCATGATTATGCGTCTTCCACAGGGGTTCTCTTTTTCAGATATCTACTGAGTTTGCTAATTTTAATTTGCTGAGGCAATTTATAATACAGCTTAGCCCCAGTAACTTTATTGATTGATCCCCAGAATTACTTCTTGATTAATATATGTGTGAACAATCTTCCTGTTTCTAGTATACATATACCTACTACCTACATGTAGCATGCAGATTTTCCCTTGCTGTATAATAGAATGTGGGAATATTGAAATTTTATTTTGTTGCTGCTACTACTACTACTACTACTACTACTACTACTACTACTACTACTACTACTACTACTACTACTACTTACTACTACTACTACTGCTACTACTACTACATGTATTAAGCTATTGGGTACTACAGCCAGGTACTAGCTACTACTAAAATTACTACTACGGATGGTGCTATCTCAACCTGTTACTACTGCCATAACTATACTGCTACTATTACTTCTATTACTGCCCATAGCAGTAGTACATGTACTATGCTATCTATTCATCTTTCCTCATGATATGTCGTCTACAGTACTTATAATATATAGCTGCTTAATGATCACCTTTTAATTTCAAAGGAATTTCATGAAAACATGATCTAGTCTCTGTATCTTCAAAAGATCAAAGCTGGAGTTTTTTTCATGTTTTTTTCCTTCTTCTTTTTCTTTTGCTATACTCAGTCCTCCCCACCCCCTATCTTTCTGACTTCAGGACCTCATATACCAGGGACCCACCCTTTATTGTTTACCAGACGCGCCTGGGTTGCTTCTGCAGCGCTGGTAGCATGCACCACGGTATCTTCACTGCACAGCCTCTGGCATGTCACAGGGGCTGGCCCACTGAACCATGTCAGCAAGGGAGGACCCCTTACAACAAAACTAAAATGGGCCTGACATGAGAACTGAAGTGTAACTGAAGCATTGGGATTGTCACAGATTGAAATCCACTGTGGATATATATATGGGTATGTTAGTTACTAGTACATGTGTGCTTTCTCTTGCAGTGTTATTCATGCAAGAATCTGAGTTCTATCTGTAGGATAAAGAGGGGTTGCTGGATATTCCAAATGACTATCATATTGTGATAATGCAGGTAGGGTGTGACAGGGAGGGCCACATGCTCTTGAACATTTTTAGTAGAAAGCACTTGCCACATCACCAGGCCATCAAATATCATTTGCACTTACTGGTAGTAGCTTAAGGTGGCTGCACAGTCAATAGTGGATCTGCAAAGTAAAGACGACCCATCGCTGCATGCGGCCCAAATAGTCTATATTCTAGCTAATGGCTGCATAGTAACTGATATATAACAGTTGATGGACCAATAGGTGGTCTTAACACTGGAATGGTCTTATATCCAGGGTGGTCTTATGAGAGAGTTGCCCGGTAGTTCCGCTGTAGTTAGCATGGGAACATTTGCCTTGAACAGTTTTTCTTATTTCACTGTAGTGGAGAAAATTATATGGATTACTGAAGTATATATTGTGCAGTTGGAGCAGAGTTCATGAAAGGAAAGTTGACAAAAGGGTGATTTGTTATAACTGGTCCCAGTAATATAAGATCTGCAATTTAATACTTTTCTATCTATTAAGGACACTCTTTAGGGACAGTTACACTACTAAGTTACACTACAGTTACACTACTTTTCAATGTCCCTTCATTTTACAACCATATCTGCAGTTTGAGACCCTAATGTGCTGGCTGACCGAGTGGTATTAACACATCAGGACTTCATTGACTGTCTAGATGGTATGCTACTTGTGTACATGTCCCTTATTGGATTACGTAATTGTGCCTGAGGATGGCAAATTACAATACATGTAGGATATGATATATTCTTCAATTCTATGCCTGAACAGTGGATTAGATAAGACTGGCAGAAAGTTTATTGACACACTTTCCTTCAAGACATTCTAAATATTTTTATATCAAGATGATAATAAAGTGTCTGTTGTCCAGGTAAATCTGCAACAGTTAATAAGCCAGTCATGCCTTGGAAAAAAAGGTACAATTGAACTCACCTTATAGCATGAGACATTTCACTTTTATTCAACAACTGATAGCTGTAAAACCATTTAATAGCTTTCTAACAATAATTCCCTACTATATTTAACAACTCAAGTTTGTTAATTATGCTCTCGATTACAGTGGTAAAGATTAAATAAGGCACATGAGGTATGTGGCACATGTAAATTTTATACATGTAATTTGTATCCAATGTTAGTTTGATTATATTTCAAATCAAATTGCTTCTTATAGCGTGACTCTATTATAGATATTTTCTTTTGTTATTTTAGTAATAAGAGAAACTGAGGGGCAAGTTACCTAACTGTTGATTGTGTACAAATAGCAATACATACATGTACATGTATTCAATGGCTTACTGCAAAGAATAAGGTCATTCACAACCAAAGTTAGAGACCACTTTTTATGAGAATAACGTCAAAAATAGATTTAGAGGCAAGATTTTTATACAGCTCCTCTACATGCTGTACATGTATGTGGGAACTGAAAAGGATTATAGCCTGGACAGTTTCCCTTTCTAGGCCTCATCAGTTCAGCAGTATTGACATTGAATCTTGGCTTGTCGCTTGAGAAATTTTTAGTGCGGGTTTTCCAGATAGTAACACCACACCTTTTATTAGGACTCTATTTCATGAATTACATGATGTTACTAGTTAGACATTGTTATGGGTGTCGAATAGACTTTGTAACATACTATCTTCTACATGAATGATCTTTTGTTTAAGCATTTTTAATACCTGAATATAACACCATGGTCTTAATAAGACTACAGTCTTTGGGCTGGATTCAGTTTCAATGAATTAAGAGTGAGCTATAGTTTGCTTTTCTTTTTTTTATGACAGTTAAAAATATATCGGTAATAGTTTGGTTGTGCGCCATGAGCACAGTTGGCACCAATACAAAATAATGATTGATAATGATGATTGATTGATTGATGTGGCTCTTTTTTCCTTTGAATTGTACTGTCATAATGGTCATGAAAACTATTTTCTTAATTTCTGTGGCAGATACTGTCATATAATAGTATATGATAGTAATGAATGTTATTGTGTTGTATAGTGGGCCAATAATCTACAGACGTCACAGTGCTATACACGTAGTTTAGATCACTGATCAGTTTGTAGAAAAAATCTTACATCTAAAAACGAGCTTAAGTTACCTTGACAACCATATGTCATTTCTACATTTTAAAGATCATTAAGTTTTGGACTTTAATACATTTTTTTTACTATAACATTTATCCGTTTGTCATGTTTTTGTGTCACATATATATAGTTGGTTTCTGATTGCATTTTTCAGATTCCCTAGGCAACTGAAGTGGAACTGTTTCCAGGCTTGTACATGAAGATTTAAACAAGCTTGTAACCATTTTGATTGTGTGAACAGTCGGATAAAAATCAAAACATCAAGATGTCTGTGAACAGGTTCATCACACAGATGCAGTATGCCAAACGGAGCACCATTTTCCTAGCGGTGCTCACCGTAACACTCATCCTCATCTACTTCATGCAGCCTGCAAAGACGACACACGCGAAAAAACTCAAGCAGCACAACCGCATCGACAGTCCGGCAGGGATGCAGTTGAAGTTCAACCGTAAGCAAGAACACCAGGCCAAGCTAGTAAAGGATGGCTACGATAAGCTGCCAAAAGACAGGGTTGACGCCAAAGAGGACGATGATTTATATGAGTTCGGACATTCCCTTGGACAGGTCCCTGCAACTTTAACTGAGGTGCATAAGTGCCCGGCTTGTTTCGGGACAAATGTTTGCGACGAAGTCCAGTACGGGGACTTGAGAATTCATCTACCTGAAGTAATGGACGAAAAAGCATTGAAAGGAGTATATTTTGGTAGATGGACGGGTCGCTATGTGGCGTTGAAGAGACTGGCCACAGATGAGGAATACCGGCGTTTTGATGATTTCATATGCAGAGACGCTAGGGAGGAGGTTGGCTGTGATGTCTCCAAAGCCATCCTCAGCCCCCATAGCAGTGCTCAGCAGGACTACGCATTCACGCCAGAGAACCTGCGGAAAACCTCACGACTGATACATGGAAATGATGATTACCTAATGTAAGTTTTTGAAATTCTAGCTCCTGGTATGATGTGCATGAATTGAATTTATTAAAAAAAAAAAAAAAATTGTCATGATTTGGTGTACTGGAACTTGAAATTCACAGCTTTATGCCTTTTGATAAAGCTTCTAACATATCCCAAGCTCAGTCAAAACACAGCAAGAATCAATAGTTTCTCGTCCAACTTTTACTTGACTTTAACGTGAAACCATGTTTTGCACTATACCAAAGTCACAATGTCCTTTTACCCTGCGGGCAGTTCAGTTTTCGATGTGCTAAATCGTTCGATACTAAATGGTTGTAGGCGTTACAACTGCCGGGGCATTTACATTTGGAATGGAGAAGGATTATGCAAGATCATCTATGACAACTTGACCACTAAATTAATCAGCTTCAACTTTCCTGTGGTCAATATATGCTAATAATGACATTAATTTACATTATAAAACTGTGATTAAACATGTTGAAGAGTTTCTTTTGTTTTTGCTTATCAGTACCGGTATCACCAGAAAAAAAACTCAGTACAAATACAACTGCATAGCCAGTGTCTGATTGGGGCAGAAATTTTATTTTTTTGTAATTTATAAGAGTAAAGTAACACCAGTAATCTGGTAACATTTGTCCTGGTGACCAGGGTGACCTTGTAGTGTTCAATGTCATTTGGGGATCATTCGGTATACTTGTCTCAAAATTGGTGTGATTGAAAATGTGAAATATGTTTCCATTTGTCATACAATACTGGGTGCTGTTGTCAAGCACATTTTCAAAGTCCATGGACCTCTTTTTTTTTAATAAAAGCTAGGTTTATTATCTTCTCTCTCCAGGTTTTCATCATGTGCCACCCCACATCTGATCTCAGGTCTTCTGCAGTCAGCTTATTCCCATGGTGATCCGACCCGACTGACTAGGGAACAACGCGCCATGTTCTACACATCCATGGTCCTCAATGCAGAATCTCTAATGCTTGATGTAAATATTCCAAATATGGGCACAAATAATCTGACTTATGCCAACTGCTGTCATAATTAATGCAGCATTCTTGTTCAGAGAGAATCTACTGTATGGGCTCAGTACTGACCTGTTGAAAAGATTACATTCTTATAATCACAGGGTACATGTATATATTGTTATATCTTCATTATGGGTAGCATGATAATTGGCATATAGGAATATGAAAATAATATGTGTATTATATATATCTAGCAGTGGCGTAACTGCCTATCTGCACATAAGCACTGTGCGTACCTTCTTGCTCCAAAATTTCTCAAAATGACCATAGAGAACCCCTCGGACCCCCTATAACATGTGTCTAAAGGGCTGTGTGCTTACCAATTAAAACAAGCCAGTTACGCCCCTGTCTAGCTGTCTAAATAGAAGAGGATTCTGCATCATTTGTCTTATAGCTACCAAATTAAAGTACTCTTTTATGTGAACAGCATTTCATAGCTGATATTGCCTGTGACAGCTTTGCATACCTCATAAATTGGTTGTCAGGTTTTAGGCGAGTTGTAAGAATAAATGAATTACAATGTCCATGTACCTCTTTGTTTCTTCCCATGTTTATTTTGATATTTATTTATACATGTATGTGAATTTATTTATTTATCTTTTTATTTATTTATCCTTTTATTTATTTATTTATTTATCATTTTTTTATTCATTTATGCTTTTATTTATTTATTTTCATTCATTTAAATCAAATTTACTTCTAATTTTAGTTTATTGACAGCCTTGCAACCCATGAGTCTCACTTATATCATCATTTCCCAACGGCTTTGGGAACTTGTGGCCGCGTGACCCTAGCCGAACACGGCGGGCGACCCATGCAGGACTATATAGATAAGTCAGATGGTGTCCGCATCGATTTTGCTATCCAGTGCCTCAGCATTGTGGACAGACTTGTGGTATGGAACTTGATATTTGCTTGTTATTCCTCTTCTAATACTCATAGCCACTAACTACCTGTGTACATACAAGTTTCAAAGTCATAAATTAATTATTATGGAGTATTTTGAACCTTGGAGCCAAAAAATGTCCTGAATTAAGATACCTGAAAGAAGTGAAATGGCACAAAAATGTCAGCCCCTTCTGATTGGTTGAAAACTTTCGTAACAACCAATAAAAGTTATAGGTTAAGGTCACATTATGACCAATGATAGTTTGTGGTTTCGGAATTTATTTGAGATTTTGTGGTGTGAAATACTCCCTGTTATCTTCACTAACACATAACAGTTTAATCCATGTTTCTATAGACAAACCATATACATGTATGTATCTTTTTAATGTGGAACATTCCACTTGATTAATGTCAGGAAATTACAATATTTCATATTAAACGCACTAACATAAGGTAACATCATGTACCGGTAGTTTAGCACCATTTACATTTGCACATGCATATGCAATTGACACACAAGTGGCTAATTCTATGTCAGACATATCTTGTAAATAAACGACAGTACTATAACTGCAATGAGAAAATTCACATTTTTAGCTTGGCTTGATTGTCACCTGCAGTCAGCTATTGCTGTGGTAGATCAGTCACCCATCCTCTATGCATCCATAAAGTGTGTGCTTTCTTGGAAACCGTCAAGTGAAGTAACACCAAATTTTGTGGAAAGGTAGTTTCCACCTTATCTCTGGGCATTTTGTTTTCAAAATTTTGAATTATTAAATTTAAATTTTGAACATTTTTTTTCGGCAACATGATATCCTATATGAGAACATAAATTTCAAAATTTATACTCCTTCTACAATAAGTATTCAGTTTTGGCAACCAAAAATTTTGTAGAGCTTCTTAATCCTGGTGCCAATAAAAGTTAATTTGGGGATTTTTGTAGTTTTGATTTTGAAAAAATTAAGTTATTGATATTTAAGTTTTACATTGCAGTCAATGACAAAATTAAATATTGTAGTTATCTGGAAAATGACTCACCATACATTGAAATGAATTGAAATTTGGGGTTCAGGGACACCAGTAGAACATACATGTACATGTGTTTGGGGCACTTTTAATCTGGGACTACTCAAAGAAATTTTGGGATCATTTGGTGCAGTATCCAAATTTTAAAATTCAAAGTTTTCAAAACTCCACTTTTCCAAAATTATAGCTCGAGTGAACTGCATCTAGATCATTTTGTGCTCATTCGGTGCATTTGTCTCAAATGGTATAATATGGAACATGGTTATATATATTGAGTGCTGCATATGTCATCAAGCAGAGCATCAAGTCCGTGGAACTCTAGTTATTGACCTATCGATAACAACTAACATCTTATGTGCAATCTTTTTCTTTGTCTTTGATAACTGTTACTTGAGCTTGGGGCATTTTAAGGTTGCCTTAGCAAGGATGCTTCAAATAGCTTGCATTCTAGGATATCACAGACACTAATGGTATAATGTAGTAGGGATCTGCATGATCTGTGCTTGGACATGATCGCTATTCTGCTCATCATCAGTAGGGGTACACATGGCTCTATAAAATATCGCCCAATTTGAGTTTTATTCTTTAACAGAGAACTACTGTTTTTAACAGAGAACTTAACTGAACTATGAATCGTAGATCATTGTTTGAGACCCCTATTTGAATTGTATGTCCATATTTAACAGCCATGGCGATTTGCAGATCACTCTTTAACAGAAATGGTCTAGTCGCAGATCAATCTTTAACAGTTATGGCTCATCAGATCATAGTTTTATAATAAGGTTGGCTGGCTCACAAATTGACAGTTAACAGGGGCACCAAATCACTAATCGCTCTTTAGTGAGGTGTACAGATCGTGACTTGCAAAATAAGAATTTGGTCAGTTCGCTAGATCGATTTGCCAAAAAATCCGGTTCACGCGATTCAGTCGATTCGATTTTAACCCATGTATACCCCTATCAGTAGGACTGACACTCTGTCTGTAGGTCACTCAGATCTGTATTCATGTGTTGGTTGTCTGTTCATCCATAACTTAAAAAGAGCTGCTTGCAGAGTGAAATTGATTAAAATTTGTGATTCAGCAATACCGGTACTTGTAGTTATCATTTACCTTGTCGGGTCGCACTGGCCAAATATGCATGCATGGTCAGCGTGTCAGACTCCCAACCACAATATCATAGGTTTCAAACCTGCATGAGCCTGGTTGGCTTAGCAAATACCGATTCCCCTATGGACTATGGGTGATGACATTGGTGCCTCAGTTCACTCAGCTGTAAATGTATACCTAGCAATAGACAGAGCTGGTAATTGTACTTGGATTACCCATGGTGTGCCTTGAAGCATGTTAGCAGGTATAACTCCCCAGGGAGTTGAGCATGGGATAGCACAGGTCTGCCAGGGTAATTATGGAAAGCAGTATTACTTCTTTATTATTAATTCTCAAGGTCATTTTGGGGTCATCTGGTGCTCTTGTTTCCAAATGGCCTGTAATTTGAAAAAAATGGTATTCAATTTAAAATTCAAGGACATAAGGTCGAAGGACATACCACATTATGGGGACTACCTCTGACCTTGTGATGTTCAAGGTCATTTAGCTTGAAAATGGCTGGTTGTAGAGTGAAACAGACAGAAATTTGGGATATGAAAACACTAGTATATCCCCCCCCCCCCTTCCCCAACAAGATTTAATTTGCGCTGCCGAATCCTTAAAGTGTATGTGTATTTTAAAAAAATAACTGCTTTGATGTAATCATTTCATGAATTGCATACCCTTGTTCATGTATAACATTGGGTCTCTGAAGAGTAGATTGTCATGACAAAAAAGTAAGCAGAATGCAGTGTCACTGACTCCGCAAAAAATCAATGAGTGAAATGAACTTTGTGTGAGGTTAAATTGACATGTTGTGGAGGAATCATATGGAGAAGAAATACAGAATTGTGATTAACATTGTTATTGCTTTTTTTCAGAATGCAACTGATCGGTGGACGTTCATCTATGACGATATTCATGCCAATAATTTCTATGTGACAAAGAATGGCATGGTGTACCTCATAGACGCAGAGGACATCATTGTTATTGACCGCAAAAGCCATCCACCAGGTCAGGGGAATTCAACAATTAAGAAATATTTGGTAACTCTTCATGCCCTTAGAGTGATTCTTTTACTTGTTTGTGCCTACATGTATGTGTTTGTGATATTTAACATGGAACCTCATGCAGATTACTTCTGGCCTAGACCAGAGTGGTTTTAATTTTTATCCCTGGTAGTAGTAGTAGTAGTAGTAGTAGTAGCAGTAGTAGTAGTAGTACGAGTAGTAGTAGTAGTAGTACGAGTAGTAGCAGTAGGAGTAGTAGTAGTAGTACCGGTAGTAGTAGTAGTAGTAGTAGTAGTAGTAGTTTATTGACAAAAGATTGGTGAACAAATCTCAGTTACAGCTTGACATCACTAGATTTTGCACATATCTTACAACATACATATCATGTGGAAAAATAAAAAACTGTACATATATATGGTTTTCACTTTGAAACAAAAATAGAACTGGTTTGTATAACTTATTTGGTCAATGAGTGGTCTTAATTCTAAAGTGGTTCCGCTGCAGTTATATCCTGGTATGGCATACATGTTGCAAATTTTTCTGTTTTAATGTGTTTTGCTTAACAAGCTTAATCGATTTATATTAATTAAGTACTGTGATTTCCCCCCCTTGCATGTATGCATGTTTCTGTCTTAACGTTAGTTATGTATAAGTCATAAGTTATATATTTTTAGGCCTTTTTTCTAGGATATTTAGCTATATATAGCAATATTTGAAAATATGTTTATTCATATTTCTCTTTCGAAGCAATTTTAAATTACTGGTAGTGTCTTTAATGTACATATTTATAAAACGAGACTGTCTGCTCATTTTATTACCCCAGTATATGTTCACTTACACCATGTACACATCCAGGTATTAAACAGCCTTTTTATCATCAGTTCCCTGAATACTGCTGACAAATATCCCACATGTTTATACTTGCAGGGCAAGATAAGCTTAACAGAACCTGTAACAAGGTTTGTTTTGAGGAGTACAGGATAAAATTATTGGACTACAGTCACACACCACGAGAGCAGGTGTGTTCGGAAGCCCCACTGGTTGCTGAACAAATGATGTACTCCATGATGTGTGAGAGAATTTTATCCGACCTACCGGAGCACCACAAGGCTAAGGGTAACAAGTTTCATCGTAAGTACCCTTTCAAATCTATTAAATATGGTGGCTGATTTAGGACATCCAAATTTTTAAAAAATATTTTACCTCGATGTGATGACATCATATCTCAAATTTCCAGATAGGAACTGGAGATTATTTCCAAATAAAAATTTTAATTTTATTTTTTAAAAATCTTGCATGTCCTTAATCAGGATCCATATAGTTAAAGATATATGTCAAAAGCGGTTATAAAAGAGTAATGGATACACACTTTAATTGGGGCATCCCGTCCTCCGACGGGATCCCCTTAAGGGGTTGCCGACTTTTTTTTTGTTTTTTTTTTCTTCCGCCACACTTTCGGTGGCTGTTTGTTGTGAAGAAAACAACGGTTTCTGCTGAAATTTTGCACAACCATACTTACGGACATGCTTCAGGTCGAGGTAAAAAATATTTTCGGTGCGCTCATTTTCCATTGAGTTATGTGAGTAAAATTACTCAAAAAAACTTTTGTAACTCATAACACAGAGATGAAAAGTCCGATTGGGC
>JAAUYG010190239.1_pt1 | contig 12225 bp, 10 predicted proteins | sample 7278091 | NCBI WGS metagenome assembly JAAUYG01 (sample SAMN14350201, study PRJNA611818) | marine sediment metagenome | isolation source: surface marine sediment (0.6m) | place: French Polynesia: Moorea | collected 2018-08
CCAAATACCCGACTGTGGCCAACATTTTTTTTTTTTAATTGGCCACCCGTTTTTTTTATAAGGTTGGGGAAATTTTCAAATTCAAATAATTATAAAACAATTATCCCCCCCCCCCCCCCCCCCCCCCGTACACGAAGTACTTACAATGTAGCATCAATCCAAATTGACCTTGGACAGACTACAGAGGCCTGAGCCAGCACAGTACTTCAACGCTGCTGTGCGGTAGCACAAAGTAGAGTTAAAAATCCAAAGCATTTAACTTATGAACTTAGATTATAGCAATTTAATTGGATGGGACACAGATGTGTCAAGAGTCAGCGCTTACCTTTGAATGGCTGCTTGTGCTTTTAGGATGACCTCTATCTGTACCTTGTTCTTTTCTAACCAGGGTAGCTTGCCGCAATCTGGGTTACGCTGATGGTGTGGTCATGACGTCAGACTGGCCAGGGCGTGGCCCTATATGGCTGGATGACGTCACATGTACAGGTACAGAACGCGACCTAGACAGCTGCAGACATAGAGGTTGGGGTGTTAACGACTGTAGTCATGACGATGACGTTGCCATTCAGTGTTTACACCTGTTGACAACATCCGTTACGCCCACAAGTACGTCAGGTGGGTACTTTAGCTGTATGTGTCATTATTACATCTACTACCCAATATTTAAATGCATAGTACTGAACAACCAAGGTTTTTATATTGATATTGTTTAAAAATGCTAAATCCAGTTACTCACCCAGTAGTGCGGTTTCTTGTGACGTCAATTCGAGTCGGTGAAACTTGTACTAACCGTTCATTTTCAAGGCACGTGTGTACTTCGGTTGTCTGGTACGTCCACTGTCCACCAAGATTAAATTACATTTGGCAGGGAGAAATAATATGTTCGGTATACTTCCCACCAGTGACGAATAGAAACCCTTCGACTCCAAAACTTATTTGTTTTTTGCAAACTGTGCCAATTCAACCAGGTCATCGGAACGATGCGTTGAGACCATAAGAATGATGGGGAAAACTCTTTGCAAGAAAGTATTCAAATGAAACTCGAAAGCGACGTGGATGGGAAGTGTTCTGTTCTGTTGCAATGGTTAAATATATATAGAGCCAGATATATATATATAGAGCCAGATATATATATATAGAGAGCCAGATATATATATATAGAGCCAGCTCTGTGTTATCGTTATGTGTATTCTGCGATTACGTGTTTCAGCCCATGACTGTGAAAACGGAACCTATGGTGTAAACTGCAGCAGCCGCTGTGGTCATTGCCTGGGTGGTACACCTTGCAATGCAACTGATGGTGCATGTCCAGGTGAATGTCAGGGTACATGGAAAGGTCCCAGGTGCGATCAGAGAAAAGGTAACCCGTTTGTCCTTTTAATTCAACAGTCTGGCAAATAAAGGCAAGATATATGATATAGCATTTGCATCACTTGTACACTACAAGAATGTATCACAATTACAGTTTTCAATGACGAGCTCCATCGGTAGAATATATATGTAATATACCAAATATGTCCTATAACGCATCACAATTACAGAGTGCTAGGTTTTTGGAAATATTTGTGCAAAAAAATGCAAACTTGATTGAGAGCTTTACTTTGGATTGCTCTGGTCCATATGTATAATAGCAGGAAAAATGCAGTGAACACCTCTGCAACATACAGTGATATGTGTCTTTTTATAGTAACATTTATTTTTTATAGAGGTTTGCAACACACATGTAGCATAGTAGCATATTAATGTTTACCATCTGTAAAGCAAGTTGAGCGCTGTGGTGGACCGGTGGTGGGAACTCCACACTATGATCAAGGAAACAATCGAAAACAATATAATTATGAATGGAATCGTTGTGAATTGACAATATATTCGTTTACTATATTAAATAACTGCAAGTCATATCTAACGGAAGGAGTTTTGAGCCGTTAAATAGCAATCTGGCAGCTCGGACAGAGATTGCCGAGTAGAGAAGAAATGATATTGGTTGGGGATATTACTCAAAATCTGGGAAACTCTGGATAGAAGTGTGGCACGTGGTGTGGCCAGACCGGACAAACTAGAAAGTAATGATATGTATTTTCAGCTTTCATATTACATAAAGGACAGGTACTGTCATTAATAAAGTTATATATACGTCTATGAGCATTTAACCCACTGAGCCCCATTCGCATGCTTACATGATGAACTGATGCTTGACCTGAAATTTTGTTATACAATTTGGATAGCATCAGTAATTTGCATAGCTGTTGGCGGAGTTTCGTTTTGAAGAGCGTGTGATTATTAGATTCCCATCTAGCACATATAATTAACACTAACCAAAAGAAAGAATATTCTTAATATAAGATTTCCTGGTGTGCGGAGTTGAAAAATTATCACCGCCTCGGAGGGTGTACCGGGTACAGTGATTTATAAGAGGTGGAAGTACTTGTTTTAAGTACTCAGGTGCAGGGCCATGAATAACTCTGTAAGGTGACATGGTCCAAAGTATTCCCGACGAATGATCAAAGGCTCGATCTCAGATCCACATAAAAGTTTTGAGTGAGACGTGTGGCGATAAGCTCCAAAGGAATGTGTCTTTAGAGATCACTTGAGGGACAACCTGGAAATTAAGGACAGTACTTCAGACCCTTGACCTATTTCGTACTTTAAAATCAACCTGAGTATTAAGACCGCTTCAAAATTCAGGACAGTTTCTTTCCAGTCCCTTGAGTGTCACTGATTTCGAGGTTCCACTGTATATTGATCTATTTGTTTCACAGAGTGTCACAATGACACCTATGGTGAGAACCACACATATAATCCATCGCAAAACCAAACATATGTATATATGACATACAAGTCATTCAAAAACCCTGAGGCATTAATAAAAATATGGCAATTCTCGCCACATTAGATTCATGACAAGAGGTTCAAGGGCCTTGGCGTTTGGTTGACAGCAACAGTAAGAATAACGCTTCAAGTGTTATTCTTACTGTTGCTGTCAAGCATTTAACAGATCTAATCAGTGTTAGATGATTAGATGTGTTAGATGGGAATTACTACTGAGTGCTGTCATACAGTACATATTGTATACAATTTAGCATCAAAACCAATACAAATATGTCAATGAACAAATGCTAGGAAATGTTATGCAGGATAAACAATCATTGATAAAGAAGTATAGATGCATACACTGGACATTTGTTGTTTTTCTGTTACTAGTACAAATTTCATGCTTCTTCCCCTGTTCGTAGACTGTGAAGACGGTACATATGGCGAAAACTGTACACGTGTCTGTGCCCATTGCTTGACTGGCACAATGTGCAATAAAACTGACGGCTCATGTCCAAGTGGTTGTCAGCGTTCCTGGATAGGGCCCAGATGTGATGGGAAAGCGGAAAAAGGTATGTGTTAGCATACCACTACTATTATCTTACGAATGTGATACTTCTAGACTTCTGCATGATTACAGGGACTTAACGGTTGTGTATATATTGATTATCACATGCTGATTCAAGTTTGTGATCAGGAGTGGAAGCTGTATGAATCATTCTTTCTGTGACATGTGTCTCGAAGTGAGTTTATTTTGATTTTTTTTTACATATTGCAGTTGTATTTTTCATTTTCGTTTTAAGAATGTGAAGATGGCAACTATGGTGAAAACTGTACTAATATCTGTGGACAGTGCCTGGGTGGTACACCTTGCAATAAAACTGATGGGATATGTGCAGGTGGTTGTGAGATTCCATGGACCGGCCCTAGGTGTGACCAAAAAGAAGGTAACCACGGCAACAATTTAATATTGATTTTTTTTGCATGAACTGTAATGATGTTTAATATGGATAGTTTATATACAACAATCATAAAGATTTCTCTACAAATTCCAAATGACTGTCTTATACCCATAATATAACAGCACCGCTCACTACTTAATATAGCTTATAGTTGTTGGTATTAAACAGATATTATTTCACTTTCGAGACTCCAACTTCTATTTCTATTACTATTCTACCTCCCTGAACATGTTAGGAGTACACTTTGTGCAGTTAGAACAAACGTCATATGCTGCATGCATTTAAGGAATGAATATGTGTTTCTTTTGGCGGATTGTTGCATCCATCCTTATCACTATTACTTCTTATTGTTTGTCTTTCTTCAAGTATGCCAAAATGGAAAGTATGGTGAAAACTGTACTGGTGTCTGTGGACATTGCCAGGGTGGAAATCCTTGTAACAAAACCGATGGTGCATGCCCAGGTGAATGTCAGCATCCATGGATGGGAACAAGATGTGATCAGAAAGAAGGTAAAAGGTTTAGGTACAAAACAACTTTGATTTGGTCCTTCTTCCTGCATATGTGATGGGTGGCTAAGCCCAGTCAAATACTACACATTCAACAGGATGGAAGGTTGAAGTAACCTTGACTCAACTCGTGACGCCGTAAGCTGGCAAAACATTGACCTATTGTATGAGGGTTACTGTATGTCAAATGTTAAAGCTTACTTGATTTCGACAGACATTGAAAGGGAAACAAGTTTTTATGAATGCCTGCTTTAGGATTTCACCTTATGAGAGAATTGATAATACCTTGCTGTTTAGCAGAAACTTTGATCTTGTTTTGTTGCATACCGAATACATTGGAATGTAGTACCTTGGTACAGCAAATTGTCTACTAATATTTTAGTATCTTGGTCCAGAAAATTGTCTACTAATATTTTAGTACCTTGGTACAGCAAAGTGTCTACTAATATTTTAGTACCTTGGTACAGCAAATTATCTACTAATATTTTAGTACCTTCGTACAGCAAATTGTCTACTAATATTAGCAGTGACCATGTCTGCTTTACAGATTTATTGTGTGAGTTATTGCTGGGGTTGTATACTTGTGACAAAACTGATTGCACATATCAAATTAAATGAATGTCGGGATAAACAGACCTGCCCCAAGTGGGATCAGAGAAGAGGGTAGGGGTTTGCAAGATATGTTCTGTGCATATCTTAAGTATTACAGCCATTGTGTTTATGTTATTTATTTACTTATTTATTTTATTTAATTTTATTCACAGAGATTCCAAAGGACGATTACATTGCACATAATAAGACCCACAATAAAACGAGACAGCACGCCCAATACAGCGAGTGTACATCACATTCAACTACACATTATGCAAAACCCTACCATTATGATAACTAACATGATAAGTAACATATCTTTATGGCATTCTTCATTTCAAGAAAGACCTTAAAATTTGGCATTTCTTCCCTTAACTTCATTAAATATAGATAGTATTTGGCATAAATTATATTCTGGTTAATGTTTATATAACCTACATTACAATATAGCGTAAAATAGCTTTCATTTTTGAAGGATCATTCATACATTCATCTTTAAAGTAAGATTCAAAATCGAACCAGAATAGCAATACTAAATTACTGTCATAAATGATATGTTCTATTGTTTCTTCTTCTCTTTTACAAAAGGTATAAAGTTTTTCTTTAATGATAGTCATTTTGAATAAAAACTATCCGTTGCTATATATCTGTGTAAAATTACTACTCTTTGTAGTAAATACATTTTTTTCAAATTCTGATTCTGTTGTATTAGAGGTGTTTATGTATTTAAGGTTTGCTAACGAGTGTTCCTTTGTTGTTTTATTTATCATTTCACACATCTGTTCTATTTTTAAGGCTGCACAATATATTAGTGTTAGCTATTTCTCTTTCAGTTTTACATAAACATTTAATTGAATATCTCAATCCCTGATAAAGTAAATGTTCTCTTGCTCCTAAACCCACTTTATATAGTGTGCTAATAGTTATGGTCTTGCCTTCTATACCAAAAAGGTCCAAGTGTCCAAGTGGTTGTCAGGGTTCCTGGATGGGTCCCAGATGTGATAAGAAAAAAGATCCATACTACTGCTCGTATCCCACGGCGGTGATAGATTCAGACATCTTCAGTTTTTTTATGGTTGCTGATCTATTGTTTTGATTTTGACCTTATCACATGGCATTGGACCACTAGTGGATTGGAAGATTATAATTTGTGATTAGGAGCAGAAGCTGTATGAAATGTATTCCATGTAGGGCTTGTTTGGTCAGAGTTTGTTTTGGATGTTTACTTAATATTACTACCATAGTTGTATTTTGTTTCATTTTAAGAATGTGAAGACGGCACTTATGGTGACAACTGTACTGATAACTGTGGTCAGTGCCTGGGTGGTATACCTTGCAATAAAACTGACGGAATATGTGCCGGTGGATGTGAGATTTCATGGACCGGCCCTAGATGTGACCAAAAAGAAGGTAACCAATGCAACAATTTAAAAATTGCAAACATTTTTGCATGAACTGTAATGATGTTTAATATGGATAGTTTATATACAACAATCATAAAATTGTCTCTATAGATTGCAAATAACTGTCTTATTATACCCATAATATATCACCACTTCTCACTATTTAATATAGCTCACACAGATAGTTGTTGGTATTAAACAGGTACTATTTCATTTTTGAGACTCCAAAACTTTAGAGAAGCCTGGTTATATGCAATGTGCCTTTATAGTTATTCTACTTCCTAGAACATGTACACTTTGTGCAGTTAGAACAAACCTCATCTGCTACATGCATTTAAGGAATGAATATGTTTTTCTCTTGGTGGATTGTTGCATGCATTCTTATCAATACATATTACTTCCTATTTTTCCAAGTATGCCAAAATGGAACGTATGGTGAGAACTGTACTGGTGTCTGTGGACATTGCCTGGGTGGAAGTCCTTGTAACAAAACCGATGGTGCATGTCCAGGTGGATGTCAGCATCCATGGATCGGAACAAGATGTGATCAGAAAGAAGGTTTAGGTACAAAATAACTCTGATCTGGTTTTTTCTTCCTGTACATGTGATGAGTAGCTATACCAGGTCAAATACTGCACATTCAACAGGATGGAAGGTTGAAGTAATCTCGACTGAGCTTGTGACGCCGTAAGCTGGCAAAACTTTGACCTGTTGTATGAGGGTTGCTATATGGCAAATATTAATGGTTACTTAATTTGGACAGACATCAAAAGGCAAACAATTTTTTTATGAATGCTTGGTTAGTGCTGCATCCTACAAGAGAATTGATAATACCTTACCAACCGGAAGCATTTTAGAGTCGAAAAAGAGTTTTCTCGTATTTTAATCTTCTGGTTATACCATATAAATTGGTTTAATAGATCTTCTTCCTTTAAAAATATTTGTTGATACCTTAATTCTTTCCATTATAAGATAGCTTATTTATTAAAAAGATGGAATACTTATTGGGAGTTCCATCATAGTAAAATTAGTAAGCAGAAAATCTTCACAATTCTTTTTGGCCAAAAATATTTAAATAAGATCTTCTAGTTAGGATCGTCTGTATTTAGGAAGTTGTTTATCCTTACTGCTTTACATGCTCTTCTAACATAGTTCTTTAGATAGATAATTCTCGTTCTACGATCCCTGCAGTGACTCTGTAATATTTGCCACTTGACTTTATCTGGTTTTCCCTTCCACATAAAGTCGTAAAAAGATGTGTTTATTACAACCGTTGTGCAAACACACATATACTGACGAAAAAGGATAGGGCATATCATGTAGGATAAGAAGTCAGGATAAGGAAGAATAAATACATACGCTGGTCATTCCAGTCGAATCAAGTGTGCTTTGGGTTTTGTCAGCATAAATTTTATGTTCCTTCTTTGTTCTTAGACTGTGAAAACGGTACATATGGTGAAAACTGTACACGTGTCTGTGGCCATTGCTTGACTGGCACAGTGTGTAATAAAACTGACGGCTCATGTCCAAGTGGTTGTCAGCATGCATGGATGGGTCCCAGATGCGATAAGAGAAAAGATAAAGGTATGTATTACCAAAAGGTATGTATTACCATACCACCGCTCTTATCCCACGGCTGGATAGATTCAGACACCTGCATGGTTTTAGGTTTGTGGATATATTATCTTGACTTTGAACTTATCACACGTCATTGGACCACTAGTGGATTAGAAGATTATAATTTGTGATTAGGAGCAGAAGCGGTATGAAATGTATTCCATGAAGTGGGTTTGGTCAGAGTTTGTTTTGGATATTTGCTTAATATTACTACCATAGTTTATTTTGTTTCATTTTAAGAATGTGAAGACGGCACTTATGGTGACAACTGCACTGATAACTGTGGTCAATGCATGAATGGTACACCTTGCAATAAAACTAACGGAATATGTGCAGGCAGATGTGAGAATTCATGGACTGGTCCTAGATGTGACCAAAAAGAAGGTAACCACCTTTAATAATTTAAATATTGCGCGCATATTTCTTGCATGAACTGTAATGATGTTACATACATATATGTTATACATATTTGTATTGTATGAACTGAAATGGTGTTTGATGCATATACTTTCATATGCAACAATCATGACAGTTTCTCTATAAATTACAAATGACTTTACCTTATTGTACTCATAATATATCACCACTGCTCTTTATTTGATATAGTTGAAATAGAGTAGTTGTTATTAAGCAGATATGTTTAATATATATTCTTGACTATGTCAGCAGAACTTATGAAATCAAAAATTGTCCATGGTGCGTCCATTTTGTGTCCATCGTCCGTCCATCCCTCCATTGTCCATATGTCATCCGTGGTCCGTGTCGCAATTATCTCTGAACCTATTATGCGGTTTTCTTCAAATTTCAGCCGTTACCTGCGCTAGACCCATATATTTGGATTTTTCTGAAAAACAGATGTAATACTTTCACATAATATTTTTCAATATGGGACCCCATGGGAGAAAAAAATCAAAATGCTACTCCTTCCTGAAATCGCTTATCTAAATGTAACTTTTGAACATTTTGGCTTTGGGATTATTGACGATTTTTTTCCCATTACCGTTAACATGGGACCCTATGATGGCAGCAATTTCGAAGTGCTACTCCTCTCTCAAATTGCTTTTGATTTTGTCCAAACTTCTCCTGAATTTTCTTATCTTTTGTTAGATTCAAGCTTTAATCAGGAGCAGAAGCTGTATAAAAATGTGTTCTGCGAAGTGCCTTTTGGTACGAATTTGAGAGTTTTATATTGTGATAATCGTACTTTTCCATAAAATGCTGATACTTTTTGCCTTATTGTATCATGAATATGTCATCACTGCTGGCTATTCCCACAAGCAAATCGTAAAAATGCACTGGACTGTTGCAGATGATGGGAACGAGTCAGCCCAGATGGTTGTATACCTTGTTCTTGGGATCTTCGTCGCCGCATTGGGAATGGGTGTATTGTTCCGGGGGAAGCATAATCGTCGCAGGCTGTACCGGACCAACAGCAGAAGTGACACCCCATTGTCCAAGACCTATCATGCATTTGTATCTTACGTTAGCTATAAGCCGGATGAAACATTTGTCTATCGAATTTTGCTTCCGAAGCTGGAGAAAGGAATGGGCTTCCGACTCTGTGTTCATCACAGGGATTTCACACCTGGGGCAGGTACGTTTTCTTTGTGGCAGATACCACAAAGTCATTTAGAGAGACTCATAATAACTATCTGTAGACTTCCGCCATTGGCGCTGTCTGTCATCTTACGTCAGAGGGAACCACATTGATCATCTTAAGTATCAGATTTTGAAAGATGCTTTCATTTCAAGTCTATATTTTACAGAGTCTATATTTTTATGATATCTTAAAACCATTTTAAACAATTTCTAGCTTTCTTCATGAGCTTAAATATTTATTTTCTCTGATTGGAGTGTTCATGCTATGGCCTGTTTTCTTGGTCAAATATAAATATCGATATTCTTTCAAATCTTACTTAAACTTTCAAGGGGGTCACAAATCGAAAGCAGCCAAAAAAGAACAACCCATTTGCGACAAACACAGATGAATAGGGTGAGGATTTGACAGAACTGATAGAGTGTTTTATCAGTTATCGCATACCACACCAAAAGTGCATGGGTCGAAACTTTCTTGCTCAAAATGACTGAACTTTGCAGCTTATTCGACTGGGGTTTGTCGTCAAATCATGGTGTATTTTCAATAATACTAAACTGTTAACTGTGTAGTGAAGCTATTAATTTATTATTGTTTATAATAAACTAACCCTAAGTCCACGGAATCGTCTGATAGTCCTATTGCTGGTGAACCTTATTGTAAGTTGAGGAACCCCAGGCTCACAATTAAAACCCACCAAAGGATGTCAGACCTTTCCTGGCTGAGGAACCTATTTTAGTTTGAGGAACTGGGAAACCTCGCAATTCATAGGATGTCCGACTTTTTCCTGGTTCAACAGTCGTCATGCATTGTGTTGCCCATACCGGTAGCGCTAGTAGCACGCACTAAACTCTGTGATCTCGCCTAAAACTACAGCAAAAAGTATCCGCGATGATGCACACATGCATGAACTGTAGTGCGCATAACAAGCCAACAGAGTTCGCTAAAAAGGCACTTGTTTCATTCTGTTCTCAGCACAGATTTCTAGCCATTCTTTTGAATGAAATACGTATTTTAACGTGTTCGACACACTAGTATATATCGATTGGTGCGAAATGGGGCAATGGGGTCAAATATGTGCCTGTGCAGGGGATAGCGTGTCTCCTGAGTAAAGATATCGCCCTTGGTTGTTTTATCACGGAACGGTATAGCTCACAGAAATGAAATACACTGTTCTATTTTATGCCCCAATTCTGGCCAAGCGATGGCTAGCCAAAATCGGATGGGAAAAGCGTAATACTTGGTTACATTACAGCGAAAAAGGCAATGCCGATCTAAGGCAGAGGGACATTAGATACATCGGGGCACAGCAGTGCCTCTCACTTATATGATCAAATTTATTGACTGTATTTGAGTTGCGGGGGAAATCTGTCAGATAAATAGCCGAAGAGCTGACATGTGGCGGCTGTTGAGGGTCAGCATGTTGTCTTTATACGCCTGTTGGTGAGAGACTTTCACGTTTCTTATGTGGTCCTAAAATGAGCGTTTGTGGTGTACAGGGAAACATACAGCAGTATATGTGTAGGTACAAACAGTGCACGTATATGATCAAAGGTTTTGATTGTTCCTGCTTTTTTTCAGCCATTGCCAACAACATAGTGCATGCAGTGGAGAGCAGTCATCAGACGCTCCTCATTCTTTCCAAGAACTACGTGAGGAGCGGCTGGGCCAGGTACGAGTATCAGCTCGCACAGGAAGAGATGCTGAACGGCCACCACAGGATCATTCCCGTGTTTTTAGAAGACCCTGCCGACATCCCGATTGAGGACAGGAATCTCGGGCATATGTTGAAATCCGTGACCTACATCGTATGGCCCAAGAACGGACGTGCGAAGAAACTGGAAGCATTCTGGGAAAACCTGAGAAAGTCGATCCTGGAGGCTATCCATGACGCAAAGGCAAAGACCCAAAGAGAGACCAGGCTAAAACTATATTCTCAGCTGTAGTAGCACATTCATGTTATAGAAAGAAGTAACATAATTGGCATGAATTTTAGATAAATATATATTCAGATAAAACGAACAGTATCTGGTCACGAAGCCCTTAATTTTAGCTCTGATTTGTGCTACTGCACAGCAGAGCCACTATCATGATGCGGGCGTCCGTCCGTCCGTCGCCCGCCGGTCGTCCGTAAACTTGGGGTTTCTCGGAAACCGCTGCATGGATCAAGACCAAATTTTATGGGATGCTACCTATCCACCACATCTCCAAACCATTTATTTCTTTTTCAAAGTTTTGATTTTTCAAATTTTCACATTTTTTTTTTTTTTTGGTTTCCGTTAACATGAGACCCGAAAGGAGCCAAAACTGCAAAACACTACGCCCATAAATCGTTCCTGAACTTTCTCAAACTTTACCTGAAATTTTGTCTCCAATATCCTCACAAAAGTCACTTTTTCGGATTTTTGAGATTTTGAATTTTAATGATTTTTTTGCGTTGTCCTTAACGTGGGACCATATGGATGGAAATTTAAAAAAAAAAACTCTACTGCATCTATAAATTGCGACCAAATCTTTTTCAAACTTTTCCCGAATTTTTTGTCTTCAGTATCCTCAAAAAGTTACTTTTCCAGATTTTTGACATTTTGTATTTTTAGCTCTGCTTGACTCTGTCAGCAGAGCTCATGGTATGGGACTTTTGTCCGTCGTCCGTCCGTCCGTCCATCCGTCGTCCGTGTCGCAATTATCTCTGAACCGAATGCACGGATTTCTTTCAAATTTTGGTTGTGGCTTCCTCTGG
>JAAUYG010285166.1_pt1 | contig 12225 bp, 10 predicted proteins | sample 7278091 | NCBI WGS metagenome assembly JAAUYG01 (sample SAMN14350201, study PRJNA611818) | marine sediment metagenome | isolation source: surface marine sediment (0.6m) | place: French Polynesia: Moorea | collected 2018-08
ATATGAGGGGTATTGAGTCAATTTAGTTCTGGGAATTTTGCTGGGGTTGGCTGTTGAGCAGATCTGTCACCGGTGGCAGCTGGTTTTAACATGATGTGGCTGCATGGAAATATCTTTGAAGCTTAAATCAGTGTTAATGGTTAATTGTTAGGGGGTACCAGCTATATTCGAGATTAACTGTTCTTTTCAAATTTTGAAAAGGCACACGCTGCTGTGTGATGTTGGTACACAAAGCCAGTTAGCCAAAGGTGTTGTTATTATATGCTAGTAGTGGGCTTGTGGCTGACCAGGGCATGCCTTTGATCTTAGGGCTGGCTGTGGTCTGCTGCTGTGCTAGGGATATGCTCTGTGGAGCATGAATTTTGATGAATTTAAATTTATAAAGGGTGAAATTGTCGTACCAGGTCGTACCACAGGTCGTACTAGGTCGTACCACTAGATTTGACCTCCAATGGCTTGAAAGATCAAGTTCAGTGCATTAATATTGAATCTTTATATCTCGTAAAGGACTCTTCTTACGGCATTGAAAGGCACTACTTAACCGGTCTTAGTCACATTTAAGGCTATTCGTATTTCATATTATCCCCATAGACTGAGTTTTCATAGTGGGTGAAGTTTAAGAAATATTCCAGTAGGTCACCAGCATTACAATTCTAGTGTCAGCGTGTCTACTGTTTTACGGTCTTTGTTAGCTTTAATAACATATTTATACAAAGTTACGTGAAAGTACTTCTGGTGCAAATTGAATCGAGGCCCCCTATATGCATTCCAGTATGTGTTGATTAAACCAGTCATTATATTAAATGCAACCAATGGAGTTGTAGAAGAAATAGGAGAGTAGCACTTACGTTACTATGTGAGGCATACTGTTGTATATATTTATATATTGATGTAATACATGTAAGTATGTATGTCGCCATATTCTGACTATACGGCACGATAGATTGCTTTAACTCCAGTTTCCGGTAACGATGGCAGACGAATCGTTCGAATTTGTGGGAGGAGAGAATAATTTCATTAAAAAAGAGTTTGCATGGAAGACAAACAAAGTTCACGTGTACACGACGCATGATGTATTCCGAATTGAAACAGATGGCCATGTCAGTTTGCAAGCAGCTCTTACCGCGCAGAAAAGTGGCGACGCTATGCGGCTGTTTCCTCTCACAACTGCGTCTACAAACTTCTTTGTGCCGTCTTTCCAAAGTTACACAGCGGGAGGCCAACGCAGGAAATCGGGGTTTCTAGTCGTTTCGGCATTCAATGACACATGCGTGTATGCTAGTCACCTCAGAAAGGATGACATCGTTGCTGACCCCCTGATATTTAACTGTATCCAAGAACATGAGACGATACAGCGCTTTACACCTGAGGCTCAGGGTGACTACACGGGGGCTCGCATAACGTCAAACCGCCCCATATCAGTCATAGCGGGTCACGAATGTGCAACCATTCCATTTCGTGTCCGCTATTGTGACATGCTTATGGAGGCTGTTCCGCCGGTCTCAGAATGGGGAACAGAATTCATTGTAGGACCCATCCTTGGGCGTAAATATTTAGAAGCTGGCTATTTGTTACGGGTTGTGTCCGGATATGATTACACGGAAATAGAAATTGGCAGCTACTACGGGCTAAACGTGACACACCAACTGAACTCTGGGCGTTATGTTACCTCTGAGACCAAACACAGCCATGATATAGTGACTGTTTCTTGCAGTAAACCATGTATGGTCATTCAGTACAACACTGGAAGTCGGACCGTTGCAAGGGATGAGTACCCAACTGGTCCTTTCATGATGCTTATAACCCCCAATGATCATTTCACCAACAGCATGACCTTCTCCACGTTGTTTGACCTTGATGTCAATAATCAAAAAAGAACAATGCAAAACTATCTTACAGTTGTTGTTCCGAATGATGCCCGTGAGGAAGTTGTTCTTGGGAACCAAACTGTTTCTCTACTGGGCGATATTACCTGGGTGGTAGGTGTACATGGAGGTTACTCGATCACATCCTTTCACATACAACATGGCGACTATCAACTCTATCACCCAGATACATCTGTCAATATTATGGGATATCTGTATGCGCATGGAAGCGAAAACGACGGTCAGATTGCCTATGGGTTCGCCGTTGGATATAAACGTAAGCTTATTGCTCTTTTTATGCGGGTATACTGCGTCTAGCAACCATTATTTGATACACCTGATAGGTAAACTGTAGTGACTTGAATTGACGTTGCAACCGTTATCACCTGTTTTGGCACGGTGTGACCCTTGATGTGCCGTTAAACTTTGATAACACACTGATAGGTAAAAAAAAATTAATGTACTTTCTGACTCCATAAGTTAATGCACAATTTACCTATAAGCGTACCAGAGCTGACTTTTCTCTTCTGGGCTTCCAGTTTACATAGTGGGATGTTTTTACTGATATTGTTATTACTGTACTGTGTTTATGTGTTCCAGTTTTTGGAATTCCCTCGGACATTCACTGGAAAAGCGGAATATCTGGTGAGATGTCATAACTTTCCTCTTTGCCAATAAGTTGCTTTTAGTTGTTCTTCTGTGCTTCATCCTCGAAGCTTGCTGAAAAATAAATAACGATGGAAAATACCGAAAAATGATGCTGACATCATAGATGTATCTGCTTGAAAACCTTCCCAAATCATGGTGCTGGTAAATCGCTTCCCTCTCCCATTATTAACATTAGCATCATTTTCACTTTACTTGCATTAATTATATCATTATATCGAGATACACCCATATATTTTATTTTTTCAAGAATGTGCGGAAGAACTGCAGCTGTTAGAAACGAATTACAGCGACGTAACTTGTCCTGATTATCAGTTGCTGCGTGATGTTTATCCCGAGGAATGCAAGATGCGAGGATGTCAGCTGAATGCCACGTCGCTGGCCTATGCAGATTGGATTTGCCGACTATATTTTTGCAAAGATGGACATGCGTTGAAAACATCATCTATCAATTGGAGCATATATGTAGCTATTCCGAGATTTGGAAATGAGACTGTTGAAACAAACACGGATATGCAAATAACTTTTAATGACACAGCTAGTAACATGACGTCGGAAACTATCACACATACCCAGATGTTTCCTAGTGATGAGCCTTTGGAAACAAACACATATCCTCAAACTGTTAACACAGTCCCGTCTCCAGCAACAAGTGTCCCTGGCTGGGCTCTTCCTGTTGCTTGTGTCGGGTGCGTAGTACTTACCTCAGTTATTGTAGGGATGGTAGCTTGGAAGCGCAAAACGAATCCACAACTGCACCAGGCTCACCCTGAGAATTGAAAACATCCATAATTATCACCTTTTTCATATTAGGCACCTAGCATCTATTATAGCCTAATGTAATCAACTGTAAATAAATATAATTCGATACAAAGTGAGTAGTTCATTCTACTTCTCCAACTGCTAATATAAGAGTTACCGACATGCCAACAGCTTCCACTTTCAACCATCATCGTTTGCTTCAGGATCTCCGAATGTTGTACCTTCCAATAATAAACGGAGGAAAATATCTCGGCAAAGTCTTATTTCATGAGCTGGTTGATCCATAGACAAGGCCAATGACATACCATTGGCATCAAACGCGTATTATTCATTAAGTTCATAACACATTTTGTCACCTTAGAAATGTTTACATTCACTTCCAGTTCCGCTGCAAGCGAAAATAAAGCAACAATTCTAAGTACATACAAGCTTCACGCCTTTAACTAATATACAATCCGTGAGCCAGATAAGCGCCCCGTGCCCCCCCCCCACACACACACATACACATACACACAACACAAACACACACACAACTTGACTTCATTGAAACTTTCTGAACCCTTATGTCTAGTATACGAAATGGACAGTTAACGGCGAATAATTTGGATAAAACTGTGTTGTGTAGATCACTTTCTAAATACACCCTACAATTCACAGTTTCTTCAGTATTATCGCAGACTTAAATATACATGTTCAAAATTTTCTTGTAATTGCTACTACTTTATTGGCCACAGAAATATGTCAAGAGCAATATTAAAATAGCCTCATGGAATCTTATTTCTACACCAGGTACGTTTGGTTAGGTACAGGACACATTTCGCCAAACGCACCTATATTCGCGCATATGACGCTTTCTTTAAATCCTATGCGGGCATTCTTGGCATGACAGCAGTATCATTCTGTGGATTTTTTTGTGCGCAGAAATTAGCCCGGAATGATAAACGCTCTCTGGCGTTTTTTGACGTTGATTGTGGTTAGTGGAAATTTAGTAAATGCGTAACAAAAGACGCCCTGGGTCTGAGAGCCGTTATTGTGGCGAGATCCCAGTGAGGAGGACTCCAGGGGGTTGTTGTGAAAGCAAAAGTCAGGGATGAGGTGGACAATGGGACTCGGGAAAAGGACAGAATTATATAACAGCTCATGCCAGTTGTGGAAAGAGAAAGAAAAATATGTTTTACACAGGACTTTGTAACTCCTACGTAGGAGTTACTAAATCCTACGTAGGGCTTATTATCTCCTCTACAGGACATTACATGTATCTCCTATATAGGAGATTCTCTAAGTGCTACATAGGACTTACTATCTCCTAAGTAGGACTTCGTAAGACTTAAAAATTTCTTTTCCGCAGTTGCCATGAATATACCATCGTGCATTTACAATGTATATCAATTGGATCAAAGAGAACAGTAATTCTATTTTGCCTCACAGGCTTCCATTGGATTAAAGTTGATTCAGTAGTTTTCTGATCTATAACATATTGTGTATTATTCTTTTGCCGCAGGGCGAAGATTCTACCCTTTCGGTGTTCGCTTGCCTGAATGTCTCAGAAGAGTTTTTGTTATGTGGCAGGCGTCTGCCGTCCGTCGGCCGTCACTCCGTCATCGGTAAAAGTGTTTCATCAGAAATCTTTGTTTTTGTAAAGTTTTAATTTTTGAAATTTAGTGATATGTTTGCACTGTCAATAACATGGCACACCATGGGAGTGGAAATTTTTCAAAATGCTTCTCGTATAAAGTCGTATAAAAACACACAATTAAATTTGACCTTGAAAAAACACACCCATAGAATTGACCATTTGACCTTTGACCTTAAAAGGTCAAAGTCTAATTTTGAAGCTTATATTCCTCTTACGTATGGGTTAAATTAGGTCAAATATAACTGTTAAACAGTAATAGAAAGTCATATGTCAGATTAGATATGACCTTGAGTGATCTTGAATGGTCACGTTCAAGATCACTCATATTTCAAACCCATTAAATGAGTAGAGTTAGGCATATGTTAGCATTCAACACCAATGGGAAGTCATATATGATAAGCCCAGCCACTGAATCAGATTCGAGCTTGAACGAACCTGAACGATCAAGTTGAAGGTAACTTATAATTTGAATCCTCATATTTTAGATATCAATACTGTTAGTACATGCATGTATGTTATCAACACTATAAGTAATCTTGTCTGGAATGCAACTGGCTCATTAGACTTGACCTTGAGTTATCTAGGCAGCTGATATTTCAAACCCTTATATCTCGTAAAGGGACAGAGTTAGGGCATATTCTACCAACACTAAAAGGATGTCATTTTTATTATTAGTCCAGCCTCACCACCAGATTAGAACTTGAACTTGTCCAGTCTCGTTCAGGGTTACTGATCCCTTATATTCCAGAAATGTGTGGAAGAAGGGCATATGTCACAATTAAACACTAATAGGAAGTCCTATTAGGTTTAAGCTTGAGTGACCTTGACACGTCAAGTTCAAAGATCAAAGCCACTCGTATTTCAAACCATCAATCTCAGAAAGAAAAAGTGTTATTATTAACCACTGATGTATTACATGCTTTGATATAGTCATATATGGGGAGCTTGACATGTCAAGTTCAAGGTCATACTGTATATTACAAACCATTTTATCTCAGGAAGAAATATCATTAGGACATATGCTAAAATTGAAACACTAATAAGAGGTCATACATGGGAGCTTGCGTGACATTGAAAGGTCAAGTTCAAGGACACTCATATTTTAAACCCCTGAATGTCAGAAAGGAGTGCAGTAAGGAAATATGTTACTGTTGACCATTAAGCCACTATATCAGGAAGTTATATCCAGGCGAACCATCAGGTTCAAGTGTGTTATCTTAAAGTATACAGAAAATCTTGAAAGAGGACATTGTCTCGTAAATAGATAATCCGACAAAAAATTTTCACCAGGGGCTATTGTAATACATGTATGGTGTATTGTTCGTGCTGGATTGTCCAATCTTTGCAGTCATTTGGTGCATTTTGCAAAATTTCCGAAGATACAATTTTCCATATTTCATTCAGACTTTATACTAGTTTAGAAATAAACGGGTATTAAATAGCACCAGAGGGCGCGTCTTGCATGCGATTTGTCAGAAAATATGGCACGTGTACTTTAGAAGTTGTAGTTTAGCCCAAATCATTTTGATCTTCAAATTCAACTGAAGATCTGTCACCTCGGTGGCATTGTCATTCTAACTTGGACTCATCTGACAAGTAGTCAAGCAGAGCAATAACATCTTTGGGCCTCATGTTAGCCCCCTGGAGCCTTATTTTCCAATTTTCCACAGGTAATACTAGACGGGTATTAATCAAAGCCATATTAAAGTTGAGGCAATAAACATGCCGACCACGTTGATTAGTGCAGGTCTGCGATTTGTAACAGCTATCCTCGCACTACATATATTAGTGTGGCTCCAATAACAGCGTGACGTATCATATTTCGAACACATACAAACCGAGTACAGTTTTGGGAGCAGTATTCCAGTTAATTTCGCAAAAAAACCCACTGTCGTAGCTGACTTAGAGATTTTCATGGGAATTAACAGCGGAAGTTTTTCTCCAGCAAACATGGACAAAATTGCTGAACTGTAGTCCCGGCCTAACCTATATCCTTAGCGCAACCTGATAGTTTGGGTTGTATTATATCACACACAAATATATTTACACAATGTCACCATCAGCAAATATTGGCTATCATAACTAGGGGTAAGTAACAATAAATGTGCATGCTGTCAAAGACATCATCTCTATGAATTAAAGGGTTGGAAATGATTTATTGTCTGGACGTTTTAAAATTTTACTCTAAAACATCTAGCCTAGGAAACAGACTAGGACTCTATGTAATTGTATTTCTTCAGTCCGTTTACTGAATAAAGAGATACCGGTATACCGTGTGTTTTTCAGGTGTCACTATATCATTTCTTTGGGATTACTAGACCTACTGCTGTGAAACGACGCAGTGTGAACCGTTTTTCTGTATAATCTGCTGTTGCATGATGTCATAATGACTGGTACTAACATGCAATTGTGGCACAGCGCTATTATATAACCAGTGCGTAGATTGACACTGATTTTAGTGAAATAGCTACCCCATGTGAACAGTATTATCGTCTTGACCTTCAATGCTAGTTAACTTTGGTGTTTATTAGATGTTCAGTTTCTCCAAAAGGTAACCGCCTTGGATCTAAAAGATCTTTCACCATAAAAAGACCATCGAACCTGGGAATTAGGGACACCCAAGGGAGTGTGAAAAACTGTCCTGAATTTCGAGGTGGTCTTATTTCTCAGGTCAATTTCTGTGTACTGAATATGCCTAGGGACTGGAGTAACTGTCCTTAATTCCCAGGTTGTCCCTATTTCTCAGGTGGTCTTAAAAACAGGTTCCACTGTACTTGTGATACTCTTTCACTTTATTGTAAAGTATTGTGCAGGTATGAGTTTCATTATGGAATACATGGAATACATGCACTGTCCATACCTCAGCAGAATGTACAGTAATTCCTGCTTGTAAAGCTTCCATTCAATTGTAGTGTTGATATGAAGACATGCTTAGGCTTGGTATAACTCTACACATTACAGAATATCAATCTGCATTGGATTATGCCCTGGTATATAAGTTACACCAGTCTTTGCGGGGTTTTCAGAAAGATTCACTGGAAAACAATGCTGGTCACATATAGGAAAGACAGCTACAAGGAATCATTTTGCGACATTGTCCTTAATATGGCTCAACAAATCATGGTAAGCAATACCAACGGATGTATATTAACAAATCGACACCTACTTACCGAGTGGTTGTTTGGAGCTTGCGTATGAAAAATGATAGGTTAGGATGCCATGGTAGATGATTACATACATCCAAAAGAACATCTAAGCAACGTTGTGTGTTAAAGATGTGGAAACGTATGTGGAAACTTGTATCTATCTGCGGGAGTCAAATACACATTAACGCTGTATTTAATTGTATTATCTGTCAGTAGAATGGTAACTTATTCTAATATTACAAATAATTCTAACACAGAGATGATAAAAAACAATAAATAAATGTGAAAGATCTAGTATTCAGAGTTATTATTCCATTGTTTGTCAAATAATAACATTTGGGGGATTAAAAGAGGTGTTATATTATTAAATACACCGGGAATTTGCTGAGGCCTGTGCACCCCCAATATTTTTCAGTACCTGACCATGATCCTGGTGGTTTTGCTTATAACTGGTAAGAATCGAGCTAGTCGTGTTTGTAATTGTTGAAATGTCTTTGTGCGTGAAATTAATATTTGTTGCAATAATCTTAAGTGATGTAAGACATAGAGAGAGAGAGAGAGAGAGAGAGTTAAATCTTTTATCAACTTTTAGAACCTTTTGTCTGCTTATTTAACATCTGAAACTAACATTGTCAATACATTGATGTCATTTCCGCGCGTTAATATTTCTAATCAATATTATAGGCGGATTTTAAAAAAATTATTGTACATCTTTTTTCAGATCTTTGGGCCATAGAACGTAAGTGTTTATTTCAGATAGCAGCATTACTGTCATTCCTACAATTCCTGAGCATAGAGATGAGCACTAAAATAGACCCGGGCCTGTTACAAACCATATCAAAGAAATAACGGTTTTATAAAACAAATACCGAAAATATATTTTCTCTTACACCTCATTTATTTTGTGTCGCAACTATGAAACAAAATGGGACAAACATTTGAATTACTGCTCGAATAGCAATATAACTTGGTGTCAAATTGGCCTTAGCCGTTTACTTCTTATCATGACTTGTGTTATGAAAATGTTGATGGTAATACAACACAGCCAGTGATAGTCCCAGAGATTGGTTAAATGAATATTAGAAAGTAATACAGCATTAAATCTCCGTATGGATTAGAATATAATTGCTCGAAGTAAAAACGCAAGTCAGTCAAATTATTGGATCATATTTTGATCCTATATAAACTGTTAACATTTATTTTATGCACCATTTATTATTAAATACTTGTACACCATTCAATAGCGTGCAACACAGCTCATCCAATGACACCAAATCGATACTGACTACAAGCTCAAGTGTATAGCCCTGATGTCTCATTAGTATCACCAAAGTAAAATTCAATCTGCTCAACTCTACCAGCAATTTGCGAGCTACAGGGCTATTTTGAGACAAGTGCACTGAATGAAACCCAAACTCACATTGAGAAGTATAATGCCACGGTTACCTCATACATGTATCGCAAGTGTCCATAAGTCGCACATTTCAGTCCGTTCTTGCTCCACGACCATCGAGTTAAAGACCATTTTGTGACAAAGCACCAAATGGCCTAAAATTACCTTGAATGGCACAAGGTCAGAGGTGCCACAAATGTGTTACTATTGTCCCAGATATTACTGGTTTATTCTACCACCAAACTGTTACGAATGGCAGGACATTTTAAGACAAATTGACAGAATAGACCCCAAATGACCGTAGATACCACAAGGTCTAAGCTACCAATGTATGTGCTACTAGTAGCCCGAGTCCCAAATTGTACCCCGTTTTGCTCTGTGACCAGCCATTTTCAAAATACAGTCCATTTTGAGATAACTGCACAAAAAGGGCAAAGTGACCTTGAACATTACAATGCCAGAGGTACCCCATATGCATGTTACTAGTCTCCCCGAGCCCCAAACTTCAGTCCTTTTCACTGTACCGTCAGCTGTTTTCGAGCTACAGGCCATTTTGAAAAAAAACGTTCATGTATTGATGCCAAATGACCTTGAACATTGCAAGGTCAAAGATACCCCAAGTAAGTTTTCGTACTAGTGTCCGTTTGAGTCGCACATTTCAGTCCATTTCGCTCTGATTTGCCTTTCTCAAGACATTTTAATGTTAAATTTCATGATTCTTAAAATTCTACTCCTAGCGTAGTCTTGATTAAATGTCAAGAAGTAACTGTTGTGTGAACCGTGAGAGGGAATATCTATAAAACGTTACATTTCAATTAATCATAACTCTAAGACCAGCAATTTAAAGAATTGTACAATGACATTGAGTACTACAAGGTCATAGTTACCCCATATATATTCTGCTGGTATAGAGTTCTACATTTCACTCAGTTTGATTCTACGATTAGCCACTCCCAACTAATGTTTTAGCAATTTCCATTTTCTCATTGGCTAAAATGTTAATATTCCTTTTATTTAAATAAATTTTGAATTCCAAAATTCCAAGAAGTAGTTTTGCGAGAATGGTCACGGGGATCACTTGGAAAAGCTTTGGTTGAAGGAGTAGTTTAAACATTGTCTTTTTACATTCTCTTCCCATATTACTCGTTCGTATGTTAAGAAAGTTGAATTTGTTGGCAATGGTTTTTGTGATTTCAAAATTTGAAAATCTAACACGCAATTTTTGTGGAGGTAATAATAGGCATGACTCCATAACATTTTCAATGCACTGGGTTAAGGAACAGTTGTACGAGTAGCGTGTTGAACGTTTTACTCTCATGAGCTCTAATGTTAAAGAAAATGAAAAGAAACTAATTAAAATTCGAATTTCGAAAATTTAAAAAAACACAAAATGGTCTGGCAAGATGGATAGCTATCTTTCCACAAACGTTGGCCTTAATTTGTTTGACGGCTTCCGACAAAACGTCTTCTACGGACGGGAATGGACAATGAAAGCCCTCCCCATCACAATAGCTGTGCTAACACAATCAAGCAGAGGTAATTAGATATGGTTTCTCGGTAACATATTTAAACATGTATTCTGCATTATGAAATATGCAAAACAAAATGTGCCAATACAACCAAAAACTATAAGTGTAAGGCACTGGTATTATTTTCATTTGGGTTATAAACAAACAAGCGCCAACTGAACATGTCTTATTTCAATTTAACTGTTCTATTGGTACAGACCATATTACATTTCCTGTTGTATTTTATGAGTGTTTGTTATAGCTGGTTGCTTTTTGTGTCTTCCAGCTTATGAACACCATACGTTTGTGTTCACATTCATTGACCCGGTATATGCATATAAAGTGCACAAATCACAGATAGTGATTAGTACAGGAAATGACGGTGCTACAGTCAACTTTCTGGTAAGCCTTAGATCTTTTATCTTCTGTATGTTGTCGTTGATATAATTGCTAGTACCCCCCTCGCCACATACACACTTCGCTATATATTACTGTTTTCAAAATCCCCGCCTCTCATCTCCTCAGAAGACACAATTGCAGTATTGCAGTGCTGATTATATACCAATATTTCCTTTGATTTCATGCGATGTAGAAAGCGAAACCTTTTCACACAAGGTCATTTCTAACAAGGCAATGGGGCTTTCTTAGCTTTCTTTGTAGCTGTCTACCAGTGCTGTGTCGCCCTCTGTGGTTCGTCATCTGATAAGTTCATTTTCTAGGGAACCGTTGCAACACCAAATTCTTCAGAAAGCTTCCTGTGATTTTCTAATATTAGAAAATGAATTTCTAATAATATTAGAAATCGAACCATATTTTCTAACATTAGAAATTCATTTTCTTATATTAGAAATTCATTTTCTAATATTAGAAAATCAATTTCTAATATAACAAAATTGAACTCTCTTTTCTAATATTAGAAATTCATTTTCTAATATTAAAAGTTTTTTTTTATAAACTTTTATTTATTTTCTGAGGTTTACGACAAGCCCCAAGGCATATTAATGTTCACCTCACATACATACACATGGAGCGAGGCGGCGACGCTGAAAAATAATAAACAGTAGAAGAAATAATAATATATAGTACCAAATATAGTTAATAATATATACCAAATATAGTTACGATAATTAATCATAACAAATACCACAAGGCGGAGGAATGTTTCGTATAATTATAGGAGTCCTTGCATGCACACGAGAATTTTCATTTTTGCATGCATTTCTAATTCATAGTTCGGACAGTTACTCAA
>JAAUYG010044551.1_pt1 | contig 12224 bp, 4 predicted proteins | sample 7278091 | NCBI WGS metagenome assembly JAAUYG01 (sample SAMN14350201, study PRJNA611818) | marine sediment metagenome | isolation source: surface marine sediment (0.6m) | place: French Polynesia: Moorea | collected 2018-08
ATGTTTTCATTGGCTTCCATCGCCTATGTACCTTAACGCTTGTTCATCGTATTCAGATCATAGGTCACAGCTATATTGCTCAGATGGAATGACCACAAATTGTACCCCGTGAAATATGTATTTATGTGTTGTATGTCTGTTACAATTCGGAAAATAAACACCAACAACAACAACAACGCTATTATACCAATATAATAGACCAATCGTGGCACATATTTTTGGCGAACATGTATCTAGGTTCGTTGGACCTACCGTCAGTAAATTTTAAAATAATAGCGACTGCATGAATGCGCAGTTTTACGGTGAAAGAGAAACATTTCGTAAATCCTTAACATTAAGAGTTTGCATTGTGGACGTTTTGTTTCCGGCACGCCTATTGGGTCGTGCGGTTTTTCCTTTTAACTTTAGTGTCAATGATTCTGATTGGATATCCATGAGCTCACAGCAGCCGATTTTGGCAAGTGACATCATATGGAGGAGGACTTGTATGTTTGAAATGTTACCTGGATGCATAATCAGGTAAAAAAACACATGAAAAGTCATCAAAGCGTAAGTGTTGAAGAATTTCTGAGAGAGTATATTTGTTACTTTAATATGCCACCTCCAATCTGCAACCGGTTACATTTTTGCATTGGCAAAAATGGATAAATCGGCGATTGCTGGATGTAAACAAACTGCATGCATGAGCAACAGCAGACTGCAGACAGTGCGATGCATTGCCAATGCCTATCAGTGTGTATGTACCACTGCGTGTCTGTGGCAAGCAGTTTGGGCTTGGTACATCTTGCGTAACCACCAGTAATATGATCACTGGTTGGGCTAAGTTCGCAAGACATTCATAACCAGCATGCATTGATCAGTGTTGCGTGACTGTCACTGGGTGACTTCCAAATGGAAAAAATGACTAAAATTACATTCAGTGACACAATCACAAGTTGTGACAGACTTGTCATTGCTTGCAATATGCATGGCATGATGAATGAATGATTGATTACTACAAATATTAGAGACCGAGTACAAATTCTGAACAGCAAAGAATTATTTGTGGTTACTTCTCTAAAGCAGAAATCATTTAAACATCATCACCTCTCTTAAAATTAGCGATGTTTTTGCAAATAACCCCCCTGTAAATATTTATGAAATGACAAGGCCTGAAAACATGTTTGGAGAACAGTGTTGGATAGTAGATGTATGGGAAAACCAAAATTAAGGACATAGGGCCTACAAAGAACAACTTTAAATAGAGAAGTATATTCTTTGTCACTTCATCTCGAGAAGAGTGATCATATTTAGTATTTACCTAGGTTATGGCTTGGTCTTCTACCAATTAAAATTGAAACTGGTTGCTTTGAAGATATATACCATAAGTTGAAAAGAAGACCATTTGTGTGAATTGTGTAATGTGCGAGTAGTGATGATGAAGAACATTTCCTTTTTAAGTGTACATTTAATAATATTTGTACAGCGAAGCTTTCTACAGAAAACTCGGATTAATTGTGAATTAAATCCAGATGAGAGTATATCCAACCTGATATTTGGAAACATGTATTCCCAAACCATGCCAGACAGTGTAGTAACTTGATCATAAAATTATGCAAGAGAAGTCAAGGCATTCTGTGTGAAAATATTAAACAAGCTGTGTGAATTACAACTTGAACCAAAATTTGACTACATAGAATAAGTTAAAGTGACTTATAAGCCCGGAAGGGCTGGGCAATGTACAATTGTACAATTAGGTTTCTGTTGTATTATATTACTGAAATGTAAAGCAAAATATAGTCACTGATAAAAGTATTCTGTCTGTATGAACATGTGTGTTATGCTGACCGCAATATTAAATTCCTTGCCACATTTTGAACTATTCACGATGTATCTCGACAAAAATAAGTTTGCTCATTATGAGGCATATACCATGGGCATGTAATGATATATGTAAATTATATAATTCACTTACTAGTGTGGGTATGTCAGTGCTGTATATGAAATAAGTTATGGTGTTAATATTTCCTGATGTTATACTGTCAACAGTTGTATTATTGCCGATATTGGGGAGTATCAGCGTGACATCATCCTGGTGATGTTTTGTAGCAATGTGGTTTCTGCAATTAAATGTATGTACAAAGGGTCCCAATACAACTCAGCCTGGACAAGTTATAGATGACAGAAAAGAAAATTTCACAGGTTGAATTTGAAATCATGTTAATATCATGTGTACACTCGATCATGCACTGCCACCGCCGGTAATATTACATTATGTATATTGTACATGTTATGATGTATATTGTACATATATAATATGATATACTTGAACATTCACAGTTTCTCAGAGTTAAACCTCTAAGTTGTAACTATGGATGTGACTTTGACTCCTTGATATTGTCATTAATCGTATTAGCACTGTGTACAGTGTAACTGCCTGAGACATATCATTATTCAAGTAGTGATACAGCATTAACTGCACCATTGTTTGAAGTTAATGTAACCAAGACTAGTTTTCTTGTGTATTTAAAGCCCGGGATTTAAAGTCAGGCGTATGATTTTTCTACCCGCAAAATATGCCAAATTATTGTCAGTAAAGAAACTTTGGGCTGTCAGACTAGATATCCCATTACATGTTTACGAAAATTATTACAAAGAGATTGTATATTGGAAAATATTCAATTAGCATATTGGCTGGCGCTCAGACGTTTTACTGTGAATGGTGAAACCTGTTACGAGAGACGGTGACTGCTTTCATCAGCAAACACCTACCTTGAAAGATTACAAATTTCTTGCACAAAGCTGTACTTATATTTGAACCTGTCACCAGAAATGGCATTTTCTCTTGAAACTGACCGCGATAGTCTTTCAAGGTTACTTAGGTAGTAATTCAATGATTTTATTGCACATGATCCATACATCAGTAAATGCATGGGAATTAGCTAGTATTGACAACAGCCTAGGTACCGTTTGAACGTCAAAAATCTATAAGTATATTACACACAAATATTTTTTGCTGGAGTTAATAGCGAGAAAGATTGCTGTTGTTATGCTAACAGGAACTTGTCCTTTCTTTCTTTTTAGCAATGCATCGATCCTAATTGATTAAACAAGAGCCGACCCTTCTATTCACAATTAGGCCACCTATTACACCAGTACAATACAGGTTCTACTGAATTAATTGGCCTATGTGGCAAATCAGTGATAGATTGGTAAGTAAATATGATGTAATATGGATAATATATTTCTAGAACACAAATCTAGGAGTTCATAATGGCGTGAGAAACCCAACACAAAGGCAAATAAAAGATCATGAGACAAATTTGGTAAATAATTAATAACTTCTTTTCCTCAAAAAGTAAACAGTGAATAAAGTTCTAGGTCTGGTAACTCAAGAATTGCACAAAGTTCCCTAGGTCTGGTAGCTCAAAAATTGCACAAAGTTCCCTAGGTCTGGTAGCTCAAGAATTTTTTGCACTTCATTGCATCAGATCAAATCATCTTACTTTTAGCCCAGTTTATGCAGCATGGGTCCTCAACAAATACTGACAAACTTACTAGCATGATACCACTATTCGGAGTACATATATTTCTGTTAAATACGGTATATTTAAAATCAGCTGCAGTTCAGAAAGCAAGTACCAGTAGGTACATTTATCTAGGCTTAACAAAGGTGCAGCAGGCACTGGGCAAATATGGATGTGGGTGTTCTTTTAAACATTGAATCATACAGTTACCAGGCATATGGTTTATGTTATATTCTGATGGAGGCAGCGGTGAAACGACCTCGCATTGTATATTGGTCATACCTGATAGGGCTATGTGGCAGCTTCCAATAGTTGTATTCTGAGTTGCTGCAAATTATGTGCCCTTGTGTGGATTAATCTACTGGGGCAGTGGGCATTGCAATTATGTATTTCATGTCCTGGTACTTTGTATACTTGTTATTTTTATTTTCTTGGTTCACCCGGTATATAGATTATTACAATAGTCAGAACTTCTTGTCTTTGCATAAAAATGCTGAAGCTCAGTCAAAAGTAGTCATAGCTAGTACTTTGGCGTAACAAGATAACCAAGTCCTCTTTGTATACCGGTAACTGAGACAATCTGTTTTGTCCAAGCTGGGTGTTCTGCAGGGTCTAATGTACCTTTGTACATCTTTCTTTCTTTATCTTGATCTCACAGGGCCCAAAAGGTTTGGGTTTGAACCCCAAGCATGCCACAGACAATGAGACTAACCAAGGTATTTGAACATGCTGAAAGCATTCTGTAGAATAAACATCCCTCCCAAAAAAAAAATAAATAAAAATAATACAAAAATGATTTAGTGGATGTGGATCTTGGATAACCTTTTTAAACATGTTTAATTACTGACTAAAGTGGGCCAAAAACCGGTGGGCAACCAGGGGCATATCCAGACTGATGTACCCAGGACCAGCTTATTGCATTTACCTGAATAACCAAATTTGATATTTTAGGATGAGGATCAGGGTATTTTCATGAGGATTCTTTTCCAAGAACACCTTTTATGGAATTACTCAAGGTACTGTCTGAAAATACCTCTGGCAGAGTTAGGGTCTGGATACACCACTGAGGCAACAAGGTGAATAAAATCTATATTGAAACTTACCCAGACAGGGTGTGAAATTCCAAATTGCCAATCAACGATGTGCCACTCCAACCTAAGATAGTCATCATACTCATACTTTGGAGCTGTTTCAAATGACAGACTTGACCTTTTAGTGACATCTCAGGATCAAAATCAAATATATGGTGCATACTAGTATTTGTATCAAATAGCTGGCTACAGAACATGTTCATACATGCATGTAATATAAGGAAATTGAGGAATTTAAGGGTCTTCTAGTCCCTGCCAATAATGAGTATTATTATTGAGGAATGGATTGTTTAGATTTGGAAACTGTGGAATGCATAGATACAATCTTCATGAAGTTGTTTTTGTGTTTTATCTATCTCTCTTATTTAATGTTGGTGAATGTGAGTGAGTCCAGTGTAATTATAGTGTCCCCGGTGACTGTGAGTTAGCTGGCCAGCCATCCTGGCGACAGAGAGGCGACGGATATCTTGTGTCTGGCATCGCGGCTGTCACATTGTAGCCACTGCCATACATTTTATCAGAGAGCCAGGCAGAGTTTTATCACTGCTCTGGTCATGCCTACAGGGATATCTGGCAGTCTCCAAATTCCCTTCCTGCTGCTTGGATTGTCTTGCCTGGCATCCTCAATGCTCCCGTCTCCATGCCAAGTCCCTGCAGCCTGCAGTGAGTGTTCCAGCTAGCCCATGTGAAGGAATGCTCCACAAGTGGGGTTCCACAAAGGGCAGGACAGGGTTAAAGAGGGAGGGAGTGACTCAGCCTGTGAGGCTTTTTGTCTGCAGATTTCTAAGGTGTTGTGCGCAAGCCGTCGCTATTGTCTTTTAGAACGTTATCCACTCAACGCATGTGGATGAGACTGAAGAACCCACTCCAATGTCTTCAGGGTTTTTCACTTGCGGTTTAGAATGGTTGTCGAACGTAAATGAATATGTAATACTGCAATGAGTTCCTGATACGTGCGAGTTGAATGAGTTCTCATTTCGCACACTACTATCGGGTAGTGAGGTATCAGCAGGTGTTAACACTTGGAACACGAGATTCTTCTTATATGCAACTCTTATTGTTATAAGATTGCACCTGCTGAAAGACTTCAGAATTTTTGTATCTGGTACAAAAGCGAGTAGTTTTTCATTGGTGATTTTAATATCAATCTTTGTCATACAAAACTAAAAGGCGTTTGACGTTTGTATTTATCACCTGCAAAGGCATTTCATTGTTTGTTATGTTACCTTTGCAGCAATCCTTTTGTGGTATACATGTACATGCAGAATTTTGAGCTACCTTTATGTCGTGGTGCTGTAACATTGACTGGAAACTTTAACACATACTAGGGCTCCACATGGGTAAAAAACGAAGTGTGACACAGCCACTTTAAAAGTTGTAGAATCCGACGTGAGCCTTGATAAAAACTGTAGAAAGTGACGTCCAAATCTTATAAAAATTGTAGAATCGACGTTGAAAATTTATAGAAACTGAAGATTGACATAAAAGTCTTATTAGATATAATTACATTATAAACACATATATAAAATATTTATAAAATGTGACGTGACGAAGTAAAATTCTTATAAAAAGTGACATGGGACACAGAAAAAGACAATAAAAAGTGACGTGCGACACAGCTTAAATTATTTGGACCCATGTAGAGCCCTCATACTGTGCTTCTACACATTATCAGATTTACCATGCATCTTAAACTTTCTGCATTTAGTTACATGTACTAAAACATTGAGCTACAGAGTTAAATTGGCAAAAATATCAGTCTGCGAATGGCTAGTATAAGTCTGCCAAACTGAGATTGTAAGCAGATATCTACAAAACTAAAAGCGTATGTGCAAGATGCTCTTATGAATCTAGGTGGGTTTGCTCTCAAATACTAATACTTCTGTCAATATTACCGCTATTTATCATGTGTGTGTTTATAGTGCTTGCCCAATTGTAGCCAATAAAATTATATTGAGTGACCAGCAAAAACCCATGGATGCTGTTTAACCTTGAAAATAATGTGATGATAGGTAAATAAATTTGTTATACATGTATTTTTCAGAACAGATGCATGATGTGTGTGGGCCAATGGATGCATGTACAATGTACCTATTAGCGTAGAATGAGTCACTAACAGCAACATCAATATTCAGTTACCCACATCATACAGCTCACATCTTTATGATGTGTGCACATTGCCCCTTGTATTGGTTTTAGTTATTAGTTTCATGGTAACTTCCAGTGCAGTGGCCAAGTGCTGTGTCATCCCTGTGTCTGGAGCAGAGTTCTGGTCTGCCGACAGTAGCCCAAGTCAGAGGACAGTTCATTGGCACAGGAGGCATCCCTGTTTCCTCCTGGCTAGGCACACCCTCATTACTGTCAGCTCTCCCAGCATCCCTATTAGCCATGCTCACTGGTCCATACAGTCTGTGGATATTCTCCCAAGGAAATTGAAAGTTTTTCACATTGGTTGCTGACAGAATTTCATCTTCATCATAGCTTGTTTGTTGTCCCCTCCCCCCCCCCCCCTCCACACTGGGTGACAACAGACACACTCCTGGAAGCGGTATTATAAATGGATCCTTTAACAATTTGTATGCAAGTTATTGGGATTGGAGATCTGCTGAGATTGCATCATTCACCTATCCCCTAATGTTTGCCAATTCTGTGGTGTACCAGCCTGGGTTATCACTAGACAAGAGAATACTTTAGCAAAATGACTAAAGAACATGCTTTTTCTTTGCCCAAATGTACATAACACTAGCCAAACTTCTTAGCTAAACCCTTTAACTTACTAATTCTAGTACTAGTAGCCATTGAAAATCTATAGTATGCCTACTAGACGTTTCTGTTATTTGAGAAACTACCAGTTTTACAATTTTGTTTAATCTTAGCCAGCCCTTATCACCAACAGGGTTGAATTTGGTCTTTAGCAGTTTTGACTTCTTTAACATGTAAGATTTAGTTTAGCCAAATGAGGTGGGCTTTAGTCTATATGCATATTAAATGGCTAAATCCTTAAACGCTAACCCAGCCATGGGGCATATCCAGACCGATGCAATTGATGCATATGCATCGGTCAAATACACAGGACCATATTATAGTATTTATAACCAAATACGCTGATATTTTAGGATGAGGATAAAGACTTTCATGGGGGTACTTTTGAAAACCACCTTTTATACAATTACTTGAGTTATTGAGTGAAAATGGATCTGTCAGTTTTGGGATCTGGATACACCCCTGCATACCGTAATCTCACTTGTCTTAGTTAGAAGTGAAAAAGGTTTACAGCTTGCGAAGATGACTCTCCTCTGAAATTATGAATAAAAAATATTCCCATTGTTACACTGTGGTCTGAATTTTCTGGACAAATTTTAAAATAGATTGTGTTATAAGATTTGCAGCAATTACTTACATTTACTGTTACTGCCAGTTCAATGCTGCAACTGGCCAGCTATGTATGAAAGCTTTGCTGTATGGGACAAGGAAATAATAACCTCAATTTTGAACATGTAATAACATTATACAGTAGGACCTGTCTTGAAAGACCACCCCATTAGCCACAAAAATGTGGTCTGTCAAGACAGGTGGTCTTGATGACAGGTTCAGTTATATTGAAATGTAGGTCCTTCTGCCGCAAAATATGTGGTCTGTCAAGACACGTGGTCTTGCATGGCAGTGGTCTCTCAAGACAGGTTTCACTGTAATTGAGTGTCTTAGGCTGACGGGAGACAGTTCCACTATTACATGTGGCCAGAAGCTATGGTTTGAAATATGGTGCTCATTTTACAGGTGGTGGAATTGAATCTAGGTTTGTGTGAGATATAGCAACCGGTATACTACCGGTAGTACACGTTAAGTGCTAGATGCTATTGATCTGTGTTAGGGGTGTATCCGGTAGGTTACTGACCTTGCACAGATTGACTTGGCAGTTTTGGTTCGAAGTGCAATGTACTTTCGCATGTGGTGGTGAGAAACGGCTGGTCGATGAGTACATTCAGTTCCTAGATTTATATATCAAATACCTTACATGCATCGATAAAGATTCGATATAGGGAACCCGGAATTTTTATGCGTGATGAAAAAGATCCTGGAAAACCATGTGTTTGCAAATAGAACCTGCCAATACCTTTATCTCATGGTCATCGAAACTTGTACATGTATGTGCAACAATTTAAAAGTTTGCTGATTTGTACAAATTAAAAAATTTCAGACTTTGCATTATTGGCAGTGCATTTGTCCAGGCGCAGTTATCATATATAAATGTTATGTGGAAACATGTGGCAGTCGTCCTTGCATTTCTGCATGGTTGATCCACACCCTACACATCCCCCTCCCCCTATATTCTCCCCAGCACCTGCAGCATGCTCTAACATATGGGCACATGCATACTGCAGACCCACTCTCACCGGCTGCTGTTAGTGATTAAATGCTGGTATTGATCACGGTATTGAGTCAAACGGCCTGCTTGGAATGCATACCTCTAATTTTGATGGGCTAGTTATAATCGAAGATCTGCAGCCTTTTTTGTCCACTTGCTGCATGAGGACCCAGCATGTCTATCGATTTCGGGTTGGCTTGCTGTGATGAGTCACACTTACTTGTATGTGCATGTGTGTATGCACCATGATGTGCATGTCGTTCATACGGACTGGTCTATAGCCTAGTAAATGGTAGGTGTCTCCGGATGCTACATATTTGCATTGATGGCTGTTGTGTTACATTACAGCTTGCACTAAAAGAAAGGGTTTGTTTTAAGGAGGGTCATGACCTTGCTTTCCCATATGGTAAGAACTTGATATGTATAGGTTGCTGTATTACATGTAGTTTTATGTGTAAACAGCTAACTTGATATGGAGGTTATGATTGGGAACTTCTTCTATCTGACTGATCTGACTGCAGCTAAATGCTGTTTTTTTTTTTTTTTTTTGCATACATGTGTATGCTTTTACTAACCTTTTAGCTCCACTGTTTGACCATCTCCATTTAGGAAAACATGTCTTGGAAAGTGCTCTATGTCCTGGGTGGCACAAATAATTAAAAAAAAAATAAAAAAACAACAGAGCACATGCTATAAAGGGTCAAACTAGCTTAGTTAGCCATATGCCAGCGTGGATTTAGTATTTTGGACTGGATGATTAGCTGCTGGCTGTGATGAGTTTGGCTACAACCTGAAACCTAGTTTGTTCACTGTTGCAGGTCGGTGAGCTCAAAGGCATGGAGATGGCCAGTGTTAGCAGCCCAGAGACTGGTGAGACAGAGGATTGGATCATGAAGCCGGCAAACAGCTGTGGTCTAACTGGCCAAAGGTAGCAGGATACACTACTACCCCTGTACAACACACCTGATGGTGCATAGCTCGCCTTGTAAGGTTTGCCGATCTGCAAATCTGTTCTAGCCATCCAAGAGAAAGAGAATCGGAAAACCTTGTCCCAATGATTTCCATGTTGCTCGGGAACCCGATGATGGCGACTGACATAAAGGTCAAGGCCACAACTAACCCATGGGGTATGATCAGCGTGAATCGACTGGCTGAGATGCTCCGAAAGGGGTTGGATATCAATAAGGTGAGTGTTGATTCCCATATGAATGCATGAAAAGTATCATAAGATTTACCAATGTATGTATATTGTGTAAAATTGCCTGAAAGGGAAAAATGATCAAAAAGCAAAAAACAAAACAAAAAAAAAATTTGGCTCTAAAACGGTGACAGTATTTCATTTTTGATTGTCAGTATATTGATTTTAATTTCCTCTCTTGGGAGTATACTGAATTATTTGTATGTTCCTTGTATACATTCAGACAGTCAGTGTAGCCCAATACAGTGAGTTGTACATGTAGTACAATAAATAATTAAATATGCTCATGCACATTTAAAGGCCATGCCAGGTCATCTGAGTTGAATGAATAAATGATGTATAGTATCATACACACATTAGCATGGGAAAGTTCTACATTAGCTTATTACTACCCTGTTTCCTGGCGCTGCATTGGGGTTAGTCAGTACTCATGTACTCATTACTGGGATGGTTATAAGGAGTGTTTGATGTTGAACAGATGTACCACAGTTGCTGTTTGTTCCTACTCTTGTAACTACGTGCTGTACCACAAACGATTGGCTGCCCCAATGTTCTTGGGGATTGGTTTATCAAAACTGATTGATGTGATGCTCCTCAAAACATTTATTATTGGCAGTGCTCTGTAATGAACTGTATTGCTCCACAGTATATGTATGATTCTTTTGTATACTCCCATGGTGGTCCCCAGGCCACAAAACCACAGAACTACCTATGTTCGGTAAAGGTGGCTTGTTTTTTGGTAGAAACCACAACACATATAAAGGGAAGATGGTAGACCCTACTCATCTTTCCTCAAATTCTAAATACAGCCTTGTGCTAGTTGAATCACTACCATAAGAACATTTCTACATATATACAATATGTCAGTCGCTGGTATGAATCTGGGTTTCATCTTGTATGAGTCAGGGTCAGACAAGAGAAGTAGCTTTACCTCTGTTAGGCATGACTAACTGCAGCTGACATGCCAGGTATATCATGACTGTGCATCATTTTGCATGTCTGCCTGGACTATTCCAGACATGATCAATGATTACAAATAATAACTCTACATGTACATGCACAACTATTTGAAGGACAAGGTGGTGTAATATTTAAGTAAAAAGTGTAAATCAGTTGAAGACCGCAGATTTTAAAAAATTACATTAAAACTAAAATCAGTTTGTGTGAAAGCTTTAGAGTGTTCCATTCGATCGACAGATAACTATTGAAATTAGTTGTCTTTGATTTTCATCTATTTACAATGAAAAAAGGTCTGCATTTAGTCTTTGTCTCAGACGTACTTGTTAGTCAACACAGTACTTGTTTGTCACAATGCATGTGTAACCTTGGTGTATTTTTCCCACAATTTATTACAGAAGTCCGTGTGAATGGCCTTTGTTAATATCATTTAATGGTAGTAAATGCATGCTGGTCAAAACAGGAAGTATAGAGTTCAGTAGAAATGTAGAATAATGATCATTGAACAAAAAAAAATCATAATTTGTCCTTCCCCTACAATTGCCAAACTGATGAATCATAACTGTGCTTGCCTCAGGACATATCACGATGTGACGGATGTGTGGGAAAAGACCCAACACTAGCCCCCTAGCCCGTTTTCGTTATAATTCGGAACTGTGTAACGACGAACAGATATGTGTGGTCGAAAACATGATAATGTCTTGGACATGTGCGGTTCATTTTGAAATGTTCAAATCATCACTGGTCATGTAACATTTGGCAGAAGAAATAAGCTTTCAATCACCAGGAATGGAGATTGATCTCTGAACAAGAACCAGCAAGTAACTATTATATTGTGTATTAATGACTTTTGTTAAAATCCGGTCAGCTTATCTACCACTACTAATACATGTATGCCTGGAATCTATAGTAGTATCCAATACCTATACAGGATATCTGACAGAACATGCCCTTTCCTTCTGTGAGATAATCCTACGTGTAATCCATTCACATGGGTAATAATGATCTTGTTTGATCTGTTCCAGGCATTGATTATCGACAGTCGGTCCTTTCTCGAATTCAACACGTGCCACATAGAGAAAGCGGTCAATGTATGCTGCTCCAAG
>JAAUYG010055081.1_pt1 | contig 12224 bp, 6 predicted proteins | sample 7278091 | NCBI WGS metagenome assembly JAAUYG01 (sample SAMN14350201, study PRJNA611818) | marine sediment metagenome | isolation source: surface marine sediment (0.6m) | place: French Polynesia: Moorea | collected 2018-08
AGTAGTAGTAGTAGTGGTAGTAGTAGTAGTAATAGTAGTAGTAGTAGTAGTAGTAGTAGTAGTAGTAGTAGTAGTAGTAGTAGTAGTTGTAGTAGTTGTAGTAGTATATATATTATATGTATAACACCCTTTTCGTATCTAACGCCACAATAAACTCTTCACCAGTTACACCAGATTACATTTATTCAGGTTTGATAGCAGCAAAGTTCTTGTCCTTTTATACTGGCCATCCGCCGCTTGCTGTACAGATACTGGGTGTCTGAAATAGTTCCAGTTGCAACACCTACAGCCTTGGTTAAGGTATTTTTGTTCACCCGTTGACTAGTATATTATTATTTTTGTGATAAATGGACCTAATAAAACATTTTACACAATGTATACTGTTTCAGCACCTGACCCGGTTTTTCTACACCCACTCTCTACTGTAAATGTTAAAGCCTTTGGCACAACATTACCGGAGAAGTGAATATAAATAAGAGGGGCCGGCTTCTGTAATCTGTTTCTCAGTGTATTGTTCATTGCATTTTCTCCGAGGCATTTTTTCCAGTGGTTATTCTTTGAGCAAACACTCTGTCTCTTTTATCTTCACTGCAAGATGTTGATTGAAACTCTTTGAGTAATAATTTACTTTACATCATGTGGATCGGATGCATAAAGGAGATTTCCTTATGACAGAAAAAAATCCCATCTTTTGGCATCAGAGCATAATAAATAGGAGAGTTTTAGCCAGACGTGTCAAATTTTAAACTCAGCACATTTTCATGTACATACATGTACGTGATATCTGGCTAAAGTTGACGCAGCAGTTACTGAACGACGGGGTGAATTTAGAATGCGATTACTTGAGCTTCATTAGATTATATAATGCATTACTAATGTCCACAAATAGTGCTGCTACTAAACACCACTACTTCTCACTACCCACCACTACTGAAGACGACTACTACCCACTACCCACCACCACTACCACTACTCTGGGGTTACTTTCAATGCTGGGGACAAAACTACTGCCGTAACGCATAAAGTATTACAAGTGCTCACTACTGGCACTACTACTGCTCACCACTACTACCCACTATCTACTCTACTACCCGTTACTCATAGCCACTATGACCGCCCCCGTAGAGTTGTGGCTACAACGTCCACTCGGGATACGAAAGATCAGGGTTCAATCCCCTACTTCGTCACACCAAAGACGTAAAATGTGGGAGATTTGCGATTTTCAGCTTGGTGCTTGGCATTAATGAGTTAGTCCGCCGACAGGTGGGTTCAGAGTCAGTATAACGGTCTACATGATTCCTTTCTGCTCATCTGTGGCGTTATTGAGTCTTTGACTTTGCACCCAAAAATTGTCGGGCATAGATCGTTTGGCCTCAACAGGATATATCCATACTAACTCAACAACCCCACACATGCACACATCTGCATGCACCACCGAATCCAGCTTGCAGTCGGGGATATGATCTGAAGAGTTTGAAAGCTGGCTAATGCTAGACCATCTTAATGGTTGGTTTGAAGGCTGTTGAAGTCTAAGCACACTTTGACTTGTTTATAAATCTTTATTAAAAACTACAACTTCCCCTGGGCCAGTAGCTGCCAGGCTCCTGGCAGGGTTACCCTTGCGTTCGGTCTGGCGTTCTCCACCCTGCACTGCCTTAGGGATGGCAAGTCCACCTGCCTCACAGGCTCCACATATATGTCTTGGTGTTTTCCAGCAAACTGTAAACTTCAGCAAACTAACACCATAATTTGTGGAAAGTTACCCATCTCTATATAGTTTTTTTGTATCTGTCTTATCCCCATATGATTTTTTCGGTTATCAAAATTTAGAATTTTTGGAATTTTATCAATATTTCCGTTGTCGTTAAAATGGGAAGCCAAATCAAGGTAAAATTGTAAAACGTTACTTCAACTACAGCTTTATTATTCACACCATATGAAGACACCTTTGTAGACACAGCAGAGAGAAAGAGAGAGAGCTACATAGCACATTGTAAGCAGCAGCTGCTGTGATTTAACTGTTGAATAATCTTACGCAGATCCTATAATTTTCAATTGATGTGTCTATCGTCTGTGTTTATATTTCCCCCGTAACTCTCATGAGTAGTTTCGCGGGTACTATATCGGATTGACAGTCCTTTCACCTGAACACAAGCAGATGCACATACTGACTGACAAGCGCTTGCTCATTTAATATCCGAAAATTTTGTTTGGTTGTCGACTTTGCTAGGATATCACATTTTTACATACTGCACGCAGAAATGGCATAAATAATTAATGAACTGCGAGTTGCAATTAATGATTAGAATATTATATTAATTATACGATATACCATTGTGTTCTCTTTATTTTATGCTACGCATAATAAGGGTCGATCATTTTGTCTCCCATAATATTAATCATATTTAATAATTCAGTGCTCTTTCTACCACTTTCCTACAACATCCCATCGAATGTAAATCGACCTAATAAAACAACAACAAAAAACACCATCAGACAAACTTTTTGTTCTTTACTATATCCAACACTGAACAGGCTTTTGGCAAGAGGTTCATAAGGCGCATAAATCCCTTTATTCACATCATCATAATCAGGAATTAGCCGGCTACTGTTAGCCAATTCACAGCAGTACTGGCACTTGGCCTAGTTAACCAATCCTCAGTAGACATAGTATTTGGCCAAGGGGCTTAACCAACAGTCAGTACTGGCTTCAGTTTAGTTACAATGCCAATAGTAGACGTACTTGGCCCTGTTTAGCCAACATTTAGTAGTAGTAGTAGTAGTAGTAGCAGTAGCAGTAGTAGTAGTAGAAGTAGTAGTAGTAGTAGTAGTAGTAGTAGTAGTAGTAGTAGTAGTAGTAGTAGTAGTAGTAGTAGTAGTAGTAGTGGTAGTAGTAGTGGTAGTAGTAGTAGCAGTAGTAGTGGTAGTAGTAGTAGCAGTAGTAGTAGTAGTAGTAGCAGCAGCAGCAGTTTGTTAAAGTGACATGTTAAATATGATATACAACAATTTCCTACAAAAACAACACCCTAGAACACAGCACTGCTGGACTTATATGCCACTATATACGCATAAAAATTAAAGTACCTCAATCAGCGTTAAATTAAACTCACACTCATTGACCTCATATATTTCAAATTATTAGGCCGCTGCATGTTACTTTTGCATCCTAATAGATAGTGCTAACCATAGTCAAGTTTTTTTGGAAGAATAAGACAGACATCATTATTCTTTTCCAGGCAGAATGCACAATGTACGCATACACATTTTGATCTAATATTAAAGGGAAATAGGGTTGACGACAGTTATACATTCGTCATCGTCTAAAAATCTAAACTTCCCCCATTCATAGCATGTTCAGCTAATGCATATACATCGCGATGACAGGTCAGAATTTGCATTCACACATAGAGAGAATGACAATATATATTCCTAGGCATGTCTTACTGTCCCGTATGTAAGGCGTAGCAGTCATAGGTATAAAAGCTCCTACGTACATGCAGGACTGGTAATTAAGGCATCGGTGGGATTTAATAAGTCCTATGTGCACTAGTACTTCTTTCCATTATGACATATTCTCCCCTACGTTGGAGTTCTCATTATCACCTCACCTACGTATAGGGATGTTTACTACATTTACTCATGTGTAGACTTAATATCCCTCATGTACGATCTAGTTAATTGTACGTACATGTAGCACTTATTTCCTATACATCACAAAGGAACTCCTACATAGCACTTTTTTATCACCCATGTAGGACTTGTAGGAACTAATACGAAGGTTTATTACCTCCCTCATTATTTTTTATATTTCAACAGTAGCCACTATTACACATGTTCAAGCCGAGCATGAGCAACCGTGCTATTTAACTCTTACTCCGTTTGCCCTACTGAGCAGGGGTTTCCACTGAACCTTTGCTAAACAAGAGCAGACAAAAAAATCAGTTGCTTCTTTTTTTTCTTCTTCTTCTGCTTCTTCTTCGTCTTCTTCTTCTTCTTCTTTTCTTTTCTTTTTCTTCTCCGTCTTCTTCTTTTCTTTTTTTTATCTTTTCTTTCATTTTTTTTTGAATCAGCAAACGCCTCAATTTCTAGTTCGGTGTCGCTTAGCACACAGCTGTTATAAACAGTTGTTCAAATGACCAAACGGAGTAAGCGTTGAATTAAATTTTTACACTGATTGCCAGCCTGAACGCAGCCCAGATATAGTCTTGGATGGGTTAACCGAAACATCAGCCAATTGGCTGTAGCTGGCTAGGAGATGAAACGATCTGCTAACTAGAATTTTTGATAAACTCTACCAATACTGAACCACATGTGATCATGTTCTGATGGAAATTAATAACATTTTCCAAACAACAGTTTGACCAGAGGCAATATTATAAGTGTGTTGAATTTCCTCTGCAAGTACTGCAAAAAAATGACACTTTCATTAAGGGTATCGTGCTGCAGGCAATGAAATTAGTAAATGCATCAGATTTCGTTGTGAATAAAAACAAATGTTAATAAGGTTCTTCGCGGTCAATTCTTCGCTCGCTCTGCCTTTCCCATGCAAATCGTGCCATTTACTAACAAGTGTGCCAGAATACAATGTATGCTGACAAGAACAATCGCCACCTGCCTTACACGGAATATGCACCGAACTGGCATGTCGTTTACACCTTATGCAGATATTTACAATTGTGGTTTTCAGATATCGTGACACATCAGTTATATATTGCAGAGAATGGTGGTTTAACTCGAAAATATTTGTTATTCCGGGATTATCTGCACATGTGACTCTGTAATCCTGCTACCTTCTCTGTCTCCACATTATGAAAATATATTATACTATAAGAAAAAAGTGGTCTTGCCACAGACACTGCAGAAAATACTGAGATCATTCCTTTGGACTTAAGTACGCGACATACAACTATGAGGCCCAGTGGTCAGCGTACGCCGTACACTGCCGTTACAGTCACTTTGGGCGTCGCCCAGACATACTTAGGGCCCAAGCCTTCATGCTATTCTAGGTAGGGTCACAAGTTTTGTAGTGACATCTAAATTTCTGCCACAATGTCAATAGCAATCCCAGACAAAGAGCTCTTTCTATATCCATGTGTTTCATTGCAGTCACTGTCGCTGTGGCTGCACAATCAGGAATATCCTTGGAGGAAGATTTGAAGTGGTGGCAACGGTATGTAGATAATGAACAATCATTAGTCCTAGGACGAATACTATCAGAGAAAGGATTATCTTTTATTACAGCACTGCGTGGACTGTACAATTTGACGACGTTTTACTCTACATGCCGCAGTCAGAATATCCAGTTTGATGACAGAGTGACCTTTCATTCCATCTGGACTGTATGCAGTCGTCTGCAGTTATCTGTACTTTCCTCTACTAATGAATACATGTTAAAGATAGGGACACCAACGGTTTTCGGTCTCAACATAACCGCCCTGGAGTTTCATTCAGACAACAACCAGGAACATGTTTGCATGAGTAAAGCAATGTTAATCCTGTACGATAACAATGACTGGGAACTAATGATTTGTGGCAATCCATACCTAGGGCGTACCAGCCTTGTTGCCCACCATAATGCTATTGTAGGTTTTAGCCACCAGTATCACAAGGAAAGCTTTTTGAAGGTCAGTCTCCATATCCAGGTAGCTGTTGTTCTCGGCAAAAGCAATTTCAGATCTTCCATTCAAGAGTACCTCGAGACACACTCTTTTCCACCGACTCTGCATTCAAGAAGCGGGAATATTTTTGTCTCTAATGTGGTAATTCTCACATCGTCATATGATTCGCTGGGCCGTGTTCAGGGCACTGTACCAGAGGTGCATATTAATCGTACAAACTGCAGTCCAGGTGCCTGGTTTGCCGTGTATGATGGTCCGTTTGCTGGAGTGCTGTCTACCAGGGGACTGATGTCCCCATTCCATCTACTGATGGAGGGTCTATGTGAGGATGAGGGTTTGACAACACATTATATCTCCTCCATAGGGGATCTGACGGTTGTTATGACTCCTCCATTCTACCAGAACCCATACGTTACTCCCATATGTAAGTTCAGGTATATACCGGTCCCATGTCCTGGGGAGTCCTGTATTACAACCACAGTTAACGTCTCCCATGACAACCTTCAGATGTGGAATTCAGTAGTGCCACGACGACCCTTAATACAGATAGTAACATTCATGGCAGAAAGCCCAGATTCCTATATTAATCTAAGATTTGAAGTGACAGAAGCAGATGTCCCACATCCATCAGGCCACCGGTGCCGAACAGAGGGAATTTTCATACATGGGCTTCACGATGTCATAACTTTTGCCTGCTCTGGACAAGGTTTTTTTAACCTGAATAGGAGTTTGCAAGAAAACGGTGCCGTGCAATTTAATATAATACCAGTTACCATTGTACTTAAAATTTACCCTCAGACTAGCAAGCTGAAGCTCAACGTTTGGCACATTGGTACATCTTGCTTTGGATATGTCAACACTTGCGCTTACTCTACCGAACTACTTCAGCTCGCATTGTATAATGACAAATGGGGCGATTATATTGAAGGTTCTTCGTGCAGACCTTATTTCAGTGGCACGCAATCAGAGCAAAACAACGCATATTTTCATCTGAAACGTAATTGTTGTTTTCAGTGGACCATGATTGAATATGATGAGACTGAAGATTTTCCTAAGCGGTGTACTGCTAACTTTTATGCCCCTCCGTACGGTTTGAACCAATGGCATATCACGCTTGATGACAAACAAACACAACACAGGTGTTTGAAGGTCAAATATGCAGCCACCGATTATCCCCTGATGTACGTTTCTCAGGGCTTAGATGACGATGGACCTCCACGGCCAGGCGTGTTTGTCTTGAAAAAAAGTAGCAGTCTAATTAGTGCATATATACACATCCAGATCCATAAAATGGCTAACTGTTTTCCCTCAACAATAGGACTCACGGTAACTGGCATAGCACAGAACTTCACACAATCATTTTATTGCAACAATGTAAATATATCTTATGGCGGTGACCAGGTTGAAGGGCCACATGAAATATTCTTCATTTTTGAGCCATTTCACCCTTGCGCGGAACTGCATTTGCCCGCACTGCCCATTCGGTATGCTTTCATGTTTAATCGGTATGAACTAAAGAATACTCCATATAATTTTAGGAGGGGCATATGCTGTTATGTTAATCTAGTGCTCCAGGGAAGTCCGAGAGTAACAGGAGAATTTAGGAACGTTTTGATGTTTGCAATTACCAATGACAACCAATGTGAATCATATATCTGGTATACCGGTATTCCACAATCATTGGTACTGCGACATTTTTCTAACGATATTTCTAGTGAAGCATTTGGAATAGAAAAATATGCCGACACGCCACCATTTTCGGTTCAATATTACTTTCGAGGAAGGACCAAGCTTGAAAAGCATACCTCAATTCACACTTCCAAATCCGATTGTTTAAATGGTGCCTGCGCACTGTGTACCAACCGAAAGTGTTACAACATCTACGGTTACAATCCTCCAGGCAATTTCTCGTGGAATCAAGCTGATATGATATGCCGTCAAAATGGATCCTGCCTACTTAGCATAAACGATCATTACGAATGGTCCTATATAGCACAATTGCTGGAGATGCTATGTGTCAACGTATTTTTTGTCCACCTTGGCCTGGAAATACAGGTGTATTCATTGTCACGATATATATTGTTAACCCTGCAAGCGAGTGAGTGAGTGAATGAGAGAGCGAGTGAGTTAATGAGTGAGCGACTGAGTGACTGAGTGACAGTAAATGAGTGGCTGAGTCACTGAGGGGTAGAGTGGTTCAGTGAGACAGGAATGGGGGGAATCAATAATAGATTGCAGAGGTTACAGACAGAAGAAGCAAGCGAACGAGCATATGGCTGACCATATCAGTGAAACTGTTGACAATAGCAAGTACGTTTTTCATAGCGGCCTTCTGTATGTCCCAGAACTTGGTCTAATATTTTTGAGCAAAGCATGCGAGCAGAACGTTTTCAAATAACTAAGCATAAATGTAGATATGTTTATTGTTAGAGACTTTAGGAAGTCGTATTCAAAGTGTTCAGCATTAGGTTAACTTAAAGTGACCATGAAAGATACAATTATAGCGTACGTTACAAATATTATGCACCTTACTGACAAACGCTAATAATAGATATTCATATGGCCAACCCAACTGCATCATTATATCTATCCTAGGTAGCAATAAAAGGTTAAACCAAGGTCATGCAAATTGGAAAGATCCGTCATAATGGGATCTAGGTAGGATATATTACTGTTAAAACTACAAGTCCGGTATAGGGAGTTCAACTTATCATTAGATTAGACAAGGTGTGTCCTTGAATTAACAAATGCAAGACTAGTAAAGCATCAGGGTGTGTATATGCTGTACTATTAAACACAAATTTGATGTCAGCAACAATATTCAAATAGGCTGAACTCAATACCTTGAACATACTTCTCACAAAAAGTTATGTTTGGGTTTAAGCATGTAGTAGCATTGAACGTTAATAGGACGTCATACATGGGAACTTCAAGCATCAGCTTTGTTTGAACATTCTGTCTCATTGAGGTTATAGTTAGAGCAAACCCAAATATGTGGGCAATCTGCACTGTATGAGGAGTCCAGATGCACAAAATACCAGTCTTTGAACTTGATGTTTCAAGATCATTGGTGTTTGAGGCATCTGTATCGCGCAAAGAAGCAGGTGTGTTACCAACTATGTATAGCAATTAAACACATATGAAGAGTCAGATACGGGGAGTCCCAGCTGGACTGTTAGACTTGAGTTTGGCTGACCGTGAAACAAGTTCAAACAATACCACAGATAGGGCATATAGTGTCATATGTCATTTATGGGAAGTCCAGTCGCGCTGTTAGATTTGACTTTGTGCAGCATTGAAGGGTTCCAGAACGCCAAAAGTTAAGATATTGGGTAATAAATGCTGTACCTGCTGCACCTTATGAATATTCAGCCAAAAGGGGGATTATGAATGGCTATGTACAATAGCTATGGGTGTTCTCATGTTATAGAGTCCATTTTTAAATGGACTCATTATTATCCCCATGAACAATCCTGCGTAGAATCATTTGTATTGCGAGGATTATGTCAAAAATATTGCAAACATTTCTACTGAGCACTAACAGAATACAATGTGCCAGACGTGTTGCATTATTAAGCCGGTGTTGCACTTGTCAATGTATATAAAGCCACAGAAACGGCTCATCATAGCACTTGCCCAACTATGAAACACTAATACGAATTTGCATATACCTTTTTCAGAATTTGATGATATGCTAGACTTGAAATTTACCAATAAAGGCTGTACACATATATAACGCTGCAAACCACACACAGCCAGAGTAAGGGCTCGACTACTATAGACGGATAATTTACAGAAGTTCAATACTTGGGTTTAAAATATATGAATATGATCATTTGTTTTGGCCGGTCCTGTAGGAACTGACATTCAGCATAAGGAACTGGTGATCTTGTTTCAATATCCACTCTTTTTTTTTTTTTTTCAGATAACTGACCCCGGTATACCTGCATGGCAGTGGTCTAGTGGAACTCCTTACACATATTCAGACTGGTCAGATCATATTGGCGTCAATATTAATTATAAAAGCCATCGCGGAGACTATTACATGGATGGGCACCTCAGTGATATCTATTCCAACCTTCAACCAAATCTGAGTAAAAAAGCGGCTTGTACCACAGCATTTCTTGCTTCGCCGTTTAACCCAAAATGGCTACGAATTCCCTGCAATGTAGCGATGACACCTGTTGTCGTTATTTGCGAATCTAACTTAACTGCTCTTCCACCGCGGGCATTCCGAAAGCGCAGTGACAGCGAGTGTCCACGTGCTTGGTTGAAATCAAATTTGTTTTGTCTCACGGAACAGATAAACGTAAGAGATTGGCAAGAGACGGTAACTGCAGAAGATAATATCCCTTGCCATATGGACGGCATTACAGGTTTGGGTGTGACACTTTCTGATTTTCCTGTATCATTCCTTCATCAATGGAGCGGGAATTCCAAGACAAAATTTATCCTCACTAAAACACGGAATTTCAGCTGCATTCTAGTCCCATCCAATATGGATAGCAACATACGCAGCTATTCCTCAGTTGTAAATGGCCCATGTGAAGACCTTAAAAGACAGGCTGATAGTTTCCTGTGTCATACATCGCCTTTCGTTATAGAACCTGATGTATGTCTACCTGGTCACTACCGATGTCAGAGTGGGACGTGCATTCTAAGTGAATACCAGTGTGATGGTATCAGCCACTGTAAAGACAACAGCGATGAGAAAAACTGTACTCACGTGTGTTATAATTTAGACACTAAGATACATTCTGTAAACTGTTACGTGAACTGCTCCAGACCTTTCTGCATATGTTCGGAACATTATTACCAATGTAAAGTAGGTGGCTGTGTACCTTGGACACGCGTCTGCGACTGTATAGAAAACTGTGCAGATGGTAGCGATGAGGATTCATGCCCTGATAATATATGTTCCTTGCCGTTCTACAGAAACCGCAGCTGCTATAAAGATGGAATGTTTCACTGCAGCATCGAGCGAGGCATTCCAGTAATCTTGGTTGGTGACAAAATTCCTGACTGCATGGATAACCTAGTCGACGAGGAGTTGTATATCAACATTTCCACTGGTCTACAGCCCAAAGAAAATACACAATGTGAGAAGTCTGGAAATATTCCATGCCAAGACGGATTGCCCAGATGTTTCCCCAGGGAGCAGCTCTGCATATTTGAGCGGCACGAACTTGCAGGCATCAAATACTGTCGCAATGGAGAGCACTTACGAAACTGCTTTGACTTTGAATGTCCTTGGCATTTCAAATGCCCATATTCCTTCTGTGTCCCCTTCTATGCGACATGTAATGGACAATACGACTGTCCAGATGGTGAGGATGAATTGGACTGTGACACTCCCTGTCCTGGTCTACTCAGATGTGCACTAGACGGATTGTGCATCCATCCAAATAACATAGGAGATGGTTCAGTGAACTGTAAGTTATCTGGTGATGATGAGGTAGAATACCAACATTTTCAGTGCCCTTCCTACTGCGACTGTAGAGGTCTCTCTGCAACTTGTGCAGGTCATATCTTGCAAGATCCCATATTTTGGAACTGGCCAATGAATTACCTCAACTATAGCAACACTGACATCCGGTGGAGTACAAACGTCATTGAACGTCTGCCTAAGTCACTTCTATCAATAGATCTGTCCAAAAACGATATTAGAAATGTTACCCCCCTTATTGGCCTTTCCAATTTATTGCATTTTTACATAAACGATAACTTAATTACATCTATAGACAGAGAAGCTTTCAAATATTCAACAAATATCCTTCTACTAAATTTAGTTCGGAATCCGATTGTATCGATAGCACCATATTCCTTCTTACTTCTACATAAACTTTCATCTTTGGATCTGAGTCACCTCCACCTCCATGAACTGTCTCATTTTACATTCGCTGGATTAGACAAATGCCTGAGTTTAAACTTGTCTAATAATCAATTACGGGAACTTCAGTTCGGGATGTTAGAAGGACTAATGAACTTGCGCGTTCTAGATATTCGCGGAAATAAACTGGTTATGCTACCTGCAGGTATAACAAGAACGCTGACTCGAATCAAAGTCATTCATCTTGACTACATTCAGTTTTGTTGTCTCTTTAACAAAGGAACAGCCTGTTACGCCGCTACAATTTATGGAGACGAATCATGTGAATATCTCATACCAAACACCGTGGCTAGTTATGTTGGGTGGATTATCGCTATATTTAGTCTAATTTTAAACCATGGGTCATTTGCATATTGGGGAAAGCGTGGGGACATTTCTGTAATTGCAGTTACAGTGTGCGGTCTTAACATTTCTGACCTATTAATGGCGGTATCATTGTTTCTAGTACTGTTTATGGATCTTCAATCTCGGGGAGTATTTGTTGCACAGTATGGTGCCACATGGAGAGAAAGTTTTCAGTGCCTTCTTGCATCCTACCTATCTGTCATATCTTATCAGTTATCAATGACATTCCTAGCCATCATTTATTTCTTTAGGCTTTATGCCATTCGATTCCCATTCAAAGTGAAACAAAACAAACCATACAGAAAAATCGCTGTAATAACAGTTTTATCCCTGTCCCTCTCTACGGCTTTTGGGACCTGGCTACTTTATTC
>JAAUYG010158298.1_pt1 | contig 12223 bp, 8 predicted proteins | sample 7278091 | NCBI WGS metagenome assembly JAAUYG01 (sample SAMN14350201, study PRJNA611818) | marine sediment metagenome | isolation source: surface marine sediment (0.6m) | place: French Polynesia: Moorea | collected 2018-08
CCAAAATTAACAGGGTTCTTGCACTCATGACCTTTTACCATGCTTGAAAGTTTGAGAGCGCTCCGGCAAATCGATCTTGAGATATCTTGCTAACAAGCCCGGTTACGGAACAACAACAACAAAAAAAAATAAATAAAAAGAATAAAAAAGCAAAAACAATAGATCTGCTTTTGCATGCAGACCTAATAAAAAAAAATAAAAAGAATAAAAAAGCCAAAACAATAGATCTGCATTTGCATGCAGATCTAAAAATAAAAAGAATAAAAAAGCAAAAACAATAGATCTGCATTTGCATTTGCATGCAGATCTAAAAAAACAAAAACAAAAAATAAAAAGAATAAGAAAAGCAAAAACAGAAGATCTGCATTGCCATGCAGATCTAAAAACACATAGGCATATTTTAGCTAGGCCTCGCTATAAAGGTGACGCAAATGGATCTATGGAAAGTCATGGAAGTGCCCATGGTTCGGACACTTACAAGACCACTCCGAATTATATGCAGCTGGGATTAAGAGTAAGTATTAAAGCCATTGTTTAACTGCAGATATTAAATAGCAAGAGAATTTCACTGAGCCCGTATCTTGTTTTATGTCGTCAATACATGTATGATGTATAACTGTTGCAGTGAACGCCGGCTTTAAACACATACAGACAAACCATCCACTATCAGAAAATACAAACATTCTGAATCTTTGCATACCGCGGTTTAGACACCCAATTCGGGAAATATTTTTTTTATGGAAATAAAGTACACATTACTCCATTATGTGTGTTTAGGGCAACATGCTACTTGTTATTTCAGCAGTTTTTATTCGGTTCCACTATACATGTAGTTATCGACAGAGTCCTCTGACTTAATACTGACATTTGACGCTCCGCTAACATAGCTCACAACATAAAATATGCTTATACTTACTCGAATGTGCCATAAGGTTAGTTCCGTTACTTATGTGCTTATGTTTATTTATCTTTGCGTTCAGGTGAGCTTTGGACTAGTTACTGCATGAATAATCGAATGTAAATCTATAAATAGCGACACTTGTTTCATTTCCCACATCGTTGACAGTTCATATGTCGCCTTAGAAAATGTTTAGTTTAAGACAGTTTTTACTTTCGAAAGTCATACAGGTTCACATGCAGCCTAAAGTTCGCATGATATATTTCTACTCAGTCACTTAGCTGTAATACCATGGGTCCTTGGCATAAACAGTTTGTCGGTACAATTCTATTTGATTTTGTGTAACTATACTCTTTCAGCTGCTACAAAATTCCCTTCCCTTCTGGCTTCTTGGAACAGAAATTGTGTACAGACTGATCTGTCAACTTCTGTTGATGTAGCTGGTGTCGCTCTTCCCATCAGCTTATCTTCGACGCCCCTGCTCCCCTATTACTGTTGCTGTTACTAGCTCCTCCTCCTCCTCCTCCTCCTCCTCCTACTACTACTACTACTACTACTACTACTACTACTACTACTACTACTACTACTACTACTGCCACTCCTGCTGCTGCTGCATCTACTACTACCACTACTACTACTGCTGCTGCTGCTGCTGCTGCTGCTACTGCTGCTGCTGCTGCTACTATGACTACTTTTCTTCCTGCTGCTGCCTCTGCTGTTGCTACTACTACTATTGCTCTCTATAAGTATTTTCTTGGGTTACTAGGTAGGTTACATGCCTGCCGAGACCATATATTGATCCATGCAGAGACTGGAGCTAATGAGCCCATCATAAACCAACCACACAGCTCTGTGGCAGAAAGTACACTAAGTGGACTACTTAATGTACCTCTCACACGTTCTGCAAGAAGTGAAATCCCTGGCGTATCACCTTCATGGCATCCACTTTAATTCAGTTCTATGTCCTCTTGACCGATTGCCTGCAGCACCATGGCTTGTGTTAAGAAGAGACCACACCTCCGTAACCTCGGTATGTGTTTTACCGGTATATTAGATGACGAACACAGAACTTTGAGCCTTTATTTGCAGCGGATTATTTGTTTGCCCCCTGTTAGTAAATGAATCGTCCATGAAAGGTCAACCCCTCAAAGTGGCAATCATTTGCATTGACATAGAGAAGCTGTTTGGCGTTCATTGTGCGCTGATTCACCCAAGCCGATTGTTCGGGCATAAAGGCAATCGTGCCCAGTCCAGCACGCTCTCGCCTTCTTACGGTTTGTATGAATGCCATAAGGATGTCAGCCGCTAGTCCCTATAAGATCTGTCATTAAAAAGGCGGGAAAATTACAGCGAGGCAGACGACATTATAAAATTTTGATCAGATGCGTTCGCTCCATTCAAAGCATCCGCACCTGCGTGGCTCCTCGAAATTCGATCTGAAGATTGCGTCTTCTGGATAGCTTTTGAGCTATGGATAGTTACGCTCCAAGCCCAAAAGCCAAACCATGGCAGTTCAGAAGAGCTAAACAGAACCACGATCGCGCCAATGGCAGCAAGGTTAAGGGTCAGGTCACCGGTCCGCGCAGAAAGCACGAGAGAGGAGGAAGCCTGCCGCCTTCGTACTACAGGTTGGTAGATGAGTGTAAGATTCAGATAATCAGAGGTAAATTGGATCGCAGTCCTGCGGGATGGTAGTCTTCTATGCTTCTACTTATGGTGATGGCTGTTATGAAAAAAGGCCCTTATAAATTTCCGTCACAAAGACTACGTGCACACTAGGAGTGCAGGTCCTTCGGACCTACATCCCAAGAGATGAAGGTTCTTTGGATCTGCTACACCAGGAATGTACGTTCCTCGGACCTACAGTCACGGACGCGCAGCTGTAGGACACAGCGGACTTCTACGTCGGTGTTTGTTAAGCCTGAAATATTCAAGTTGAAAAGAATATCCCAATTCGGAGTAAAATCTAATTTTATTTTGACACATTTGAAGACAAATACAACGGTCACTCTGTGAAACATTTATTGAAAATTTATATAATACTTTTAATATTGACCGACGCTTCATTTGGTCACTTGTGTCAAACCAAAAAGTGCTAAATATGAAACATGGGTATTGGAGAATTTTGTTTCGGCAAAGTGCTATGGCAGGTCCTTTTACACATTTGAGAGAAAAATGAATGTTTATGGGAAAGTGTTGGTCCAGCCTAGATGAAGGGAAAATAAATAAACAAAAATTTACTGTGGTCACGTTCAATTAACATACAATGGAATTCCGGCCTGGACGATGCAATGCAATCATGAATAACATTTGGTGTTGGTGCTGTGGCAAAGTGATTGAGGTAGCTAGTTTTTAGTTCCAAGTTATTACTGTTTCTCGGATTGTCTTAAACGGAATTTCTTTGTGCATACATGCAGCAGTGCTGCTGCATAAATCATTTATAAATAGGGTTCCATTGTACCTGCGGTTTGCCGCAGAGAGTCCGCGCGCTCTGCTCAACCCGTCCAGGCGTGTCCCAGAAACCTACCAGTACCGCGCCCCGTGAATCAATCAATAATCTGATCGATCGGAACTTGTATACTCTGGCACCTAGATAGGTGATACTCCAGCGGTTTATGTTGGGACACCGAAAGCCTGGCAACAAACGGTATGCCCACATTTCATGCCACCGTGGTCATTTCTTTTGGGGATATATATCCAAGATTTGCGGATATGTTCATGAACAGGTCACTTGAAATCGCAGCCTTAGACAGTCGCGAAAACCTATCCTGGACGCATTGATCTAAACGTTATTAAACTCCGAGGTTGTGTCCTATGAAACCAAGGTCGCCATTCACTGGATTAGGTTGCAGGCCTTGTTCAAACACTTGAGGGAGATTAGTGCCAGGTAGGTTCTCAAACCAATGTTAACATACAGGTATGGATGTTATATGCTGTTTAATACTGACATTGCAATCCATCGTCACCTGCCTAGCAGATCACCAATCATCGTACCTGGAATCAGTAAAGATTAACCGACATATAGTCACAGTTGGATGCAAAAAATCCGAGTCACCTAAGCTAGTAAACATTCTGGCGTAAAGAACCCTTTGCCAGCACTATAAAATTATAAAGCCGTTGAGAAGGACAGGCCACTCATGTACAGTGACGGCCATACTGTATCGCATAATTTAGTCCAATTTGGTTAGATTTCATAGAACCACAACGCATGTCTGAAGCCCGTTTGATATCGATATATCATTTGATACAATGTATTTCCAGCATGTTTAATATTGACGTTATATAGGAGTTTGCCATGATGAGAACACTGCCATAGTCCCAATAATCTGTTCATGTATATCCGACTACTTCTCCAAGGCGCATACATATGGCATCACTCGCGTGCTATTCGTGGGTTGTATTATAAATTTATTTAGATTTTGTAACTTATAAGATGGATTATGCAGCAATGTGTGTTTATATGTATGTGTTCTACCTCTGTGCTATACACGTCTAGGCACCACTGTAAGCGGCTGTGGGCAATTCGGCATGCATAGCCTTATTAATTTCAATTTCAGTTTATTTCAGTCCTCTCGGCTGCTATAGTAGAATGTTTCTGGTCAAATATATTTGTTTACTTTGTTGTCGTTATTTTCTTCTTTCTTCCTATATTTCTCTCTTGCTATCTTTTCCTCACTTCTTTCCTTCCTTCTTTCCTTTCCTTCCTTCCTTCCTTCCTTCCTTCCTTCTCCCTTCATTACTTCTTTCCTTCCTGCCTGCCTTGGTATTTCCCTTCCTTTGTGTCTTTCGCTTCTCTTATATGTTATTTGACCTGTGAGCTGCGTAAAAAGATCCTAACCCATGATATCATACAGGTAATTTTGTGTTCCAGGTTTGCAACAGGTCCTTCCCAAGAACGAAACCTAGCTGCTCAGAGCGCTCTTTCCGGATCTCTGCACGGCATTCCAGGATCTACCAATCATATCGTGACAAACCAGTACCCGTCACCACCTGCTCCAGGACACCACATACCGTACCCGTCGCTCTCATCGGACAACATGGATTTCTCCACTTTCCGAGAGAGCGGGGAATTGTCTGACATCTGCGTTACAGTGGCCGGTCGGCAGTTCCATTTGCACAAGTTCCCGCTCTACATCCGATCCGACTTTTTCCGTGCTTTGGCCAGGAAAACCCTGGCGGAAACCAGCGATGTTAAGCTTCCGGATTTTCCGGGTGGTGCCGAGACGTTTGAGCTTGTCGCCAACTTTTGCTACAACAAAAAGATCGACATCACGCGTGAGAACGTGTGCCGTTTGCGCTGCGCCGCTGAGTTCCTCCAGATGAGTAGTCCTGGGAACCTATGCGACTGTTGCGACCGCTACCTCCAGGATTCACTTACGGCAGCAAAGCTGGGCCGAGACACCGGCGTCGCCGTCGATCTACTACTTAGCTGTCGGCCCCTGGGTGCCATTATTGACCAGACAGGGATCGTGGCTCGCTGCGTGGACGCCATCTTAGATTGCTGGCTGCTGTCCTCCAAATGGACGCGCCGTCGCCCCGCTGACGCGCTGATGACAGAGACCGACAGCTTTCAGAAACTCAATTCGCTACCTCTAGGATGGTTTAAGATGCTTCTGGAAGGAGCCAGGGACAAGAAGGTACGACCGCCACTATTGGCGAAGATTGTCCAGACTTACATCTCCAGCAAAGAGCCACGGGAAGATCCAGGGATGAACAGAAATGCCGCAAACGAACAGGAAGAAGAGGGACAAAAAGAAAAAGAAAGAGAAAAAGTAAAGCCTAAAATGGCAGAGAAGGAAGAGAAACAAGATGGGGCTCCAGAAAGTGGAGACAAGGCTGAGAATGGAGAAGAAGAAAGAGATGAAGACCCAGAAGATAAAGACAAAGAGAAAGGGGAAACAGAGGGGAAATCTAATTCCGAAGATGACACGGCAACACCCAAGGATGCCAATGATGCCACAGGTGAAAACTCCGATAGCGGGAAGCCTATCCAGAAGGCGTCGATAGGAGGCGACAATCATACGGAAGAGGATCAGGAGGATCAGGATCTGGGTGAAGTTCTGGATCAGCTGCTGCTGATGTTTGACGGCGACACGGCGTTCGCGGAGAGTCTGGGTCCGCACTGGGTCGTCCGGATGCTGAGACTGGCCCAGGATCTGGATTGCCAATGCCGGCCAATGCTCCTGAGGGTCTCCGGAACGCTCCTCCCGCGCTTCCAGGGTAAAGATCTCGGCAGCCTCCCTCCAGAACTTCTCCAGGCTGTTCTGGCGGAGGCGTCTCGGGATCCGCAGCACGTGGATCAGGATCTTGTCTGCTGCGTTATCGACGGTTACCTTCTGGAGCTGGCGTCTAAGGACGAGCTGGACGTTGAGGTGTTCGAGAAGCTGGTAGCCGCTGTGCCGGCAGATTACCGCCTCAACCACGACGTCCTATTTGAGGTCCTGGAGAAACTGCTCAAATCAGGTGAGCGATATTTTTCGTACTTGCACTAATCTAATTTTACTATCAATGGCGACTCCGGAAAAATATCTATATATTTAAGATCTCTTTCCACATTAAAATACAAGGATATTCGTTGTCTTCGTTCGAGCAAAGATGTGCTGAAACTACCTTCATGTTTCCTGTTCTATAAGATGTTAAGGTCGCAGCACTTCATTTGTGGAATAAATTATTCAGCTATTCTCAGCCTCACATTCGGTTAATATTTTTAAAATCGTTATTAAAGTGCAATATATTTGCACAGTCATCAATTATGTCCTATGTCATGAGCACAGCTGTGGAATGGCGTAAATAAATGCAAATATCTTATGGTTGATTGAATGGTTGAACTGTAAGCGTACCGGAATAACACAGGCCAGTAGCGACTTGTTATTAAATAGTAGTTCTGCCTTACGGTGTCCAACATTTTCTTCAAAGAATCTTCACAATTAAGACCCACTCAAGTAGTATCAACTTATCAACTTGTTGGTCTCATTTCCAAGACAACTACATCATGTACATACCGGAAACTTGGTTACTTGCTGCTAACTGTACGTCTTAATTTTCCGGCTGTCCAAATAAACTATCAGGTTAAAGTGGGCATGCACGGTACGGGAGGAAACATTCTACTAAGTTACCAAATTTTATAGTTATTTTAATGAATGAAATACGTGTAATCTTACTGTATAATAATATTTCCCCTCTTCCCAGAGAGACACGGGGTATCTGACGAAGACAAACAGAAGTTGCTGGAGATCGTGGACTTCCAGCGGATGAGCGAGAGCGCCTTACAGCGAGCACACACCTCTCAGCTCATCCCACCGTCCTTCATCACACGTGCCGCTCTCGCCCTCTGCTCGCGACTCAGGGCGGAACTGGATCGGGCTGCTGATGTCATCAGGCTTCAGGAGGAAGAGCTCGGTCGTTTCGGCCTTGGCGTGTATGGCAACAGGCACGGGTCGTACCCACCTCGCCGCGACATGACGTCAGAGCAAGGTAGGAGCTACTTCCGTTACTGACGTCACTTCCGTTTTGGGTGTTATGACGCTATTTGTTTCCGGGACCCCTGCGTGCTTGGTGTGAGGGCTTCTAGACCTTACTGAATGGCTCCTTAGACTGACACCATTGCTAGGATACTGTAGCAACCCCTTCTTCCAGCGTTAGGAGACTAGCGCAACCCCTTCTTCTTCCACCCGTTGCTAGGACACTAGCGCAACCCCCCTTGCCAACGTTGCTAGGAGAATAATGCAGCCCCTTCTTCCACCGTTGCTAGGATACTAGTGCACCCTTCCTCTCCGTCTGTTTTGCATGCAGTGACCACCTTCTGCCTTAACAACAATGTGTCTGACCTACCTCGTGGTATGTAGACACTCCACCGGCTGACTCCCCCGTTATGACGCAGGATGCATGATTTATATACGGACAAACGTCCATCTAATGTGTCAAAGATTTTAATCAAAAGACTTCAGACACTTGTTTTACCTACTACAGCATTGTGATTACAGACGATAATTAACATGACTTATTTTCTGTGATATGTAGAAAGTAGCAGAGATTTTCTTGTGATTTTTTCATAGATTGAGTCTGATGAAGTAGAGAATGTTTGCACGTAGCATCATCCACCATGATTACATGCGTAAATTGTGTTACATGATCTTAGAATGTGTTATAATATATTTCACATGTGTCAACGTTGCACATGTAGATGACGCAGCTGGCCATGCCGTTTAAATAGCATTTAGGTTAGAAATAGCAATATTTAACAAAAATAAACATGATACATCTGCAGTATTTTATGTGGAATAAATACTGGGTGGGAAAGCTGAACTAGCTAAAACAGTTTACATTTATTTTGTAGTTATATTTTGCATCAGTTTTATTCTCCCAATTCAGTTTTTTGCGTGTGCCATCTTACCTGCCTTCTGCCTTTTGTGCATACCATTTGGGCTTACCACTTGATGGTTGATTTTTTGTGACACCTGATAAGATAAGACAAGATTTATTTGCCGTCGCAACCGCAAGGTTGAATTAACAATGGCAATTTACAATAAAAATACAAACATGACATATACTTGTAAGAAAATAAAAAGAAAGAAACAAGCAAAAATGCATTGACTAGATTAACTTGTTAAAATAGTGTGTGGTGTTTTCCTACAGATAATGCCAGTGGATTAAAACCACCCCGGAAAATATATCACACTGGAATTAAATTAGAATAGATTTTTGCGCTACCAAAGGGTACACACTGGTGATATATTCTTTCAGAATTACAGTAAGATCACCTAAACCCAATTTGGTCTCTACCACGTGTGGTCCTAATTGCGAGGTCACTGTATACTGTTACTGCTATCTGCGACGATAACAGGTTAAATTATTGGATCACTGTTGTAGTTGTTTTACCCGTATTTTCTGTGACCAGCAATAAAACCGAGAGAATATGCAAATCTTATAAAATATGTACAAATGTATTACAATTACACCTTATCTTAGTGATGTATTTAAATTATCGAGTATAAAATGGTTTCTTTAAAATAGCAAATTTGTGATTGTGTTATGTAAATCTGTTCTGTACATTTGTGTTGTACTCCTGGTGGATTCTGTATCAAACTTCTCGTTTATGAGTTCCACGTGATATAATGTTGTTGGAGCTATAGCAATATAGTAAGTGTTCAATACAGTGTGATTTATACCTTCTGGGACCACTCGGGGACCCAGGCCCGGGGAATGCCTTATTTCAACAACCATAGTATCACTTCCATTCTCTGCATTCGTTGTTGAAAATCGAGGCATTGTTATTGTTCGCTGTATATTTTACAGACTCTGACCCGGAGCCGGACGGGTGGGTGTTGCCAACACACGCCTGGGAGACGCCCTATCTGCCTTCCAGACTTCCTCCAGGGGAGAATGAGACACCTGCAGAAGAAGACCTTACCCCACTCAGTCCTCCTGGGTACGACCCCATTCTGGCCAAAGCCCTGGGGCCTCGATACCATGGCGACCCCCTGTCCTTGGATACGCACTATCCCCTTGGTTATTGCAGCGTGCATGACCGTTACGGCGGCTATCGCCAGTACAGCCTAGGCAGAGAGTACTCCCCTTTCGACCCTAGATACTACGCTTCCTCTACATGCTCCAGGTGGAGACCTTTCTGAACTGAAACAGCATGGGTGCGTCAGTAGAACTCTTTCCTAATAGGACCATCTCAGCAGCAGCTGAATTAGATGTTAAATGCCACAATAAGCTATAATACTTTTTCAGAATTTAAACCACAACAGGATTAAATAGGACCATTATAGATTCAAAGAAGATCCCGTTATTTTACCTTTAGCACAAGGATGCAAAATTTGGCTTCGACTTGTCCTTCGTTAGCACATTTGTACCCTGAATGTAATTTTCTCGGCCCAGGGTCGATTTATTAACCAAAATGTATTTAGTTCCTGCCATGATACAAGAACTAAATACAAATTAGTCGTTTCTATACCTGTACCAATTCACCAGGGAGTCATCATTGGCGCTTGCACACGGAAGACACAGCAGAGTCTGGGGCACCTCCAGAGATTTCGATTTAAACCGTATCAAGAAAAAGCCCGTTTGTTTTTTCCATAGTCTTATAATAGATGTTCTGCTTTTGTTGGGTGGGCTATTCCAAACATTTGGTCCATTAACGCTAAACGCACGATCAGCAAACCGATTTTGTCTCGTGAACGGCATATGGGGCATGGCATCCCTGCTCGCGGACCGAAGACACCAAACTCCACACTGGTGCTGGCTGTATCGGGCCACAGAGGTAATCGAATATTCAGGAAATTCTATAACAGAATCCCAGTATTGAGTTATCTACCTAGTTTCCAGAAAAAAATAAGTCACAAACTGATCTTAAGCGCCGGAAAGACAATGATTAATGGTCTTAAGTTAATTTCTGACTTAAGATTTTCTAAGAAACCAGCCTTTCATATCAGTTAGTAATATCAATATTATCTTCTTCAACGAGACTAAAAATGTTGAAGCACTCTACTTTCGTTTCGCTGATAGGAACGTTCTGAGTTTGCCTTTCCACCAGGAATAGAAGAATCATTCCACTATTCCTGTTTTAACTACTGCGAGTATGACTCAATTTAGAGGTTAAAAAATACTGTTGCGAAGGTTTTGCTTTAATGGTAAGATTAGTCGCCAATAGCCTCCGCCTAAACCTCTGGTTCACCACAGTTGCCTTTATGTATAAAAGTATGTGTACCACCAATAGGTGTACTTTATATATGCAGTGGCTATTGTGATAGTGATGTGCATTTGTGAAAGTGTGGATTGAGACAAGAACAATTTCACACAGAAATCATGGAATTTAGTTTAATTCTTGAGCTCATGAAGCTCCTATGCAGATGCATTTACCACGGTTGCAGAACTCGTGTAAACAGACATGTGCTGAATCAAATGCAGTCAGACCGCACTAGTGTATGTGAAATTTAAATCTGCTGCCGAAAGCACGGTTGCATTAACGTTGCATACTCATCGAAATATCCTGGTAAAATATAACATTAGGGACATAGCGGAATACTTTAGGTCAATGTTTGCCATTTACAAACACATTTTTTCTGCATTTTAATGCCCAAGTTATTTCAAGGTATTTTTTAAACCCGAAGACACCCGTGTCCGTACTGTTATACCTGCAACCATTAGCCTGATATAGAATCCTCCTGGTGTGTTTGTAAACTATTTATTTATTTGTTATTATTTATGATATAATGTTGAGTAAACAGTACATATATCTTTGTTTTTTGGCCGCAGTGTGGTTGCAACACCCCGTCACAATCCATGTGTGGGATAGAAATGTTTCTCCGATATTTTTTTACTATGTGGAGTCAAATTTTACTATCGTTTTGTAAATAAAAAAATCTTTAGACATGTTTCAGTCTAGCGACTGGCTTGTGTCATATATGAGCTACTACTACTACTACTACTGCTGCTGCTGCTGCTGCTGCTGCTCTTGCTACTACTACTACTACTACTACTACTACTACTACTACTACTACTACTACTACTACTACTACTACTACTACTACTACTACCACTACTACTGCTGCTGCTGCTGCTGCTGCTGCTGCTGCTATTACTACTACTATGTTGGGTCATGTAAGTCAATGTTGCCATGAAGGCTCCGTATTCTTGATTTATTCTTAACGGCGCAATCCTTGCCTTGTAGCAGAGGTACGGTATGTCTATGCAACAGGGGCATAATTGTTGGCGTGTAATCATATGTCGTATTGACAAACCAGGTAGTTGCTCAATTATTAAAAATATCTTTTGATAACTGAAAAAAGGCATTCCCATGTTAGGAGGCAAGACGCCTGTTGCAGTATATAACGTATGTTGTTGTGATTCTTGATAGTAGATGGAACGTTCGCTTCTAGTTTCAACAGCGAATGATAGTGTATACGCGTTTTGTCCCCTCAAATATTTGATCTAGTATATTATCTAAGATTTTATCGCTCAGCAATAAATAGAGTCGCAGTAAGTGCGTAAGTAACTGCATCGTGGTGGCTTTAGTACGGAAGCGTACGGATGCGTAATGCTGCCACGTGTGAAAAAAAATTATCTCGTACGTACGATTTATTATCTCGTACGTACGACTTATTATCTCGTACGTACGACTTAATATCTCGTACGTACGACTTATTATGTCATTAGTACGACTTATTATGTCATACGTACGACTTATTATCTCGTACGTACGACTTATTATCTCGTACGTACGACTTATTATCTCGTACGTACGACTTAATATGTCGTCTTACGACTTATTATCTCGTACGTACGGCATAAGTTCTATATATACTGTTTCTATAATGGCGC
>JAAUYG010294023.1_pt1 | contig 12222 bp, 7 predicted proteins | sample 7278091 | NCBI WGS metagenome assembly JAAUYG01 (sample SAMN14350201, study PRJNA611818) | marine sediment metagenome | isolation source: surface marine sediment (0.6m) | place: French Polynesia: Moorea | collected 2018-08
AATAGCTAACGTGACGTATCAGTTGAGCTTTGATTTCCCGTTAAGAATATTCTCACTAAGATGCTTGTCACAGAAAGCCAAACGGCTATGCGATGAAGCAGATAGGACAACTAAGAACCGTATCCCTTTTTTTGGTATTTGAGTGGACTACTTTAGGCGGCAAAAGTAAGTTTTCCGAATTTTGGACGAATGAATCGTTTGGCGGCCCGTAAGTGCCTTGTGAAGATTTTTTTTTTATATCGTCCGGACGATATAGTACGTCCGGATGATATACTCATTCGTCCGGACGAATTACTATATCGTGCGGACGATATAAAAAATGCTCTTCACATGGCATTTACGGGCCACAGTAGAATCGCGACGCTTGCAAATATATATAATTAGCAACGACAATGAAAGGGTATCATTAAATTCCCTCTCATTCTGTTTTCTCATTTATGTGCTATTTTGCACAAACAGTTGGGGTCTAGACCACCGCAGACGCACCATGGTAACGTCGAACCATGGAGTAACCAAGTTTATGTCTCTTCTCTGTTCCAGGGCCACTGAAGAAGTTTTTCTGGGCAATGTTAACTTGCTTTGCCATGGCTGTGCTGCTGGCCGACGTATGTTTACTTACGAACCGCTACCTGTCGTTTCCGGTTTCCGTAAAGGTAAACCTGGAACAAGAGAGACAGATAGTGTTTCCGGCGGTAACGTTTTGCAACTTGAATCCTGTGCGGAAGTCGCAGTGGGAGAAGTTTACAGGGAAAGCCACCGCAGTCCCGACAGCAACCAACGGCCTGGCCAAAAGCAGGAAAAAACGAGCAGCGCACAGTAAGACCGTCCTTGAAATGCCGTGGTCACAAATGAACGTTTAATATTCAAAATGAAGTAAATTGTTATCTTTTATGTACATTTTGTGAAATGGCGTTTCTAAAGCCGGTTAGGTGTCTGAACCAAATGACAACAAACATAGAAAATGAGGCGACATGCTTCAAATTTATTCCTTTTCTGCATGTTCGGCCCTGTCGGATAATCCGGTAAACAACAGAAGTGTTTCCAGACGCCCCGGAAAGAATTAGGCTAAGCATAGCATGCATAGAGATGGACTGTGAGAGTGTAATGCTGATTTTTGACGGTGGCCCACAAGTACAATGCTCCTCTGATATGCACACTCCTGCTCTGCCGAATAGTTTTTCTTCTCTGCCGAGCATTTTCCTTCTCTGCCGAGTAGTTTCTCTTCACTTTGGCCCGATGACGAATTGTCATAGTGTGTACATCGGATTTGTCTTGCGTAATCTGATCTTATTCAAGTCACAGATGTCATATTCTGAGCACTTTCGCAGCACTTTTCTTTTCTGCCGAGCACACTGCAGAGAAGAGAAGCAGTTTGTATAGCAGAGGTGCGTTGTACTTGTGAGCCACCGTATAATGTTTTTCTTATCAATTAGTTCTTTTTTTTTGCTTCAGCCGTAGCCCGAGCCTGTCAGCGTGCACACTGGACGGAGGACGAGCCAGAATGCTGCGTTCCAGATCTAGTGCTGTCCTGCAGCGGCGGTGCCACATTGGAGATCGTCGATGGCTTTTTTGGGCGACTTTTGCCCAGTTCGTCAGTCTGTCCAGGCACTGAAACAGACCAGAACTGCCGCGATGCTTCGTCTTACACCCTCATACGTGACGCATGCCAGGGAATGACCACGTGCACCCTAGAACCAACCACCGCCTTCTTTGTTGTCAACCCGTGCTCATTCACATACAAATACATTGAAGTGACATATTATTGTGCAGGTGAGTGTTGTCTGGATATACATTCTGATTGCATCAAAACGTCATGACTACCGTTTTTGACCTATTGGTAAGAAATAAGTTATTGTTTACGCCATGCCTACCGTTTTTGATCTATTGGTAACTGGTAAGACATAAGTTATTGTTTACGCCAGACTACCGTTTTGGCCTGTCTGTAAGAAATAAGTTATTGTTTACGCCCTGACTACCGTTTTGATCTATTGGTAAGAAATAAGTGGTTTACGCCATGAATATCGTTTTTAATCTGCTGGTAAGAAATAATTTATTGCTAAGTTAAAGTCATATTGTGCAAAATAAGCTTCTCGTCTGGCTCATCTGCAAGGGCTGATAAGTAAGACCGCCTCCATATAGGGTAATCCTGGAAGGAAATGATATAGGGTCTTGTTTTTTTAATGCCCCAGGGTCGACTGTACACATAAAGTCTGTGGCCTCATTCCCTTTATTGATTAAATGTCATCAGATGTATCATGGTATCAACATCTTTCAAAATTAGAAAATTGTTGATTTTATTCCATAGTCATGTTTGCTCGTAATGGTATGGTAACAAGGCTTACGACAATACCTACTCTAGGTATAGTTCATTCACTCGGTTTAGTGTGGTGAACCTTGTTAAACTAAGTGCTCAGCATTAAAAATAAGAGTTTGGCCACAAAACACCACAACGTGGTAATTTAGGCACTCAAAAAGTTACTGGGTTGGTGTACCATGATACTGACGAGTACAAGAAGAATTCTCTCTCTTTATATTATGTCCCTCATGAGGTCAAGCACTGTTGGTAATTTTGTTCGCAAACATTTGACAGGACCTACAACGTCTGTTACAACCGACCTAACAACGGAACAAAGCACGTTATTATCGACTTCTCAAGCGCTCACAACTTCTGAGCCAGCAACTACTCTAATCAGCACGCTGGTCACGACATCTGAACCAGAGACTACTCGACACAGCACCATGGTAACGACGTCTGAACCGGCGACTACTCAACACAGCACCACGGTAACGACGTCTGAACCAGCGACAACTCAACACAGCACCACGGAAACGACGTCTGAACCAACGACTACTCGACACAGCACCATGGTAACGACGTCTGAACCAGCAACTACTCGACACAGCACCACGGCAACGACATCTGAACTGGCGACTACTCAACACAGCACTATGGAAACGACTTCTGAACCAACGACGACTCAACAAAGCACCATGGAAACTACATCTGAAGCAGCTGGCATCACTATGCCACTGGGGAATACAACTAATAATACCGAATTATTAAGTTCTTTCCAGGCATCAACTACATTAGGAATAACATCGCAGCCAACCTCACCGAAACAAGACATTTGTGAAGTCGTATGTAAAGGGCCAGTCCACACTAGTCTAAACGTTGCAACAGATAAGCTACCAAACAGCAATACGATTGCCACCGCTAATGCACCTACCGTGCCGCCGAACTCTTCAACACAACTAGCTTCCACGGAGAGTGGGGCGACATCTCCCCAGCCTGTAACAGATGAAACGTTGCTGCCGCGAGAGCTACAGGAAAGAGTTGCCTCCCTTCCTCTGCAAACCAAGCAGGCGTTGGGGTATAATGTCCAGCAGCTTATACTGGATTGCCAGTTTGCTGGAGTCACCTGCAGTTCATGGTAAGTTCTAGTCTGTGCGCAACAAGGTGAACCGCGTGTTTTTGTTCCACTACTGTGAAGAGTTAGTTGATATACTAATATACCTGGCGTCCAAATAATTGAACAAAGATTTCACACTTCTACATAATGATTGCGGGATCAGAAAGAGTTAATCGTGTAACAGGAGTAAAATGATTAACACGACGCGTGCTTGAATGCCAAGTTACTTTTAGTACTAGTATCTGCTCCCCAATTGTTTAATATGATATTTGCAATTTAGCAATGTTATGTGATATGTGGTGAGACGAACTCATAGGGGGCAATAGTTTGTATTTTGATGCTAATATAGTATTTCATAAAAGCGAAAAAATGCCTCTTAAACATAAAAACTGTTGTGTTCCAGGATGTTTCAGCAGCATTACAACAACGTGCATGGCAATTGTTACACATTCAACTCTGGGTTGAATGCGTCTGTACCAATTCGCTATTCTAATCGTCCAGGACCTCGATACGGTGGGTGTAATCAATGCAATCTATTACATGATGGTGTTACTTTGAATTTGCACTATGCCCCGTGCCTCTGGGTTATTTAGCTGATTTAGATGTATACGATGATGTTCTGAAGGTCTGTCCGTAATTAACCTTGCCTCCTATTTTAGGTATTATAAGAGGCTGTAAGGTGTAAAACAAGGAATGGCTAGACCATTTTTTTTTGTTTTCAATACTCTATCGGCCAAAATGGTTGTGACATACACACTCACAATTAGTATTTTTATTTTCTTAAAGATATCTCAAGGAAACTTCACCCGAGTAGCACAAAATTAAAAACAATTTGGGAGTGAATGTTTTTGGAATCACACATCACACATGATCACACATTCTACGCACAGAGTCAGATTATGGTGGAAAATGTCCCCAATTTTCGGCAGAATCTCTCTGCCTTCGTCAGGGGATGGCAACCAGTGGCTGTTGGTGTCACATGACCCTTCTGGATCACGTGACACCAGTTGGAGAGTGACAGCTGGGATTATGTGGACGACACCTTCAGTCCTTCAAAAATATGTCCCAGAGTTCACAGAACACATCAATAACATCGATAGTAACATCAAATTCACCATGGAAGAACCGGAGAACAACACGATAGCCCTTTTGGACACCAAGGTGACGGTGCAGAACGATGGATCAACAAACATCCAGGTGTATATAAAACCTACACACACCGAACAATATTTAAACTGGGAATCAAACCAGCCGTTGGAAAACAAAAGGTCCGTGATAAGAACACTATTGGGACGGGTGGACCAGGTGGTCTCTGAAGAACAAGACAAGACAGAAGAAAAAGAACAATCATGTGAAGTCCAGCAATACTGAAGAAAGCCATGCCATGCCACGCCAGCCATTCCCCACCATGCTGTTCTAAGCTGTACTTTATTGTAGTATGTCATATAATATGGCAAATCGATATTTCTATTTGGTTGACCTTCTATATTTTTGAAGAATTTCATTTCTGAATCAACAGGTCTCCAGGTTGAGCTGCTGGTGGGCCAGGAAGACTATGTGTCCACACAGGCCACAGCCGGGGTGATAGTTGTCATTCACGACCAGGGGATCATGCCTTTCCCCGAGGATGACGGGGTCACCTTAATGACAGGGCTGACAACATATCTCGGGATGAAACAGGTGAAATTGATGGACATTCGATATTTTTCCGGACTGCACACATGATAAAATCTTACTGAACCCAATGCTCTGCGGAGCATTCAGAATTGCTTATGTGAAATGTGGATGAATTTTTGGCCATGCTTTTAGCCCAGCCCAATAAATAACGCCATTACCGTGCGCGTTTTTATTTTATGTTTAGCTACGCGACAGTTTCGATCTACATACTTAGGACGTATAGTGACATCTTTTTAAATACCTGAACTTTTCAGATATATTTGTGGAATGGCTTATGGTCATTACGTCCTATTTTAATTTAATAGGTCTATCTTAGCAGAGTGGGTGGACGTCATGGCGATTGCCTTCGAGACTACCCCAAAACGGTGCTATCGCACAACGGGATGGCGGCTAATTACTCACGAGCGGTATGATTAAATGTCTGTTTTTTTGCATTTTATATTTAATACCAACATTTATATTTCGTACCAATCATGTAAGCTAAATCATCGCATTTTGTTACTCATGCTACTGTTTTATATAAACTAAAGGTCTGGAGTATCTGCGATAATCCTCGCTGCACATGTTAAGGAACTGAAACGTCAATAGAAATCTTTGTGCACTCCAAGGCACTGGAAAGGCCACGATAATATTTTCTGCGCATGTTAAGGCATTGCCAACTGTCACAATAAGTTATTGAGGATAAAATAACATACGGAGGCACACAGAGTTACGATGTACATATCTTAGATCCGAAATCTATTATAGACCTGAAGGTGTGCGAAACTGGGCCTACACATTTCACTGGCTGCTTTTAATTGGTATTCCAGCTCTGCCAAAAGCTGTGTTATCAGAAGGTTGTGATAGATCAGTGCCATTGCGCGCAAGCTGAGTATCCAGTCACAGACGACATGCTGGCAAATGCAACTGACGGATTCTGTAGGACAGGGAATATAACTCAAGGTAAAAGTACAAGTAGCAAAATATAAGTTTATGGCATATTAAATAGCAAGTTAATTCAAGTTCAGTTTAAACACGCAAGGCTTGCGTTACTTCAAATATTTAGTTTATTACATTGGAACCCGTAAATCGACACCAACAGTAGTCGAGACCCAAGTTGTCTCCCGAAATAAAATAGCATTATTAATGTATTTTTTGGTCTTAATTAAAGGATGATCTACTTTTCGGGATGATTTTAAGGCAGAGCTCTATTGCTGTTCATAGTGTTGAAAGTGGAAGTGAACATGTTTCGACGTTCACTCTTTCTTCCTTCGTTTGTTACAGAAATATTGTTGACATATTTTGTTGAACAGTAAAAATTAGATCAACGCCTGTACAAAAATCTGACATATAATATGCACACAATTAAGATTTTAAAATAATAAAGCATGATGTCATCTGTTACATTTATTTTCAGAGACCTGTGCATTATCTATCAAAAATAATATGAACCCAGACTTTTGCGGTTGTGACTTACCATGCAGGTATGCAACAAATAAAAATTAACACATGTACACCAATGTCGTTGAAAATAAAATTACACAGTCACTGTTCAGTCAAGTCAGTGTGGAGTATCTAAAAATCTCTTGGCATAAAAATATCCTAGTTATACCCTCAAAAAGTGAAAAGTGTCGAAAATGCACCCACTGATGATGTCATAGCAAGGCACAGGGAGGGGGGCATGATAGCCCTGGGCACCTCGGCTTCCAAATTAAAGCAAATGCATCCTATTAATGTTGTTAGTTTGTGTCGCGAAGTACTTCCTATTGCCAGTATTTAAATTATATACACGACTTGGTATACATGTAACAATTTTATGAATAAGGTATATACAAACCACTGTCTTTTAAACTATGGTAGAGTTTTTAAATTTTAAAACTTGTTTTTAATATGAGAGAATTTTTTTGCCATCTGCAGTGAGATTCGATATGAGGTATCACAGTCAAGCGGCGTATGGCCCTCCGACGTTCATAAGGTCAGTTGACATATAGGACGCAGGTTCAAATTGTCTCGGCGTCTTGGACTCATGTACTTATTGCCCTTATTTTATACTGTGTAGTACGAATTGTGAATCTCGACGACCCCATCCACTTTCCGGGACTCATATGTAAACTATGGTAAATAATAAGTTGTTAGAAAACGTCCTGTGTTGATTTACAGCTAGACACTAACATTCTACTGTCCCTTCCTTTATGTCGACAAGCTGTCATTAGAATCGTTACCCCTTCAAAGGGTAACTAAGCTGTAAAACTTAATGTGCTAATAATCACAGAAGAATGTCCTCAATCACAGATATTTTTGACGGCATTTTGTTTCAACAGAATGCCTGTTCAGAATGCAATAATCAGTGCTGATATAATTTATATAATTTATTTGCTTATATGACATATATGCTTACACGTGTATACATGTATATCTGACTGGATATCTCGGGGCTTTCAGTGTGTGTAGCTGAGTTCTTTGTTTTCTGCTACTTTCACACTAGTTCAAAATAGTAGATACTCATGGAAGTTTCTTTTAAGCTCTGCTTAACCGCGCGATCACGGCTATTGTCCGTCCAGTGTAATACTGCAAAATGTGTGGAAATGCAACTTATCCTGCATATCCCCAGGTAAACTTTTAGCACTGCTTGACTATATTCAGCACAGGTCATGAAATCAACCTTTATCCGTCGTCTGTTGTTTCGTGGTCCGTCCGTCCGTCCGTCCGTCGTCTGTGTAGCAATTACCTCCGAAACTCACACGCGGATGTCAGTTGTTACTTGCCCTGGACAATACTCCAGGACGGTTTTTGAAATTTTGCAAAATACTTTGACGATTTTTTTCCGTTTTCGTTAACATCAGACTCTGACAACAAACATTTAAATATGCTACTCCTCCCTCAAATTGCTATTAAATTATTTCAAGCTTATCCAGAATTTTCCCCTCAACACACCTCACAAAGGTACTATTTTAGATTTTATAAATTCGCAGTGTACGATTTTTCACATTTTTTTCTTTTTCCTTAGCACGGGACCATATGTAAGCGAGAAATTTCAAAACTCTACTCATTCAAGTGCCTTTAAAATATGCAAAGCTTTTGGTGTCATTCAAAATAGCAGGTAACTCGAAAACTGTTGGCCGTAGAGCCAAACGCAATTTTGGGACACCAGTAACACAAATTTGTTATACCTTTTACATCGTAGTGTTCAAGGTAACTTGGGGTCCCAAAAATGCCCTGGCAGGAAGAAGAAGGGGGGGAAAAAGGAAGAAGCGAAACCGATTGGGGTACAGGTTACCAGTAGAACATGTTTCAATATTTGCATCTTGCAGTTTTCAAGATCATTTAGGGTCATTCTCTGCACTTCTTTCAAACTGGCCTCGAAAACGACTAACCGTAGAACGATAGGGATTGAAATTTGGGACAGAGTGACACTAATTATACATATGTGGGATACCATTGACCCATAATGTTCAAAATTATTTTGGAGTCAATCGATGAACTTGTCACAGCGTGAACTCGAAGATAGTTTTACATCATGCTGGTCAATATTAATATTGGGGTGATGAACATGTGTTGCATATCTGTAATGATTCTAGCGACTGCTCACAATTACTGCGGGAATGCCACTGGATCTGTCATTTAATTGCATGGCAAGTAATTCTAGCTCTGATCTATTCCATTACAGCGTAGAGGCTTATGAACCACTTAATAATTTGAACAGACAATATTTATTAATATCTCTCCAGCCCGATGTCATAGGTAGAATTGCAAGGCGATATCCGGAGATGTTTAGTGACGTCAGTGACTTGGAGAAATACACACGAAACTTGGTTAAAGCGCAAATCTTCTATGAAACCTTCAACCTTAAGTCCCTAGAGGAATACCCAGGTTACCAGGTTAGCAAAAATGACGTTATAAAATTCTGTTCTTACTTTTTTAAAAGATAAAACTCTTTGTTACAAGTATAGCTATCATGGTCGCTACCATAAGCTGGCATGGTCAAAACCTGCCACGTTGTTTCACGCGTAATAAAAATTATATCCATCTCACGTTAGATGTAAAACGAGTAAATATTTTCTCGAGCTTCCCAATCTGCTGCTGTTCGCTGCAATGAGTCATAGACCGCTTCAGTTTGCGAATTAAACTTCGGCCATGCTTTGTCCAAGAACCCATTTCTAATTTAATCCCAATATTTTATTTCCAGGACGAAAAGTATTTGTCTAACTTGGGAGGCATACTAGGCGTTTGCCTCAGCTTCTCGGTCCTCAGTCTGGCGGAGATTCTGGATCTCCTTGTATCGGCTCTCAGTATCAGTTGCCGACGAAATAAAAAGCCGGCGGCACGTGGAAATACCCCATAGGCTCAAGGACATTCTCCACAGAAAACTTTAGTCATATTCTCTCGACTTTTCCTGACGTGACAAAAACCATCAAGTCGTGCTCGACATATTTTAAGACTGGAGCTTTCCGCACCATGAACGTGGTTTGATGGATTCGAATGGATTTAATTAATAGCATTCAGAGGGTTAAAAAAGGCAATATATCATCACATCTAGCCACAAAACAGGCTGAGCGTGGTGGTGTGCGACAGTATACACTGCATCCGGAGTTTTAAAAAATGCCATCATTTTCTGGTAAATATCAATGAGCATTCATGTGATTCCGGCCTACACGTGTTTTCAAATGTATTCGTGTCTCGTTTAAGAGTATTTAGCATTTGTATGTAAGTTAATGTTAGATTACGATGCATTTGTATTTGAGTTTAAATTAAGTCGCATTTGGAATTCACGTTCTTGTCCAATGCGTGCAAGGTTTATCACGTTTATCCATTGACAATATTGTCATATGTATCAATATGGAAGTACCCATGGCTCACTTTTTATGACGATTGTCTTTGTGACATATTACGATGTCTCAAAGAAAAGAAACCGTCTATACCTTAACCATCTCATTAAAGGGCTAAGATAATGTAATCAAATTTAGTTAGTCCATTTCACGTGACAGTGGAGGTAGCAAATTATTTCACAGAGCAAGACGCGGTTTGCATTTTGTATTTGCATTAATTGTCACGATACGTGCGACATTTTATAATTATGTAAACTTTTGACTAAAGTGCATTTTCGTTTTTTATCATTACATTGTCCTTCCTTATTTTTATTTTTGATTTTTGTTGGTGTGCTTCTTATCACCTCGTTCTTCTTTATTCTTAATTTTGTTTATTGGTGTGGGTTTCAGAATTACATCGTTCTTTCTTTTTTTATTTTTGTTGGTGTGCTTTTTAAATTGAAAATCGGGATATATACATATGGAGTGTGTTTTACATCATATTTAATGTAAGGTAACCGCTACCCGGTGACACAAGGCCATAATACGGCTAGTAATAAATAATATTAACATGTGCTTTTGTCCTTCTGTTTTTATATTTCTAGAAAGTCTGGTTAAATTTCACTGTATATGTTTTTAATTTATATACGGAGACAGATGGAAAACTATGGTATGATAATAAGTGATGACAAAAATTCAAATACGTCAATGTACAGTATGCAGCGGTCGTGAACAAGTTGCAGAACCCGAAGTTCTATTGCACCTAATGAGCCACAGGATGGCCGAAGAGTTGGGCAACGGGTAGAATGACAGACCCATCGGGGACTAATGCCCGAGTCAACGTGTGGCCGATGCAATGGCTCTGTTAATGTCCTAAGAAATGCATGTAGTTATTTGATTGCATACAAAGTTAATGCATTATAGTGTGAAATTTCAATTGTATTATGGGTACGAATAAAGATATATTATTTTATAAACACTTGCTACATAACGAACGATAACAATTCTTTCCTATTGCTTTATCTTTCCAAGAATACTATACATACAAAAAGTTAAATAAAACAGGTAAAGCAATCCTCAAACGTATCAATTTTTGGCTGCGACAGTTTCATGGTACTTTACTCTTTCATGAATAAATTCCCCTACGATGTAAAGATTTCGAATAACTTTGATAATTTGAAATTCTACAAGAGCACCGTCAATCAGCCATTAACTGTTTTGGCTAGAGATGAAAAATATGGCTAAAGCAACGACCTTTGTATGGTTGTTGCTAGCTTTGTCGGTTGGTTTTGTATTTTTTGTTTCAGTTTGTGCGTATGTGTCTGGGGGTGGGATGGGGTGGGGGTATGTGATGAGGGGTGCTTGGTTATTCGATAATTAAACGTCCACCAAAAGAAGAATGGATGTATCGATATATGCCTTTTTCAAAGCATTACTTTATGGTGATTTCGGGTTTCGAAGAAAGTCGCTCATTTCTACTAGCGCTTTACTACTCGACAACTGCTTAACTCCCTGAATTTAATGTACATGTGTAAATTACGCCAAAACAGGAGGCGAATATTGATGGCTTAATTGCACGTTAGTAGTTGTTAATACTTGTTATGCAATAAGATACCAGTAACAAGCACGAGAAGCAAAGAAAGGGCTGGATCAGCACCTCGCGTTTGCTCTTCATCTTGTGGCTACAGCATTGACGCCACATCAAAAACATTCGGAATCGATCTGGCTCCTTTGCAACGTTGGGTAACCACCACAGGCTGGTAAATGTGAGAGCATTAGCACCGTTCGACAAAGAGGAACAAACAACTGCTACACAATGTATTCTGTATTTCTGTAAGGCATCGACCCCAGTGTTTTATGGCACAAGGGACATCGGCGTGAACAGTCTATGGGACTTGTCTAGCAATTAGAGATTTTCACGCCATTTATTAGGACCACCCACGGCGAACTGCTCTCTGTATTTTAAACGGGGAAAATTGACAATGCGTCAGAATGAGAAGCCGCTTTTGTTGTATTCGATCATCCATGCACTCTACAGCACTAATAAGCTTTTAAACCCATTAGTTTCACGGCTTGCATTACCACCTTTGTCGGATAAAAGAGCCCCTGATAGGAATGATTTAGACGTTCCTGCTCAAGAAAATGCGCCCAATGAGAGGGTACGTTATTGGCCAATGTTATGTATATCAATCAAAGGCATGCACAGGCGGAATGAAGATGCTAAATTGCCAGATCGGCAACGCGGGGGGGGGGGGGGGGGGGGGAAACAGGACAGGATTTAATGAAACGAGATAAAATAAAAAAAACACAAACAATAAAACAAAACAAAGAATTAAATAGAAGAGTGAAAT
>JAAUYG010046079.1_pt1 | contig 12220 bp, 9 predicted proteins | sample 7278091 | NCBI WGS metagenome assembly JAAUYG01 (sample SAMN14350201, study PRJNA611818) | marine sediment metagenome | isolation source: surface marine sediment (0.6m) | place: French Polynesia: Moorea | collected 2018-08
ATTTAAGCTGTGTCACACGTCACTTTTTATTGTCTTTTTCTGTGTCCCATGTCACTTTTTATAAGAATTTTACTTCGTCACGTCACGTTTTATAAATATTTTATATATATATGTTTATAATGTAATTATATCTTATAAGACTTTTATGTCAATCTTCATTCTCTATAAAATTTCGACGTCGATTCTACAATTTTTATGAGATTTTAACGTCACTTTCTACAGTTTTTATCAAGGCTCACGTCGGATTCTACAACTTTTAAAGTGGCGGTGTCACACTTCGATTTTTACCCATGTGGAGCCTTTTACATGCATATGTGTTGGGGGTTCCATTTGCATATGCAAGCCAGCATTTGCATCAGTTTAGAAGGTATATATTAAGCTGAATCTGAGCATGAAGTCATGTCAATGAGGTTGCTATGGAAACTGAGTGTGTTTTGACACTTTATATTTACACTTCCAGTTCTGCCCGGCTCGCTGGGTTCCGGAGGGCATTCCCGAACCCACAGCTTCTCACTGTATGGTCGATCTGTTAGCTCGACCCGGGACAGTCGCAGTGGCGTGCCGGTCAGCAACGACGGTCATAACTGGCTCTGGGGGATCACTGGGGAACAGGAGTGGACACCTAACCTTAAAACAGGTGACATGTACAGTGGAATCTCTCTCTCTCTTCAAGGACACTCTCTAGAAAGGACACCCCACTGAAGAGTATAAAAAATCTTAGATGCAAATATCCTCAATAAATTTGCATTCTCTCTCACCAAAGGACACCTCTAAGAAGGACAGATTTGTTTGGCAGAAAGGGTGTCCTTAATAGAGGGGGTCTACCGTACAGTTGTCTCTCTCTTAAAGGACACTGTCTAGAGAGGACAGCCGGCTAGAAAGGCCACAAATTCTTGCCAGCAAGTAACGTAAATTCATGTGCTGGCCCCTTTCCCCAAAAGACACCTTTCTACAAGGGACAGAATTATTTCGCATGGGTGTCCCTATTAGAAGGTAATGGTAAATATTGTGTTAGATAAGTTCAAGGAACTCAATTAAGAAAGGGGGGGGGGGTGCTGCAAGGCAAGCCTCCTGTTAAGCTGTCCTGCTGGTTGAATTCTTTATACTGAAACTGGCAGTTTGGGCATGGCTTTAAATTAAATCCCATCCCTACTCCATATTCAAGAAAACCGTAGTGAGGTAAAACTGTTTTTTGATGACAGTCTAGATGGAGAATAGATTGTATGCTGAATGTGTGTTGACTTTCATTGTCATCTTTTAAGATTTAATACATGACATTTATTGTCATACCACCAGGCCTTTATTCGCATCTTGCAATCCCTTTGCAAGACCCCGGGCAGCGTGAATAAATAAGAAAAAAAGAAAAATGAGAAGAGTACATGTAAGAGTAATGCAGCCATTTATAGCATACACAAAGCTCTGGATGTGAGAGCAGAGTCCATTGTTGAGAAAGTATACAGTAGTCCCCCTCTAATAAGGACACCCCTTCTGCCAAAAAAGTCTGTCATTAGAGGTCTTTTGGGTCTTTTGGTTAGAGGGATCACCACATGCAGTCACAGTACTTGCTGGCAAAAATTTGTGTCGTTTACAGAGGGGTGTCCTTTCTAGAGAATGTCCTTTAACTGAGGGACCACTGTATAGGCACTAGGACTGTGAAGCAACATTCTAAAGTAGTAATTCATTTGCAGTGTGTGATGAAATAACTGTGACCGTGTTGTTTTCAGGTGTTGATTGGAAATCCTCTACCACTCCGGCCTCTCTGCCAATCACCACCGACTTCTTCCCTGACGCCCATCGACTCGAGACGGAATATGTGTTCAAGAACTATACGCTACTGCCAGAGGATGTGAACAGTGATCAGTATTTAAGGTTAGCATCTCAAAGAGTCCTACCAATTAGTGATTGGTGTTTAAGTTAGAATCCCTAAAAGTCCTACCAATTAGTGATTGGTGTTTAAGTTAGCATCCCTAAAAGTCCTACCAATTAGTCATTGGTGTTTAAGTTAGCATCCCAAAGAGTCCTACCAATTAGTGATTGGTGTTAAGTTAGCATCCCTAAAAGTCCTACCAAGTAGTGATTGGTGTTTTGAGTTGGCATCCCTAAAAGTCCTACCAATTAGTGATTGGTGTTTAAGTTAGCATCCCTAAGAGTCCTACCAATTAGTGATTGGTGTTTAAGGTAGCATCCCTAAAAGGCCTACCAATTAGTGATTGGTGTTTAAGGTAGCATCCCTAAATGTCCTCTCAATTAGTGGTTGGTATTTAAGGTATTATTCCTATAAGTCCTACCAATTAGTGGTTGATGTTTAAGGTGTCATTCCTATAAATCCTACCGATTAGTGATTGGTGTATAAGGCATCATCCCTGAAAGACCTACCAATAGCAATCAGTGTTTAAGGTTGCATACCTAAAAGTCCTTCCAATAGTAATGAGGTATCATCCATAAAATTCCTGCCGATAGTGATCAGTATAAATCATTGATAGAAGTGCTAGAAATTGATATCAGTATTTACAGTGTTTTCCGTAAAATTGCTACAAAGGGTGATAAGTCTGTATGGTAACTGCATCATCTAAAAATAATGCTACAAAATTCTAAAATAGATTGAATCTAAACCATTGAATGTTCTACTACAAAACCAATAGGCTGTAAATTTTGACTAATAAGAGCGAGCAATGTGATTTTGTAAAAAAATTGACTCAAGTCAAAACTTAGACGTAAGCATTTTCAAGAACTGTGACATCGAATGGTCTGCTTGTTTAATAGTGGTAGGTTGTTTTAGAGATACAAAATAAAAAAAAATGCTTATACAATATATGCCTTTCTTCAACAGGCCAGACTGCAAGAAACCTCTGACCACGGAGGAGGTCTACAAAGAAATGGTCGCCCAGAGGCTGGCTCAGGTTGGTAATAGCTTACCTACTCTCAAAATTTATTATAATGGTGCACAGTTAGGTAAAAAAATAGTTAAATCGTTTCATTTTCGTGGTTTTGTAAGTAACCAAATCATGCTTTAATTTATTATAAATATTTGTCATCTAAATGGTGGACAAAAGACACATCATAATATTATTTTACTGTTACATTGCATAGCATGTTAGTGATGCTTTTAGATATAGACAGACAGAATATTTTTTATTATTATTTATAGCAACTTGCCTTATCATTCCGGTAAGGTAACACAATGGAAACCTATATGGATAGCATGAATTTTTGCACCCTCCACATATTTCAGGGTTTCCAGATTGTGGTCCTGCCCAAGGCAATCCAGCCAGTGTCCGCCAGCTCCCTCGGCCCCGGTCTGTTCCAGAGTGGAGGGATGGGCTTTCTACGTAGGAATCACGTCGAACCCTCGGTGAGCGAGATTGACAGAGAGATTGACAGTATGTGTGTGTGCTGAAGAGATTGGACCATGTGACAGCAGACATCTTTGTGTCAGAATGTATTGGTTCACATGAACATAAATTAAAGACAGTTATTGCACTCTGACTGTGTAAAAAGCAAGTTAAAGCACCAGATAAAAACAGGTCTAACAAGATATTCTTATGTATCTACCAGGGCTCTGTTTCATAAAGACTTCTTTACATAGGCCTGCTGGCCTATATAAAGAAGTCTTTGAAGTTTTATGAAACAGAGACCAGGAGTACCTTTGTTTATAGATTGTACAGACCAAATTATTAAATGCACTGAAAATTGGTAATAGTGGTCCCTCTAGACCACACAGAGGTGGTCTTGACTTACAGGGAAGGGATATTTTTAACGTATATTGATTTATGGTGTGCTTAGCAGTCTTAAGGTGGTGTGAAAGTCTCAAATGGAGCCGGGAGGGTCTGAAACTGCAAGGCTCAGTGTACAGTTGTCCCCCTCCCCCTTGTAGTAAGGTCATCCCTTCGTGGTAGTAGTAGGGAGTATTCTAATCTCCTTGGTGGGAATAATGTTCCAAAGATGCCCGAAAGAAGCGGAAAAGTGCAAAAGGGGTGCGAAGGATGGCTTCGTGATTGGTTGAAGCTTTATAAGATTGAATGAGATTGGCCAAACGGTAGTCATATAACCAAAGGTAGTTTGGCTTGTGAATGAAACTGACTATTCATGTTGCGAATTTTGTTACGGCACTAAATACTCGCTATTTTATACTTATATTTAATGAAGTGTCCTTTGGCGTGATGGAGCATCGAATACATTCAGGGTACTTGTTGCCAAGTTTTGTGTGCCGTGAACACAGCTGTGTAATGGTGCAACACAAATCTGAAGATCGATTTACTGTGTCCATTCTTGCGAGCGTGTCCTCTCTAGAGAGTGTCCTTTAGAGAGTATCCACTGTGTTGCGAACCTATTTAATAAATAATTTTGGTTATAACTACACTTAGTTCAGGTTCGTGCTTGACCAGTTCTAGCATAGAAATGCAGCAATAGCAAAAAAAAAAAAAACACTTACCACCTTAAACGATGAAAATCCACTAATCTTGATTGAAAAAAAACAATGATCCACTGCCTTAAGAATGTTTATGAACTGGGCCCCAGCACCCACTGCGATCGATTCAACCCATAAAATGACACAAATGCAAAGATATAGCATGCATTTCAGTAAAATCAATGATTGTAAGCTCTCATTGCTAAGGAATAATATCCAATAAAATACCACCAAGTGCTGAGGAATGTACATGTATCAGCTGCATAGTAATTCTGGATAAAGTACTATTACAAACATATTGCCTTGCAATTTTCAGGAGGAAGTAATCCTAAGTATCGGAAGAATATTCCATCGGTTAACCCTGAATGGCCCAAGGATATCCGTCACCACCTATTGGCCAAGGTATGGATCACAGATTTTAAACCAGCCAATCAGAGCTTACTGCAAATAATAATAAAATGTTTATGTTAAAGATTTGGCTAACAAAAGAAAACCTACCAGCATAGAACAGGTTATGTGAGTGTAATTGGGACTTGACTGGGTTTTCAGATACATTGCACAATAAAATATGAGTTTTATAGAAATATCTTACAACATATATTGCAATTCGTGCATTTAAAACCTGTTCGGAAAATATATTTAATACATGTAGACATGTACAAATGTGTATACATTACACACACTGTACGAACATGTATATTGGCACCGATTTATCCACTGACCACTCGAACATTTTAATCCAAACTTCGCCTAAAAGAAGTGAAAGACAGAAAATACAGTTGCACCTCACAATTATTAAGACTATACATAGGACTAGTAAGTACAGTGCAACTTGTATGTAAATACCACCTTAGGAACCAACAAATTTTGGTCTTTATATGCAGGTGGTTTTTATATGCAGGTTCAGTAGCATGGAAAGTATACTATACACGTGGGGACCTGTAAAATGTGGTCTTTATAAGCAGGTGGTCTTTATATACAGGTGGTCTTTAGAGGAGGTTAGACTGTAGACTTTAGTTGTGGGTTGGTCTTTATACCTGAGCATGCTGAGACTACTGAACATTTAAAATGTGCTATGTGTGCTGCAGGAAAGTGGTTTTGATTCTGAGGTGTTTGCAAAGTGAGAGGGTCCACTGTATATTATTCCCCACCAGGCATCCCTATCCCCAGAAGAGCTGTCACTATACGTACAGATTCATGGTCCCGGACTCGGAGAACTACGACGTATCGTGGACGGACTTTATCACCGAGGATCTGGAGAACTACAAGTGGAACTACGTAGACAGCTATCTGTGTACACAGGGGGAGGACGACTTCTGTCTGGTTGAGGTAGGTTGTCTCTGTATTACAGTCAGGTCTTTGTTTGTAGCAGCAGCAATAGTACTGTTAGTAGTACTGTAGTAATAGTAATAGTAGTTATGTACTGTAGTAGTAGTAGTAGTAGTAGAAGTAGTAGTAGGAGGAGGAGGAGGAGGAGGAGGAGGATAGCAGCAGAAGAACTAGCAGTAGGAGTAGCAGTACTAGTTATACTGTTGTTGCATTTCATAATACAAAATTTAGGCTCCTACAGTAGAGCATATTCATTATTATCGCATGACGGATGGTTTGGCTATTGCACGTTTCCGATAGTTCCAATTGTATCTTGCATGTGCTTGCTATTAGGTGATGATATACAATGCTGGCGGAAGTGTTCTAACTACCTCCAATTTGGTCTGGGCCCCTCAACCAGCAGGTGGAGGAATTCCCCACAAAGCTGTTAACGGCGGAATTCAGGAGGGAAGTACCCTTTACATTTGTCAGTGTGCCGTGGGATCTAACACTGTGGTGGGAAAATTTTTCACAGGTGATAATCTCTGCCATGTTCCGTGGGAAGGCTATCCAACCTGTTCCGGAGAAAAGATCCTGGTATATGCTGACTGTACCGGAGCTGACTGTGAAAGCAATCCCGGACGCTGGGAGAACCCTTGTCCTCTCGTCTAAACACTTACTGTGTCGATGTAAAGTTCCAGTGAAAACCAGTAAAGTATTGATTCTGTCGTCTGTTGATTCATGTGGTAAAATAGTTTGCCAAGACATCATAGAGCCGTCTTTGTCCTCAAACAGGCTCAATCTGAAATTAAGGCTCTTCATCTGGACATAAATGGGCACGGTATGATCGAGAACTTACTAGCCAAACAAAGCGCCAAAACGTGAGAATTATTAACCTTCACCCTAAACCTACATCTACTGGTGTAATAGGACCAATGCATGACTTCCTATCATTTCTAATAATAACCAAGACATATGTTTTTTTTAACATTTAGCTGCTGCAGCCTATGGTCGCTTGAATGTTGCGTCTTCCACTGGTAGCCTATGCTGCTTGGTCCAGAATGTTGCTCTTACTTCACCACCGTGTTAGGGACTCAAAAACTTTATCTTTATTGTAACTTCGCATCTTTTTGTCCGCCCCGTCTCATATTGTACATAACGCCCACAGCCCTTGGGACCGCATTCCACTGAGTTGTCAGGGACCGCAGCCTCTCCTGGAATGAGCCTCTATATATGCTGCCGTCACCCCAATCGCCCACTCCCAATCCGTCAGCACTAACTGTAACTAACTGTCCCGCCATTACCAGCTGACCAGAGGTGTTCTGTCTAAAACCCCGCTTAGTGGGGTACCGAACAATTGCGTGTGCCGCTTATATAGAAAACAAACTCAAGAACCCCATATCTGAAAACGAATATATAATGTTTAAGAACGTGTATATAATTATTTAAATAGCGTACATGTATTTACTATCCGTATTTACGTATGCACTTTAAATACTAGATATTACATATGGATATTAAATAATTATATACGTACGCGTTTCAAATCAATTTAATAAATACGCCTATTTAATTATCGTCTAAAATCTGGATATCTACTCAGCCAATCAGAAGTGTTACAAAAAAGGCGTCCCTTATAAAATGTGTGTGTTCACCAGCACAAACGTGTTTACTGATGAAAGTGTATTTTGCCTGTGAGGTTCGTTTGTTCTCATCTTATACTCTGACACAAACACCACCACCACCACTACTTCTGTAGGTGAATACTATGCTACTACATTTTATTGTACCTTAATTCACATGAGAGCAGACGACACTGATGACTCGACTGCGTGTTTCAGGTGTCAATATAGTGTTATCATGATCACCTTGCCCGTGTGTGGACCATTTATATACTTATGTTGATGTAAATAGTGTATTTTAGCCAGATTTTAGTCGTTTATGTAGAAATGATAAATACGCATATTTAACCATTTAAATATTCCAATTTAATGAAGTAATGTTTTAAATACATATATTTAACTCTGTAGAATTAATTGGAGCATTTATATCCTAATTGTTGTTTCTTACGCAAGGTTAAAGAAGTTTGTAAATAGACGTATATAAAGGAAATTCAGTTATTGAAAAATTAAATTCGTCGTATTTAAATATGATTTTTTAGCTTTTTTTCTATCGCCACAGACACAGTATTTGGCCTTCATTGCTCCACTCGCCAGTGGTATACCATTGGGTGTATTTCTGTCAGATTAGCACTGAATGGATACATGTGTGTGTATAAGACACATTGAAACACAACCCTGCACGGTCTCCACGGTCTAGAGGTCAGATTAGCGTGCTGGGTGTCAATGATCCCAATTGAGCCTGTTCCACCAACACAGTTTTGTTAGGCGCATGGGTTCAAATCCCCCAAAGCCACAGTTTGACTGCTTTCGGTCAGGACATACCTTGGACTGACACAGTATGCCACAACCCAGTGGAGTAATGGGTGGCCAAAGCTGTCCTCCAAGTGGCGCAAAGAAAGGAAAAGCCGGTATGTGTGCGGAGTGGACCACGCCAGGTCTAACCTTTTCTCAACTTTGGGATTGAGTGGATAAGCTACAAGTAGGCATTTGGGGGCAACAGAGCCGACGACTAACAGCATTTCATGACTGCCACTATTGCAGAATTGCACAGTGTATGCAGTTACGTGTAATACTAAAACAAAGCTGGCGCGGTTTAGTTATACGTTCCACTACACGAGTACAAAGTAAGCCCGCTGTAACTACATACTTTTTTTCAAGACATGACACATTCTTTTTTTTTTCAAGACATGACACACATGACACATTCATGACAATTAAATGCCATATTGCTGTCTTTATTTTAATTTGAATGTGGACAGAGCAGAAGAAGATAATAGATTCTGCAGGTTGCTGTGTTCGGATGACAGTTCCATATAATAAGTGTTCCCGGGCTTCAATTAACATCAGCTGTTGACACTTTCGCACCACACTCAGTGTCTTCAATCTGGTCCCTTAGCTGCGGTACATATTTGGATACAGAAACAAGATGGTTAAGGCCTTGCCACTGCACCTCAACCCAATGTCACAACTCAGCGAGCAGGTTAATATTTAATATGAATGCAGATGTGTTGTTGCATGATCAGCGGTTTCATAAGTACAGACCAATTTTCAAGCAACTCCATCTATTTTGCAACGTTCATATCCAACCGACAATTAGCAGTTAAAAATCTATAAATGTTTCGAATTTTCAAGGCACGAAAAGGCACACAGTGTCGTACTTAAACTTCGAAGTTAAAATTTAAATTTAATTTAAAATTTGATAACTTGTATAATGCATCTTTTACAATCCGACACCTTAACAGTCAAGAAATTTTAGTGACTGTACTAGTTTAATGCTATTTTTGAACTCTCCCGTCCGTATAATTCTGCTCCGCTGTAAGTTCTAAAGAAAGTTTAAGGATAATTTAGCAAAAACATATATCAGGTTTAAAGATTAGAAATTAAGAAAATTAATAAAATTGAATATTTTAATTTTAAAAAAGTAAAACAAGCGTTTAGAGATACATGTATGGTGGACTAATCTTTCTGCAACCTTTGCTAAAAGTTATTTAATGCACCACAAACGCCCCACGTACATCACCTCTATTTCAATATTCCATCAGCTCTGTCTGACAAACAAAACTTAGCATGCCACACGGCATGACCCAGTATCAGGATGGCAACAATATATTATGATGATGATGATGATGATGATGATGATGATGATGAACAGATGATGATGATGATGAGGAGGAGGAGGAGGAGGAGGACGGGGAGAAGCAAGAGAAGGAGAAGGAGGGTGGGTGCAGTGGAATCAGCAAGGGTGGAATTGAAAGGAGGGAAGATAATGACATTCTTCATCGCCACTGCCACAGTCTAAGTTTATGTTAGTCTCCGTTATTATCTACTAAGTATACCTAATACAAGGTACCTTACTAATCACAACACTGATATTAGTTGGAGCACAGACGTCTCCGTGGATTAAAACGAGTGTCTTGCCAAATGACATAAATACATTATAATATCTCCTGATCAAAATTGACAAAACCTTCCAGTTCAGCCTTAATTGCTGTGTACTTTACCTTAGTTTCATGAAATCGGAGACAATGCCTAATCGGCACGCGTGCATCTGAAAGCGAAAATACGGCATAACACGGCTCGTGAATGTTGCTACTCTGCATGCTCTGCTTAATCCCAAATGGCAATCAACAGGCAACTTTATGTTTGATAATTGTACAGCAGATTGTTAGTTACAGCTCGACTGATTTTCATACAAAGATACACGTTTTGACTTTTTTATAGTTACATTCTGAACCAGATTTGATTTTAAGGTATCCATTGCATGACATTATCAAAACATACTTCATTATCGTCTGAAATTGAATACCTATTTAGCTATGAATAATTATCCAAATCCCAAATTATTCACTAATTACTAATGGGAAGCCACTTTATATTTATATAGCCATCTATGGCTGAAGAAATTATTGAAATATATGTGCTTTGGTTTTTCATTTCACGGATATTTAATCGTGTAGTTAAAGTAAACATCCGACAAGAGGTCAATGGGGTTTGACACTTCGGTTTACCTAAATGCTACTCAACAGACAGGTACAGTCAAACTTTCTCTAAGATCACCTGGATATCAGGCCACCTGCTTATAAAGACCACATTTTAATAGGTTATACTTTCCATATTATTGAACCTGCATATAAATACCACCTGTGTATAAGGACCGCATTTTTGGTACCTAGGGTTTTTTTTATGTAGAAGTTTAACTATACATGTTTCGTAGGTATTCAGCAGAATCGCCTCCGTTTTTCTCTACACTCAGCGTTTTCTGAGTTACATGTACAACACGACTTTCAAACACATGCACCTATTTTGAAACTTTTGTATCCAAATGATCTTTTGACAATAAGTACTGACACACCTCAACGTACCCAATGCATTTTGTTACAACCTATTTTACGACTTGAATCTGTAATTGTAAATTTTGATTTCGACATAAAATATCAACTGCTAAAAACTTGGGGTGTCTTCAAATGACTATATTCGCTTGGTGTTTTCGGAGACAAAGACGTTGGAACGTTTACTGCCCACTTGCACCCCCTCGCATATATATTCATGCCTTAAAGAAAACTAAGAAAAAATCACCAAGAAGTGAAATGTTTTTGTAAACATGTGTGTTCCCATACAAAAAAAAATCATGTTATATTTTGGCGACTGCACCTGTCCTGCTTGACAGTGTCGCAGGAAGTGGCTTGAAGCCTTTGCCATCAATTACTCCGGCACATTAAAACGTTTCGAAAATTCATATAAAAAGTCGAGAGTTAAAAGAATGAAAATGTTCCTGGCCACTTATATGGCGAGCAGGAAGATTTCTGTAAGCGTGACGTCGATACGTGTAACGGTTTCCAGGAAAATGCATTGAACGGAATGATCACAGACTATGGATCACGGACTACGGACAGACGACAGAGGCGTCCAGTATCCCATTAACTCTGTCTGGCAGGGTCGAGCAGGAACTTACCATCTGGTCTGTTGGGCCCCGCGTATTCATCCCACAACGCCAGGATGTCATTCCTGCTTACAATTCCCTGGTTACCGTCACCGTCATCAACCAAGGTTGATACAAAATTGATGTAAGACACAGCTTCACTGGGACAGGATGGCAGATGGTGGTCCATCGTAATACCTCTCATCATCAGAGTTCCACAATCTGGGAAATGGATATATATGTACGAATTTTAATACTGCCACTTGCTCCGCTTAGAGTGTGATATAATGTTGATGTGCAAGTCGAACGTACGTACAGATCAGTATTACTTTGTCGATCTGGTAGTTAACACTGGAGATGTCCCATTTCAACTTAAGTCCAGAACATCGGCATGTGATTGCAAATATAACCTTTACTATTTTAGTAAAGTAATGAATGCGCGCATTAATTAGTGACTGGTGAGTGAGTGAGTGAGTGAGTAAGTAAATAAGTAAGTAAATAATTTGTAGCAAATTGAGTATGTATGTATGTATGTATGTATGTATGTATGTATGTATGTATGTATGTATGTATGTATGTATGTATGCATACATGTATATATTTATGTATGTATGCATAGTCATGTGTGTGTGGGGGGGGGGGGCGGCAGAGTGGGGGCAGCCATACATGATACATGTGGATAGTCTGGGGAATAGCAGGGAGCCTACTCCACAGGTGTTATGTACAGCTATTGATGCTGGGGTGGGGTGGAGGGTCCAAATGCACATATGCGGGTACATTATGTACTAGGCTAGTACTAGTATATTACTGATATGTGATATCTCAGGAAGTCAACAAACTTTACAAACTGAATCCAAGGGACAGTTCTCACCTTTAAGATTTCTAAAAAGATTGACACTGAATCAAAACAGCTAGCCGTGATATGACCCTTTATCAGCAGTGATCAGTCGTTTACTGCCAGTA
>JAAUYG010067181.1_pt1 | contig 12220 bp, 10 predicted proteins | sample 7278091 | NCBI WGS metagenome assembly JAAUYG01 (sample SAMN14350201, study PRJNA611818) | marine sediment metagenome | isolation source: surface marine sediment (0.6m) | place: French Polynesia: Moorea | collected 2018-08
CTTTGTTATCAATTTTTATTTAAAAAATAAATTCTTTGGTTTTTTTTTAAAGTTTTAAAATTGTTTTTTTTTATTTTATTTTAAATATTTAAAAATTTTTTATAAACCCCCCGTGCCCCCCCCCCCCCCCCCCCCCGCTAGCAGGGATATACTTATGGTGAGAGAGAACAATAAATGCATTCAGAGTACTTGCTACTCTGAGGCTGCCCTTTAAGACAGGGATCACTCTGTGTACAAAGAAATTACAGTCTACTCACCTCCAGTTTCACGGCATTGTCTAGCTTGATCTGAAGTAGTCCGTACTTACGACTGTCAGCTGGAAAACCAGAAAAAAACAGTGCACGGAATATGACTGGCAGTTTTGATTCAGAACAGTCCAAACATAAGTCTTATGGCATAATATTCCTTATCTATGAAACCACCGTGTTGGACCAGCAAGCTTGTACGCACGACATTCTATACAAAAATCTATCGCTGAACTAATCAGATAATACTACTATTGTATATATGTCTACATGTATTTGGCACTTCATTTTAAGTACATGTTACATAATATTACCGGTAAATCATGTTTTAGACAAGAAAAGGCCACTTTGACATTATGATGGCACTGCTCCAAATGTTTATCCTTTTCACACCTTTACGGCATAGCAATCTCCCATACCCCACCCGGACATTAATAACACAGGGAAAAACCCCGGGAGAAAACAAACAATAGCATTACATAAACATAGATGATCTGCAAGCTTCTGCTATTAGCTGTCATCATGCCATAACAAAATGTCATCATGTAGTTCAAGTATTTATCACACACGCATTCCAATTATAAAGGAAGATTTGCAGATATATAATAGTTACATTTACCCAGAGAGTGAGTGAGTGAGTGAACAGGGTTTACATATATAGTCGCTTTGACAATTTTTCAGTCTCATAGCCACTGGAACAAGGCTTACCAAGCCCACTGGCTTGATCTATGAAGAAGTTTGTGTATGTAGGTGTTGGTGTGTATGTACTGAACCCGTCTTGTGCTAGTCCGACCTGCGGCCAGTCTTCATAGTGCTTATAAGCCCACTGAAACACCACGTCATGGGTAGGCAGGGATGTCCCAACCCAGACCGTTATCCTGACTCCGAGCCAGCCAGTTGGTCTCCAACTCTTATGTGCTGAGCGCTAAGCAGAGCAGCAGAACCTCACATTTTAATGTCTTTTATTTGATGTGGCCGGGAATCGAACCACCAACAACCCGCATGCCAGGCGAACGCTCAACCACTACACTACCTGGCTGCGGTCGCTTACTCAGAGCTGATGCAATGACTGGTGGCACCATGCATTATAGCCCACACTGGCACCGATTTATTAAAATGGTTAGACATCACATCCAGTACATGTGTAGTTCTGGCCATTACACAGTGGTCCCTCCATTTTAAGACCACCTGCACAGCAACAAAACTATGGTCTTATATTTAAAGTGGTCTTAGAATGGGAGGATATTTATAGTAAAAATGTACGACTAGTGTCAGTGATTGTTATTTCTTAAACTGGACGGAATTCTGCTTAAATGGGGCAGTCTTAAATTGCATTGACTATTGCATCTCCATAATCAAGAATTTTAAACTACAATGGGCACTATTTGTTGACTGTAATATTAACTAATTAAGGATTGACCTTAATTAACAGGTCCTTCTTTGACAGCTGAAACATTATTCAACAAACCCTCAAATTTGAAAACTTTTAAAATTTCCACAATAAAATTCTGGCAACACAGATATAATACATGCACTTGTTACAAGGTGGCTAAAACAAGGTCCCTGAATTATTGGTACCCTTCAACCTGAAACTGCATATATTCATTTGTCTGTTTAACCTAAAGTTATCATGTCAAATATGCAAAAGAGGAGTCTGCATACATGTACATGTACTAGACTTGGGGTCAAACGGATAAGGCCCAGCTAATCTTCTTGGCACAAATTAGCCACCATACTGCAGGAATGAGTTTGTGTATAACTTCGCCATGTCACAGTTACCCAAATTTCCATAATCACCTCCGATATGATCTTGCTTCTGACTCACTTTAGTGATTTTTAATTTCATTGTCGGGAAATGTTGTCAAGTTGATTTGTCTGGTTTCAACTTGTTTTTCACTAATGTTGAGATGCATCCTGTATTTCCTCACACATAACTGTTGTGTAATTTCCCATGTTCTATAGTATCAAAAATGTATGAATGCTATTTTTGCCTTTAAAAATGCACTTCAAATTGTTCAGGCTGAAAACTGGGTCTTATATGGTGAAAAAGTTATTAACTCACATGAAAAAAAAGACTACTTACGAACAAACCATGTTTCTCGTTTTGTAAGCTTCGGTATCTAAAGCATCAACCTCAGCATATGATATACAGAGCTAAAAGCAGTATCTAGCGTATACAGTACATGAAGTACTCCGACACGGTAAGCAAATTTAAGGAAGTAACTCAATTGAGTTTCTGCAAATGTAGACTTGTGTTGCCGCCGTGTAAGGCTTTTGTATAACGTATTTCAGTAAAGACTTTTCCTCAAGGTAGATATACTTGTGGCACTTATTAATTACTAGTCACAAGTTAATTATTACTCGATACAAAATTTTATAATGTTGTTGAAATACATACTATTTGACCCTGGATGGTGTACAGAATTTGCAACCTATTGTTTGAATTATGTGTATTCCTAGCAAACTATTATAAGTGAGGATGTAAATGGTTTCCTGTATGGTACATGTATACCATATGCCAAGTGCAAGTGTAGTTACCGGTACTGTACCCTTCTGGTACCATGGGTATCATTCGGCATATACATTGTGTCTACTGTGGGTAAAAATAAGCATACATGTATATACAGTGGAACCTGGGAATTAGGGACACCCAAGGGACTGTCCAAAACTGTCCTGAATTCTGAGGTGGTCTTATTTCTCAGGTCCATTTCTATGTAATGGATAGATATAGGGACTGAAGTAGTTGTCCTTAATTCCCAGGTTGTCTCTATTTGTCAGGTGGTCGTAAGGTTTAAATTTGTGCATTTTAAATTGGTGAATGAGAAAATGGATCACATGCCAGAGGATTTCTTGATTCCATCAAGTTTTTAGTGGTTATGAACCCTTGTTAAACCCTAGCTCACCCTCGACCGCATCAGTCTTTTCAGTATTTTCCGTCTTCTCAGCTGTCCCACTCTTCACTACCTGACTTGTGTCCTGCTGTTCCTCTGGAGCTAAATTGACAAAGATAGGACTCACATGCAGAAGGTCACATGACCGCCGCAGCGGGAGCATTGTCATGTGACCAGCATCGATAGAAACATGCAAACATAGAGTCAGTCGCAGGCCACTATCATACAAATACTGTACAATGTATTTACAAATACACAATAGAATAACTACAACTATAAATAGTAGGGATTCCCTATATATGTACATCATCTAGGAGTTACTGGAAAGGATAAAACCTAGATCTAATGTTACGACACTGATTTTCTACTATGTAACTCATCACTCATAGCCACAAAGAGAATTTTCTCTCCATACAACTACAAAGACTGTTCTAAATTTACTAGCAACTTATATTAAGTAATAACAGTTTGTCCTATAAAATAAGACATTTCTGGATAAGGATACTAATACTCGTTATATGATCTGCTAAAAGAACATTGCTAGCAATAATTAAAAGCATAGTATTAAAACCAAGAGCGCCATATAAATCTGTGACAAACTGTATGCGTAAGCAATGGTGAACCAGTTGCAACCGAGATTTTTACTTTTCCGAACTGCATATTTTCAGAAAGTGACATACATGTAATGCACACTGATACAGGTTAACTTCGTGTAATGATCGTTCCTTCGTTTCAAAACTACCAGGGAAATGTTACAATCATGTACAGTGATTAAGGCCACTCACCAAAGGACATGTATCAAACTAGGGTAGAATTATTTTGGGGCAGAAAGGTATGTGTCCCTATTTGAGGAGACTACTGTTAAATCTGAACTCTACAAAGAAACACGCACTTCCACAAAAAACTAGACACTGAAGTATAGTCATGTAATAGAAAGCCAGATCTGCAGATCATGCTGGAGTTTCCAGGTACATCCATGATGCTATTTGGCATAAAACTATGTACAAACTAACAGGTGTCATCTCACTCCACGGCTTTCCTTCTATGTACAATCAACAACACAGCCAGCATGCAGCTATTCTGGTATTGCCAATGCCTGGATGACTGATTCTGCTATCATGGTTATGTTATATACAGCACATGTACAGGTGAGACCAAAATACATGACATACCTGTACAGGGAGGATCAAAATATGACACACCTGTACAGGTAGGACCAAAATATGACACACCTGTACAGGTAGGACTAAAAATATGACACACCTGTACAGGTAGGACTAAAAATATGACACACCTGTACAGGGAGGATCAAAATATGACACACCTGTACAGGGAGGATCACAATATGACACACCTGTACAGGTAGGACCAAAATATGACATACCTCTACAGGTATATGATGTACCTGTACAAGTAGGACCAAAATCCCTGACATATGTGTACAGGTAGGACTAAAATATCTGGCACACCTGTATAGGTAGGACAAAAATACCCGGCGTACCTGTACAGGCAAGACCAAACTACCTGACAGGTGTACAGGTAGGACCAAACTATCAGACATACCTGTATAGGTAGGATCAAAAGATGTGGGATCTATGAGGCAGAGCAGTCGGTCGAGATCCAGATCATCTAACAAACCCATCACCAGGAGGCGGTCAACCACACGCACCAGGGGACTGCAGAGGAACGCATAACAACGAAAATGATTCCACTGCAGTTAACACTATGCAGAGTTATTGTGTATACATGCATATCGGTACATAATGTTTTGTTTTGAAAAAAAAAAAAAAAGAATTTGCAAGCAGTATATCCCACACATATGGAGAATATACTGACTGTGTGACTGTTGCATTAGACTAAAAATTTAGGAATACCCTGTAATACACTTTCTTGACCTGTATGACATTTCCAATTTTACATTCTGGGGAATATGCTAACTAACTCCAAGGCCCCATGATTTGCCTCAAACAATACTCTATTATACAACACTTTGCCTATCCATCCAACTGATTTCTTTAAACCCTGCATGAGCTTTTTAGAGTACAATAACAATTGCATACATAAGTATATGACATTCAACACTGCTATCCTGAATAATTCAACAGAAGATCAACTTTTAGCTGATCTGCAAAACACTTTTAATGTTCCACTTTCCTTAACAAAAAGCCATAGCTTTAAAACTCAAAATATTCCCAGACATTGTCTGACTGAATGAATTAGTTTGCTGTATCAGTGGCCAGTTTCTGAAAAACTCATTAAGTTCAGTAACAGATTTAAGTTCACTAATCACCTTATATGCTTAAGATCGCTAGTAGGCTTAAGATTTTATTGAGAAAACAGCCCCTGATATTTCCAATGGGTAAACTGCCCGTGTTGCCAGGACTACATACGTGAAGAGCTTCTCGTTGCTGCCTCCCACGGGGTCCCGGATGTGTGCCGCTCCTTTCTCCACGGCCTCTGTTAGCAGGTCCATCATCATGTTCTTCAGGTAATCCAGCGGGAAATACGGACTCGTCAGGTTCACCGTACTGGAGGTACGGGAACCTCTGGCAAAGGGAAAGGGAGAAGAAGTATGATAAATGACTGTAAACAAACTTCAACCACTATTAAAAACAGGTCTTGTTATCAGTCTGTTATTATTTGTTAAAATGTTATTATTATATTATTGTTATTATTATATTATATTATTGGTAAAATATAAACTGTCTCAGCTATGGCAAGCTTATCTGGACTTAAATATACTCATACAATGTCATGTAGATACACATCATCTCGGGTCACAGTGTAGCCGTGTTAGCATCACAATCCAAGTACCATACATGAGTACCCAACATGTTTGTAAAAAATGGTAACATATTATTTTAGATCCATATATCGTAAATCAAGATGCACCCAAGTAGTCGATTAAATTAGTTTTAGCAATCCAAATAACTTAAATTACAGCTATCATACTGTATATATATATATATTGGTGATTTACGTAAACTACATAGTGTATCCGGTAAAATTTATTGTTTTAGCCACCGTGGCTAAAAGCAAACCAATCCTTTTAGCCACCTGTGAATTCTTTTAGCCTTTGACTATGTGGCTAATAGGTAGTGCTAAACCAGTTTGTCTATGGTATGGTTCTCACTTGCAAGTCAGTGAACGAAGCCCAATGTACCGGTAGATATGAATATTGGCCCTGGGGACTCTAGGTACCAAAACCTTAGCAGTCTGCGGGATCTCATTGTGTGTTCGAGTCCCAATGTCTTAAACTCTAAACCAGACAACTAACACCTCTCCCTTTAACATGGCTGTCTTACTGTCTATTACGCTTTAAAGCCATTTTTTAAAATATTATATTAAGCTTACTTCTCCTCCAACACCAGGTCTGGGCGAATGGAAACACTGCGCTCCAGAGATGGAATGGTCTCCTTGACCTTGGCCGCGAAGCTTTGTTCTGGATCCCGGAACAGCTTGATCTGTCTTCCTTCAACGTCAAGTGGAATGATAAACTCCTTCTGGGTCATGAGCCTAAAGAAGGGCAATCCAGACACTGTGCTGTAAATAGTCCCTGCACTAGTTGAGAGGGTCCTGTTTGAGTTAAAACTTTATAATCCGCATTTTACTGTTACCAGTACAACGTGTCAGAGAATGCCGGGTAATAAACCCAACTCAACTCCAAAATATATACAATGGTCACTCTCTTAGTGGTTATTCTCTACAGAGGCCCCCTCCATAATGTGGCCAGAAATCTATGCCGCTACTACTGCGAATGCATTCAGTTCACCTCTCACCAAAGGCCACTTCTCTAATGTGAACATAATTTCTTGGCTGATAGGCTGGCCATATTAGAGGGGGACTGCCATACATGTAGACTTTGTCCTACTTAAATTATAGAATCATAAAGACATGTAGTTAACCTCCTTTATAATGGTAGTGAAGTATATCGTTTTATTCTAGAACAAAGTTTCTTGAGAGGAAAGTTTTTTTAATCAGATAATTAAGGCAAAACACACATGTGGCAAAGCTCTCTAGTCTTGTAATTTTTTTCTTGCTGTATGGTTCCTGTTTGCATTAGTTACTGACCTTGAGTTGGCATGAGCATCAAGATGAAGTGAGATCAGGAGGTTGTGGAAACCCATCCTCAGGGAACCAGGCATATCTGAAAAGACATTAACAACTGGGTTACCCAAATGTTTTTGTCTGTATCTCTTAAAATTGGTTTCACCTTAAATTTAAAACTACATTATCCTGGCTGAAGGGGTAGTCTTAAATTTCAGGCATCACTGAAAATCAAATTTTGTTTTAAAGATCACCTGCATATAAAGACCATCTGCTTACAAGGACCACATTTTACAGATCGTCATAGGTATAATGCTTTTATGTTAATTTAACCTGCATATAAAGACCACTATTGTGTAACAATCATATTTCTAATACACTAATGACATTATATATAATTTGATATTAACTTATGCATTTTGTATTAAACTCTACATAAACAGCACATACGAAGACAATGTGTTTGAGCGACAAGCCTAGATCTATATCACGCAACCCCAAGGGCCGGTTTACAGAAACATGTGAAGTCCACTAGTGATCTTAAGAATGAAATAGACAATGACTACCAAAGTGATTAGTGAATTTAAGTCAGTTTTAAGACTGAAGACTTTTCTAGAAACTGATTTTTTTTTATTTACTGCTAGCTGAATATTAGCATTTTAGAATAACCAAAGCCGACTTAGGGTTCAAATTCTTGCCGAGATCACAAAAAAAAACTTCACTTACACTTGGACTTAATACAGAACTTGAGCTGATCCTCATCAACATGGAGAGTCAGCTCGTGGGCTGCATAATGGTTGCCATGGGAACAGACAGCCTGGTACAAGGTTAAGGTGTGAGCGTGAAATCTGGAAATAGCGAAAAAATGCAAAATAACCGTTGCATTATGTATACACGTATACAGTATATACACGTATACAGTAGTAGGAAATGGATCAAATCTGTCTCAAGATTAGGTTAGACTCTGTTTCTGTTTCTATGAACAGAGGGACAATTAATGTGTGGTTTATTTTCCCACAGTATGGTAACTTGCTGCATTATATCTTAAATCCCTCTTAACCTCTTACTAAGGTGTTTACTCTTATCACCACTGTAAAAGCTAATTTTCTGAACTCTATAGACTTTTTAGAACTTCCAAAGCACTTATTCTTTGTATCTAATCAATTAGTATAGCCACTGTTTATCTGAATAACATAAACTGTGTACAAAAGTCACTTCATTTTCTTAGGCCCAGTCACAGTCACGTACTCGCAGAGCTCGGCCTTCTCCGTGAGCTCCATAATATCCAGGGACCGATCCTCCTCCGGGATGTGTAACGCCATCATCTGAACTGGAAACCAAATGGGTCACACACAGGTATCAGTATACTGGGTCTCCACGGCAATTGTAAGGAAGATATATATACACCAGACAGCTTGTTTCCGGAACTATACCACCCTCACCATATATAGTACATTGCACATGAACTTTCTTTCTCAGGTGGTCAAACACACTGTTGGAGTGATTACTATGGATACCCATACAGTGAAGCCTGTATTGAGAGACCACATGCCTTGAAGAAGGACCATTAGGTTTTGGCAGACGGTCCTATATATCAGGGCAAATGAATCTCTTACCAAAGATCACCTGCCTTGAAAGACAGATGGCCAATAGGGTGGTCCTTCAAGATAGGTTCTACTCTACCATTTTCCACCCACCCACCCCCCCCTTCCCCCACCTTACCTGGTTCCTCACACAGCATACTCCAGCCCCGGATGTCAGACAGTTTCAGGGTGTGGACGCGGTGGGACGTCATGGGAACCCGCGCCCAGCAGTTGGGACGGAGGATCTGGACGTCAAGACGTGGGGGACACTGGGGGTTGACATGTTTGCCTCCACGGAACAGAGCCGCAGACAGGGGCAGGGCAGTCTGCGGGAGAGATAGGGAACAGCCAATGAGAGCAGAGCATGAAGATATATACACTACACAAAAAAAGTTAAGGATATTTGTCAATATCTGAATTTAAACACTAAAATTAAGGCCAATTCATGAAACAGCACAAAACATCTAAAAAATTTCAACATATCCTTTAACTTTTTTGTGTAGTAGGTTGAGAGTTTCGATTGTCATGATAATCTCAAGACTTTTGTCAGCAGTACAGTGGTCTGTCTCTTAAAGGACAATCTCTAGAACGGACACCCCTCTGTGGAGAGGACACCAAATATTTTCAGCACATTTCTGTAGATGCATTTGCTGCTCCCTTTCACCAGGCACCTCTCTATGTGGGCAGAATTATTTGGCAAAGTGTACAACCCTATTAGAGAGGGGCTACTTATAGTCTTATTTTTGATAGGAAATTTCTTAAAACATTGCGAAAATGCTCTATATGTCATATACAATGGTTCCTGCAATTCAAGACTTCCCATCTAAGAATCTCCTCCATTTTAAGTCACCAGTCGTCAGTGATACCACTTATGTTTTCGATATAAATACATGTTTTCATCCATTTTAAGATCACCTTTAATTTAAGAACATATTTTTTCTGGCTAAATGGGTGGTCTTAAAATGCAGGGACTACTGTATACATATGTGTCGATGGAATGATATTCCAGGGCTCAAGATACAAACCCTGGTTCGGCCCAGTTCGAATTGCAGCACTTCCTTGTTGGTCGGCAGGAAGAACACCGCAGGAAACAGCATTGCTCCAGGCTCCACCTAGTGGAGGAAATAAGATATGTATCAGGAAGTACGAAATGTAGGTACATGTATATACATTGTATATGCATATGCATTGTTCCTATACTGAAAAATTGAAGCATAATCCATTCCATTTCTTCCCCTGCTATATAAGAACTGAATAATTTGTCCACCAATATAGATTTCATGACATATGTTTCATAACGATGATTATTGCCCAAATGCTTATACCTAGACCTTTTTAAATGACCTTAAGTTGAAATATGACATATGTTTCATGGCGATAATTGCTGCCCAAATGATTACACCTACACATTTTTAAATGAACTTAAGTTGGGTAGCCTTGCCAGCAATTAGGACTTTCATGAATTTATCCCCTGGTGCTGTACGAACCTGGAACTTGTTGGCAACCTCCTGTCCGTTCACTGTGAAGCTAAGCAAGCCAGTGGAAGTATCGAGATGACAGCCAATCAGAAGCCCCGGAGTCATGCGCTTTCCCGACTCCTCCCTCTGACTGTAGCGATTCTGGAGATCTCCCGCTGAGACCATGTAACAGTTCTTACGACTCACACTGGGAAAGACATATCGTGGGATGTTTACTGTCGGAATGACAATTATTGTCACCTTTCAATCTGAACATGTATTCTATAACATACATTTACATATATATGTTGTTGGTTCTATACAATAGGGATAAGGGTGCCACTCTGTTATATTGGAGCTGCTTACCAGTACAATGTATGCTCATTTTTTTCTCTCATCTAACATCACTTTCTCTCATCTAAACATCTTTTTCTCTCATCTTAACATCATTTATCTCATCTAAATCTCTCATCTTGCAATTTTCTCTTACCTAAACATCAATTTATCTCATGCAAACATTTTGTCTCATCTAAATTGCTCAGACATGGATTCACTGGTATTCTATGGTCTCAGATAATACCTCTTGTTAAATGTGTCTACAGCAGTAGACTTTTCCATGCAACATACCGGTAAATGAACCTAAACCTTGAAACTTACAGGGAAATGACTACATACAAACTTAAATCCTAATTATAATTGCATATTTAACTGGCCATAAAGTAAGCCATATAGATTCAGAAAGTTCTACTACAGAATATAGCATCAGATACTAATTTTATTTCTTGCTTGAGCATGACCATCCCACAAATGGAAAGCACCATACCTGGATTTGATGCGGTAGTCAACATCAAGACTACACACAACCACATTGCGCACTTTCTTCATGTCAAACTCCCCCTGGTGGATATGAAACTGGGGAGTCACCCAGCCGATGTAGATCTGGCCCGGATCCTGACCAGGGAAGATCCTGACGCCATAGTAATACTCATCAATGACATCCAGATTGGAGAGGAGCTCCTGAGCCTCGGGCTCCGAGTCCAGCTCCGAGCCATAGCTGGCCATACTGGCACTCTTCTTCATCCCGCCAGGCTGGGCACCGGGCATGTGAGGGGCATGGGAGATACTGATGGTTGGGCCCAGCTCGATATCCTGGCTCTCCTCATCCTCTGAATACTCGGAGGAGCTCATCTGAACCTTTGCCGGGATCGAGGATGGCATCGGGTTGATCTGCATTCCACCTTGATCTCTCGTCTTTGGCTTCTTGAAGATGGAGAACGGAGATTTTGCACGCTTGGCCTGCTTTTCGCTCAGTAGCTTGGAGACGTCGGCAAAGCGGTCGATGAGCGATTGTTTGGAGGTGCCCTTGTCTTTGGTGGCTGAGGTTGATTTGAGCAGATCGGTCTCGCTCTCGTGTCGTCGCAGGCGCTGACCGGTGTTCTTGTCCAGGGTTTCTACACTGCTGTCATCCATTGACTGGGCCAGCTTGTGTTTCTTCCTGTACACGTTACGTTTCTCCCCGGCTGTCAACAAAGCCACAAACAACAAAGGTACAGAGTGTAAACATATGCTATACAGGTGTACTGTTACATCTCCAAATACATGTAACATTCATTACTGTACAAAGACAATGTAACTAGTAACTACCTATGTTTATGCTAATAACAAGTGTGATGAGTAAATGCAAACAAGTAATCCCAAGCTGTAATATTTTTAAACTTTCTGCTCGCTACAGATAATTTTTTTTTTTGAATTTTGAATTGCTTTTGAATTTTTTTCTGTGAAAGAAGAGTTTAATTGCAAGATATTTTAGTACTTCCAACCCATGCTCAAAAATAATATTTAACTATAAACAAGCTAGAGGCCCAGGGGCCTTGACGCTCTGCTTGGTCACTTGTTAGTTAAAAGAATACCAGTAACGTTTCAACTTAGCAGTACAAAGATCCCTGAATATTTAAGTCAAAAGTAGATACAAGGTCGTCAAAAACTGGAAATGTACC